>Ga0172369_10007663_pt1 | contig 12474 bp, 11 predicted proteins | sample LakKiv25m_FD_114539 | JGI IMG/M metagenome (GOLD analysis project Ga0172369, IMG submission 114539) | Freshwater microbial communities from Kabuno Bay, South-Kivu, Congo - kab_022012_11.25m | ecosystem: Environmental > Aquatic > Freshwater > Lake | place: Democratic Republic of the Congo... | reverse complement strand
TCCCCGGGCTGATAGGTGATGCTATTCAGGAACACATCCAGATAGCCTGCCACCTCTCGCGGTTCTTCCATCATCACCATGTGCCCGGCTCCTTCAATGATGTGCAGCAGGGATTTTTTCAGTCGACGGTGCAATATTTGGGCGGACCTGACGGGGGTCATTTTATCTTCTGAACCGCAAATGATCAATGCGGGCGCCTTGGCGCGACCCAACAGGCTGGTTTCATCAAAAGCATCGCATGCCATGAAATCCCCATTCAGCACAGGGTAGCGCACCTCGGCCAGGCGTTGGGCTGTCAATTCCTTAACGCGCGCATCAGCATCCGGTCCAAAGGACATATCCATGGTAGCTTTTATCGCCAGAGGCAGGGTGGCTTCAACCGATGACCTGGAAATTAATTCAGGAGAGACGCGTAATCGTGGAGCAGTCCCGATCAGTCCAAGACCGAGGGTGCGTGTTGGATTGTGTATCCCAAGCCAGAGCGCCACAGCCCCACCCATCGAATGTCCCACAAAAACAGCCTTCTGGATTTTGAGTGCTCCCATGAAATCAAGTACGCAGCGGGCATAATCAGGGATCGATTGGCGCCCGATCCCTTCTGATTTACCGTGACCGGGCAGGTCAAGCGCATAAATGCGTTGGTTCTGCAAGCGACGGATCTCGGGCGGCCAGGAAAGGTAATTGCCTCCCGCGCCATGAATCAGGATAACAGCCGGGCGGGCCCAGTTGCCGCCATTTTCAAAGTAATACATTTCTCTAGTGAGAGGCATTTTCCCTGTTTTTAGCCCGTAAATTGGGGTTGTTGGGCATCACGCGCATTGTTGAGAAGGTCGGCAGCCTCTTCAGAAAGAGGAATGAATACCTGTATTTTTGTGCCCTTCCCGATTATTGATTTAATATTTAAAATGCCGCTGACCAATTCGGTCCGTTCACGTAAATTGACCATACCCAGGCTGCCGCGCTTATCGTAGGATTTGTTTATCTCTGTCAGGTCAAACCCCACCCCATTATCCGCAATCTCCAGGAATGCAATTTCGGGTTGGTTTGGAAGAGGGTTCAATCGTACCCAGATCTTATCAGCTTTAGCATGCTTGCGCGCGTTATTAAGTGCTTCTTCAACAATGTAAAAGATGACTCCGCTTTTGCCCATTTCAATCATGGCCGCTAGTTTTTCATCCACCTGGATGATCACTTCCTGACTATATGCTTCCTTCATTTTGTCTGCATTGGCTTGTAATGCTGCCATCAATCCTTGCGATTCTAGTATCAATGGACGCAGGGTGAACAGCATGTGACGGATTTCCTTGGTGGTGCGGCGCGCTAGGTCTTCGATCTTTTCAAGCTCATCAGATGCGGCTTTGGGATCGCGTTCGATCATGCGCCGGGCCAGGCTGACGCGCATCGCCATGGCTGCCACCGATTGGGTGGGCCCATCGTGCAAGTCGCGCGCCAGTTTTTTGCGGGCGTCTTCCTGGACTTCCATCATGCGCTCTTTTTCATCGGCCAGGTCCTGGTAAAGGCGCGCATTCTGGATGGCGATCACCGCCTGGCGTCCTACGATGGCCAGAACATCACAACGTTCGCGGTTGAAATATTCGAGGTGGGATGGCCGAATACCATCACGCCGTAAATGTCAAAACCGCTGCGCATCGGCAGGCAATAGACTGAGTTGCAGCCTGAAAAGCCAATGATCCGGCCTAACTCCGGATCGTTGGCCACGTTTTTTGTAACCAGCGGCTCGCCTTCCTCGATGGTCCTCGCCAATATTCCTTGTTTGGCTGGCAGTTTGATGCGCATATCTACCTGCGTAAACCGCCGCGCTGAACCAACCACTAGTTCATGGTTTTCAAATAACAGCACTGCACTGGTCAGTCCGCTGTCGGTTGCAACCTTGTCCTGGTTCGGATCGGCTTCTTCAACATGCAGGGCATTAATGCTCAAGTCAAGCGCTGAATCGAGCACTCGTTTGTAGCTCAGGGTCGATGTCAGCGCTGAAGACATGTTGTATATCGCCCGCAGCCGGTCTGTCTCTCCTTTTTGCTGTCTTTCGCGGTTTGCTATTTGTTTCCTGCGTTCCACCTGCAGGTGGTTGTAAGCTTGCTGGCTGACAAAGCCAAACAGCAGCCCCAAAACCATGGTTCCCACGGCTCCAATACTGATAACGATGATGTTGGTGCCGTGAATAAAATAATCGCCCGCTTCCACCACAATCAATACCCCGGCAGCCAACACCCCGCCAATCAGGTTGAAATATAGCCCGGCGCTGAACAAAGGCAATATGATCAACCAGGCTGCTGGTCCCAGCAAACCGCCCCCGGCCCAAAAGAACAGGGCCGGGAAAAACATATCCACAATTACATTTATTTCACGGTGATATTTAAAGCGGCGGTTTTGACTTGACATCCATGTGATGATCATGTTCCAAAGTATCAGGATCGCCAGTAACAGATTGCCTGGTGATCGAATATCTCCAGCCAGCGACACGGATACTATCGTCCCGAGCAGGATGATCCAGCGCAGCGAGACGACATACCAGTCAACCAGGTAGGGAGAATCAGATCGATACATATTTTTTTAATCATAACCCGAAATTAATGAACCACCCCTGAAATCATCAGAATTGCAAGTTGGTTCGATATTCGTTGGTCCGTCCAGCATGCAGGGTAATGCAATTAAATCTCGTAACCCATTTTTTCGAGGGCCTTACCAAATCGTTCTGCAACAATCTTTTGTTCATCCGCTGAATAACGTTCGCGGAAGCGTCCAACCTGTCCTTTGAAGAAATGAGTGCCTTGCCTGGCCTGGGTTTGCCCACCCGGGCGATATTTTTCCAACACTGCTTTGGCGGTTTCAGTTTCCGGATCGATGCCCAGAAATATACTTAGTTTTACAGCCTCATCATCGTAATTTTGGAGCAGATCCTCGTAACGGGCTGTCAGGACGCCGGGAATTTGTACCCACTTTTCCCAACCATTTACATATTCGTCAAAAAAAACCATCGTTTTTTCAAAATCCGTCAGGTGGGAAAAAGCATTTGGGCGGCCTTGTTTCTCAAGTATCCTTTTGCCATAATCAAATGCGGAGAGCATCGCATCGCGCGGATCACGGTAAATATATGTCGCGCGCATGAGCCCGCCCCGGATCAATGCCCGCGCCCAGACGGTCGGCGCTGAATGAACCTTGATGACGAAAGTATGGCCCATTAAAGCCGGTCGTGTGACCATGATCAATCGCCGCGCGCTCAAGACACCGATATTGGAATTTACCTCCGTCAGAATGTTTTGCAAACCAAATTTCATTCTGATTTCGCGCGCGTCATCGCAACCAGTTGTAGCCATCAAGTCATGCACCAGGTTGTAATGCCAGCCCGAACCAGCGCGCGGCATTCCAGCAGATAGTATGATCATTATTTCTCCTTGCTTGATTTTTGGGCGACAAAAGCTCCTGCTGCCCCTGCCAGCATGCCCAGGTTGATCCACATCTCGGGCATCGCGAAAGAATCCTGCGAATTACCCAGGAGCATTACCGCTACCAGGGTGAAAATCCCGGCAGCTCCCAGCCAACGGGCCGGTCTTGATCCGCAATGCAGGTTGAGCGCATCCGCAAACAAGGCCATGTAAAACGCAAGGAATAAAACCAGGCCTGCTATTCCTGTTTCAGCCAATAAACGCACAAAAAGATTTTTGGGATTCGGATATAGGTTGGAGGCCGGGCTCATCTGGCTGGCAATCTCCGGCACCCCGGCAAGGACCCAATCCGGCATGTTCTGATAAATTCCAAAACCACCCGCTCCCAGGCCAACTCCCGTCCAGGGGTGATCCTGAAATTCCTGCAGGGCCGCGGTTGCATACGCCAGTCGCGGACCGAGGAAAGCATCCACAGCAAATGAAAATATATCTGTTTTTTCGGCCTTGAACAGGGCCGCGATATAACCTTTATCGGCCAGGAAAACAGCTGCTCCGGCCAGTATTGCCAGCACAAGAACGAATAGCAGGACCCTGCTTGCGATTGCCTGTAGCCCTTTCGTAAGCGACGACCAGCGCTGGCGGTTAAACCCGGCCCTGACCCAGTTCCAGAAGAAGCGGACCGCTTCCGCTCCAGACAGCGCGAAAGTGGCGACGCCCGCCAGGACGGCGATCACCAATCCTGAGCGCGAATAGGTCAATAAGATACCGGCGAGACCGCCAAGCAGCAGAACTGGTTCAACCCACAGGATGAGTGTGGGCATTATCGCCGGGCCAGAGCGTCTGCTAGTTTCCCCTCCCGGCAGGAGGGTTTGGTTACTGCGGGCCGGAGCCTGGTCTGCATCACCTGATGACCCGTTAACGAACGCCCGGTAACGTATCAGGATGGCCGCCACCAGCCAGGGCAGGTAAAGGGCTGCGATCTGCCCGGCCAGCCAGGACGGTTCATAGGCGAACCCGGAAACACGCTTATTTTTGACCAACCCGCGGACGGAGAACAGGTTTTGTATCTGTACCAATTCCTTGCGATGACCGCTGTTCAACCCAACATACTGGATGGCGCCCCAGATCAAATCGGCTGCCAGCCCGACCAGCAGCCATTTTACTGAGAATTTCAGATCCTCTTCACCCTGGTTCATCCAAACAGCAGCCGCGAAAAATGAAACCCCAATCACCAGCGTGATGATCGCGCGCAGGGCGCGATCGAAGAAATCCACTCCGCGTAGTTCCAATGGCGCCAGGGTTGCGCCAACGGCCGTGGCTGCCAGCGCGGCCAGGACAAATGCAAGCAGGATGGTAAACGCGCCCGGCCACGGGCGGGCAATTTCCCCTCGCTTCAAACGCACGAGCAGAACGGGCAGCAAGAGCGCCAGCGGGTAAAGCGCCAGCGGGCGCACAAAAGTCCCGGAACCCATAAATGGCATAAATCGAAAACTGGTGATTGGAAGAGTCACCAGGACAAGTGCCCAAAAAAGCCGCGAAAGGAACGCAAGACCGGTTCCAGAGCGCAGCATGGCCGTGGAAATCCTAGTCACGTTTCCGGTCTCCCATAAAGAGAATGATCAGGCCAGCCAGGGCCCACAATACCCCTGCGCCTGCTAAGATATAGATACCAGGGCTGCTCTTGCGGGCGGCTGGCAGATCCTTGCCCTGTGCCAGGGAGACCTGCATTTCAGGCGTAATGGCCAGCGATCCGGTTTCCAATTCGCGTACTGTTGACAACAATTTCTCATTTCCGGGGTCCGCTTCAAGCGCTTTGCGGGCGGCGTCCAGCCCAACCGCGATCTGGATGCCCTGACCGACCTGGATTGTAAACGCCTTGGCCCAGGCGGAAGCCAGGGCGGCGGCTGTTTGCGCGGATGGATCATTTGCGTAAAAATGCCAGCCGCCATCCTGGGGCTGGCTGAGTTCAAGCTTACCTGTGCGCAAGGCGGCGATGCTGAAGCCTGTCTGATCCGCCACCTGCTGCAGGGTGGCATCCGCCCAGGCCACCTCTTCCACTTTGCGCGCTTCCCGTTCAAGGTAATAAAACAGCTCGTTGTCCGGCTTGTTTGCCCAGGCTTTTTCCATGTTGAAGCTAACCACCACGGTGGCGCGGGCACGGTATTCGGGCGGGCTGACATAATAGGCTGCCATGCCGAGCAGCCCGCCAACAAGGGCGCCAAGCACCCAAAAGCGCCAGGCGCGCAGCAGCCGGATCAGGTCATCGAGGGAAGGTGATGCCAGCAGAGTTTTCATATGTTTATCCGTTTGTGGATGGGTTGGCAGGAACTCATTAACGTGTCCGCTGCATTTGCCGTTTCCGGCGCCAATTCAGGAACGGGGCCGCAACTTGGCGGGCATAATACTTCGCCACGATCGGTGCAAGGAAGGATCCGCCATCGCGGTAATGTACTTTGAGCATTTCCGGCCAACAGCGGTCATCGGCTGCGATGGTTTTACCGCTGCTATGCAGGCGAAAATTGGCCCACGTCAGGTCGCTCACATAGGTAAACGGGGCCAGCCTGGCCAACCGCACCCACAGGTCGTAATCCATCGCAAAATAGAAATCCGGGTCAAGCGGGGCAACTTGCTGCCACAACGCTGCGCGAAAAAAAGTGGCCTGTTGCGGGATGTGAACGTAACCCTGGCGCAAACGGCGGTAATCGGTCTGTGCGGCGGGAAAACGGCCAATATCATGCCCATTTTCATCAATAAAATTGGCGTTGGCGTAAACCATGCCCGTTTCGGGCTGTTCCAGCATATATTTGACAGCACTGGCGACTGCGCCTGGCTCATAGGTATCATCGGAGTTGATCCAGGCCAGGATCTCTCCTTTTGCCTGTGAAAAGCCCTTATTCAGTGCATCGGTCTGGCCCTTGTCTTTTTCGGATACCCACCATGCCAGTTTGCTGGCATAACGCTGGATGATATCCACCGAGCCATCGCTGGAACCCCCGTCAACGATGATGTATTCAATCGATGGATAATCCTGTTCCAGCACCGAGCGGATTGTGGCCTCAATATAACGGGCCTGGTTGAATGAGGGGGTAATGATTGAAACGAGTGGTTGCTGGTTCATCACTTTATCTTGGCCGGTTTTGTCAGGTCAAAGACAATATAGCCCTTGCCCTGGGCAAATATGGGGTATGTCTTGTAGACATAATCCCGGATCTCAGGCTGCTGGTCGAGCTTGCCCAATTGGGTCACCACCAGCAACCGGTCGCCAGTTGCCTGCTGCTGGAAACGCTGCATCAGGTCGATCTGGCGTCCATCGAGTGCGCGCAAACTCAAATCGCCGGAATCGTACCATGAATCAACTTCCTGCCAGCCCCAATAGGCCAGGCGGTAACCGTAATCCTGGGCAACTGTCAGAACCCGGCCATCGTACCCTATTTTTTCGCCGAGCGAACTCCAGAATACTGCATCAGGCCGCCAATCGTCGCGAACCAACTCGACGCGCACGTTCCAGACCTGGATGGCAACCACCGCCGTGATCAAGATAGCCAGGACGGCCCTGGTGAACCATGCGCCGCGGCTGATAGCGTACCCGCGAGATCCTGTAATGGAATCCGGAGCGGCCTGGATCATTTGGGCCCGCTCAAAGAGGGTTTCGGCTACCGGAGCCAGGGAGATGGCCACGATCGGGATCAGCAGGATCTGGTAATAATCATGGGTGGTGATATGGTAGGCAAAGGTCATTCCATAGGCGAAATAACCCAGCCACAAGCCTGCCAGGAAGTACATGCTGCGCCTCCTGGCTACAAATACACCTGCCAGTGCGACGGCAAATGCGCCAAAACCGATGACGCCATCGATCTGGCCCTTCCACTGCAGGTAAAAAGCCGGGTCCGGCCACAACTGCGGAAAAAAGCGAAAAGCAAACTGGCCGCCCAGGAAGCCGGCCACCACAAGACCATAAAGGGTGTAAATGGCGGTGGGCAGCGCGGAAAGCCCCGCCAGTGCCCAGGTTTGTTTATCCTTGAGCGATTTAAACGGGCCAAATTCAAGCACGGCTGCGGCAGCTGCGAAAGCCAGCGGGAAGACGGCCACATTTTTTACGAAGATCGCCAGCCCATTCAGAATACCGGCCGCGAGCGCCCATTTCCACTGGTGCGTATTGGCCCAACGAAAGGTAGCCCAGGCACCACTGATGATCAATGCCACCATTAACGGGTCAGGTTGGAAGGTCCGGCTGGCAACCACACCATAGGGCAGGAAAAGATAAAAAAGAAGTGCGACGAAGGCACCTGAAGGCCCGGACAGATCACATGCCAGCCGAAACAGCAGTATGCCAGCCAGTACCCAGAACAACGAGGAATAAACCCTGGCAATCCACAGGTGTTCGCCGAAAACACGATATGTCAGCGCGGTGACCGTTTCCAAAACGGTTGGTTCGATGGCTGCCATGGATTTCCACTGTGCGATCCCGATTTCACGCTGCCATTCCGGCACTGCAGAGTCTGCCGGCAGCATGGCGTAATACATGCCGCGCGCTTTGAGCGCTGAAAACAACTGCCGGGTTGGGGCAAAATCAAGCGGCAGGTCGGTTAAATCGTAAAAGCGAATCCCGGTGGCAAGTATAAACGCCAGGACCAGTGCAAAAACAAGCGATTTTCGGCTACCAAAGAACCAGGTCATATTGGTTTCTTTATTGAGCGTGGGATACTGGGCAGCGCCAGCTCATTTATTTTTACGCCACCGGCGCAGCCGCATATAGATGCCGCGCAGTTTGCCCAGTCCGAGCAAGGCAAGAACGGCGTAAATCACGCGATGCCATTCCTTCAGCACGACCGGGGCATCCAACCGGAAAGCGCGCCAATACGCTCGTAACGCTGCGGCGTAATTGCCGCCATCCAGCAGGTAAAATGCGTCAAAGCGTTCTGCGCCAGCCAGTATTTTAGCCCTGTTTTGCTCGAATGCTGGCGAGAATTCGGGCGATGATGACATCCAATCAACGAGACGAAATGCTTCACGCCCAAAATCAGCCGTGCGGGCCAGGTTCTTGGCCTGGGCGTGATAGCGGGCTGCAGCCAGGGTCTCTGAAATATACACCACGGGAGCCAAGCGCGCCATCCTCAACCACAGGTGGTGGTCAAGCAGGCAGTGGTAATTGGTGTCCAGCAGACCGGCTTTTTCGAGAACGGAGCGGCGGATAAAGACAGCCGGCTGGCTGATGATGTGGAACGACATCAAGTCGAGTAGGTTGAATTGTTGAAAAGTTTGCAGGTTAAAGGAATTTCCATCCGCATCAACCGATAAAACATTCCCATAAACCAGCCCGATCTGCGGATCCTTCTCAAAGACTGCGGCAGCACGCTGGATGGCGCCAGGCAGATAATAATCATCCGAGTTAAGCCAGGCAACGATCTCTCCGCCTGCCTGGCGAAAGCCCTTGTTGATGGCATCCGCCTGTCCCCGGTCATTTTCAGAAACCCAACCCGTCAGCCTGGATGCATATTTCTTGATCATTTCCAGGCTGGAATCGGTGGAGCCTCCATCCATGACGAAATATTCTAGCGATGGGTAATCCTGTTCCAGCACCGAGCGCATGGTCTGTTCGATGAAACTGGCCTGGTTGTAAGAAGGGGTGATAATGGAAACGCGCATCAGGCAGGGATCTACTTTTTGGGGTGGAGCAGGTCAAAGACGATGTAGCCCTTGCCCTGGGTTAGAACCGAGTACCGGCTGGTAAGCAGCATTTGCAAGTCAGGCTGGCGATCATACTCATCGAAATCCGTGATCAGAAAATAGGATTTCCTGCCTGCCAGGCTTGAGAAAGTCTCGTTGAAATTTTGGATATCGGGCGCGAGCGGCCAGGGGTCGGAATTTTGCCAGCCGTAATAGGCCAGGGGATAACCATAATCAGTGGTCAGGGCAACGACGCCGGGTTGGTGGCCGATGGCGCTGCCCACTTCAGCCCAAAAAGCAGCCTGCGGGCGGTAATCATTGGTGCGCTGCTTGATATATTGGTTGACCGAGACCAGGGAGAAAGTAATGAATAAGATAAGCACTGAGACAATTTCGAGCAGCAGTGACCCGCGCAGTTTATCACGCATTACAACCAGGATCTCCGCCGCCAGAGGAGCCAGGGAAACCGCCAGGATGGGAATAATGGGCAGGCTGTAGTAATCGTGACTGGAGATGTGATGGGCGAAGGTCAGGCCATAGATCCCATAAGCCAGCCACAGGCCTGAAAGGAAATATCTGGCAGGCCTGCCGGCAAAAACGAGCCAGCTTAGGAGGCCAGGGCGATCCAGATGATGCTGGCGACATTTTCAAGCTTAAGGAACCAGCGCAGGTAAAACGAAGGGCTGATCCATAGTTCTGGATAAAAACGACCGGCGAACTGTTGACCGAGGAATCGGTCCACATAGGTGCCGTAAAAAAGGTAAGCAGCTGGCGGCAGGAGCCCCAGGATTACCACCGCCCAGGTCTTAGGCAGTTTCAGTGTTTTTTTCAGGCCTGGATGGGCAATGATCATGCCAATGGCGCCTCCAATTACAAAAAATGCAGCAGGCAGTTTGACGAAGATCGCCATCCCGCCTGCCAACCCGGATAAGATCGTCCACTTCCAGGAAGGATTGCGGCACCAATTCTCCATGCCCCACCAGAAAAGGATGACCAGCGCCACCATCAAGGGGTCGGGCTGAAAGGAGCGGCTGGCAGTGACGGCGTAAGGCAGAAGCAGGTAAAAAGCCAGCGAGCCAGCCGCGGCTGGCGTGGAACCGGTTAAATTGCGGGAGAGCATGAAGAGAAATGGGGCAGCCAGTAGCCAGAAGGAGGCTGAGAGGGCGCGCGGTATGCCCGTTTGTTCGCCGAAGATCGTATAAAGCCTGGCGGTAAATTGCTCCAGCAGGGGTGGTTCGATGGTTGCTTCGGCAGCGTATTGGCGGACCGCGAGGTTCTTTTGCCATTCAGGCGCGCCGGGCAGATCCTGATAATAGATTCCGCGTGCCTTGATCGCCCCAAACAACTGCCGGGTGGGATGGAAATCCAGTAACGGGGCGGAAAGATCGCTGAAGCGTGGAAAAGCGCCCGCCCCCAACAAAAAGGCCAGGATGATGGCAATGATCCATTTTGAGCTGAACAGGCTATGCTTCATGCGGTTCAATCAAAAAGCGCGTTATAGTCTGCTTTTTCAAAAATGGTCAGCTTACCACTCACGGTGGCGTCGATAATGCGCCGCCCGGCATTTTCATAGGCGCTGCGCGCCATCCTGTAGGCGATCTCGGATGTCTCCAGGTCGGGCAGCTGCCAGCGAAAGCCTTTTCCGAAATACTGGCTGGAGAAGTGATTGGGATCGTCCCCCTGGGATGTGACAGTGGTGTTGGGCTTTCCGGCTGTGGAGTAATTGTGGTCCACGCCGATCAGGATGACCTTTTCGAAGCCCATGTGAAAGGCGAGCTGCATGGTGACGTAAGTAACGGTTGCGCCTTCCCACACCCGTCCGCTCACATCCTGTGAAAAGCGCGGGGCATCATAAGTGGTGTACAGAAAGGTTGGCAGATTGGCAGCCTGATTGTCTTTAAATTGGGACGGGTCGAAGAACCGCCGCGATCGCCAGGTCAGGAATTTGGGGAGTTCAAGCGCGGCCAGGTCTTTGGCCGTTTGTTCGATCACCAGGTCATTGACGACCGAGAGATAGGTTGTCTTGAAACCGAGCTCATTAAACATCAGGTAAATGCGGTTCATTCCAAAGGTGATCTCACCCGCCAGTTTGCCCAGGTCCGTTTGCTTCAGGCTGGGACCATTGCCGATGATGAAAGCGCGCTTTCCCCGGTGAATATCCTTGAGTTCGGCAAGCCGTTCAATAGCGGTACGCCTCCACGGGTGCAGATATGCGCCGGGCAATTGCGGCAGGTCGCGCAGCCCGATGTAGGTATCGCGAATAAACGGCCAGAATGAGGATCCCTTGAGTTGTTCTTTCATGCGAGATGTTCCTGCGGTCGATTCAGCACTCGTTATTCGGTGCTCAGGCGCGCGGTTGCGCCACCATCCACGACCATCGCCTGACCGGTCATGAAGGATGATTGTTCGTTATCTGCCAGGAAGTAGATGGCATGGGCAATTTCCGAGGGTTTTCCAACGCGGCCGTTGACGGTTTTGCGCGCCAGGTTGTCCAACCTGGCCTGCATATCACCCAGGCCAAGATGCCCACGCCCGAGGCCGGCGCGCAACATGGGTGTATCGACGGCGCCCGGCAGGATGGCGTTGACACGGATATTGTCGGGAGCAAATTCGATTGCCATGGCGCGGGTAAGGGCCAGGATCCCGCCCTTGCTGGCGGCATAAGCGGCGATGTTGATTGAGGTTTGGATGGCATGCACCGATGAAACATTGACGATCGCACCACCGCCGGAGGCCTTGAACAGCGGGTATGCCATTTTCATGAAAAGAAAGGTTGAGCGCAGGTTGGAGGCCATGACGGCATCCCATTCTTCGACGGAAGTATCCATCAGTGGCTTGGCAACCTGTACGGCAGCATTATTGATTAGCGCATCCAGCGTGGGTGTGGCTGAACGTGTTTGCAGAAAGATCTGTTCAAGAACACTGGCGTCCGAGATATCGGCCTTGATAAAGGATCCGTTGGCTGGGAATCCCTCCCCAAACGGTGCCCGGTCAACCCCAATTACGCGCCAGCCCTTTTCGGAAAAAAGTGCAACGGTGGCGCGGCCTATGCCTCCGCCGGCGCCGGTGATGAGTACAGTTTTGGTGTTCTGGTCAGTCATTTTTCGGTTCCTATGGAAGATTGCGCGCGGCTGCGAGATCGCTGCTGTCGATCCCCAGCCCATCGAGCAGATTTTTTATGGTATTCCAGTGCACACGTTCCCAGGCAGCCGGGCTCGAGTTCGCATTGTGGGGCGCCAGCATGACGTTGTCCATTTTCATCAGCGGGCTATCACGCGGCAGAGGTTCAATTTCAAATCCATCCAGGGCCGCCCAGCCCAGCTTGTCTGCTTGCAAAGCATCGATCAGGTCATTTCCCTTGCCGCGTGGACCACGAGCCGAATTGATCAATACCGCCGTC
>Ga0172369_10007662_pt1 | contig 12474 bp, 10 predicted proteins | sample LakKiv25m_FD_114539 | JGI IMG/M metagenome (GOLD analysis project Ga0172369, IMG submission 114539) | Freshwater microbial communities from Kabuno Bay, South-Kivu, Congo - kab_022012_11.25m | ecosystem: Environmental > Aquatic > Freshwater > Lake | place: Democratic Republic of the Congo... | reverse complement strand
GGAATTTGTGTGGCACTTGTGGTTGCCTATATTTGGAGACACATCAAAAAAACAAAGGCAGATTAATTTCGGTATTTTCTAACTAAGCCAACAACTCTTCCTTGAATTCTTACGTTTTTAACAAAAATTGGCTGCATGGTGGCATTGGCGGGCTGAAGTCTGATTCGAGTTGCCTCTTTATAGAATCTTTTTAAAGTTGCCATACCGTTATCAAGAAGAGCTACAACAACATCCCCGTCATGCGCAGCATCGGTTTGTTCTACGATGACGTTATCTCCGTCCATTATTCCGTCATCTATCATACTCTCACCCCTTACCTGAAGAACATATGTTCTTTTGTTGCCGCTTACGAAAGAAGCGGGTATGTTCATGGAGGCGTTGGGATCCGTATACGGCTCAATTGGGGAACCGGCTGCAATAAATCCGAGAATTGGAGCGCTAAAGTTTTCAGCCTTAACAAGATTAGTGTCTCCTTCAATAAGTTCAATTGACCTGACTTTTCCTTGTTTTCTTTTGATTAATCCTTTAGCCTCAAGTGACTGGAGATGTTCATGAACTGTTGCGAGTGATGAAACACCAATTGCACCGGCAATTTGTTTTAAAGTGGGAGCTGATCCGTTAAGCTCGATATACTGCTTAATAAAACCCAATATTTGTCTTTGCTTTTTGTAAACTATTAATGGCATGTTTGTATAAATTAATTTACAAATATTACCCGAATAATGCAACTGGATCTTTCTGACACAAACCCAAACATATCCCAAATCTGTTGCAATAATACTGTGATAGAATAATTGGATGAAGTTTAAATTAAAAACAAATTATAAAATGATTCCGGATCAGAATCATGCAGTTGCGTCTTTGGTTCAGGGGATCAAAAAAGGCAATAAATATCAGACACTTCTGGGTGTGACAGGATCGGGTAAAACTTTTACCATGGCTAGTGTGATCGAAAAAATACAAAGACCTACTCTCATTATCTCTCACAATAAAACATTGGCTGCACAACTTTATCAGGAACTTAGAGACTTTTTTCCTGACAATGCGGTTTCCTATTTCGTTTCTTACTATGATTACTATCAACCTGAGGCATATATTCCCTCAACAGACACCTATATAGAAAAAGATGCGGATATCAATGAAACAATAGATAAACTGAGACTTGCGGCTACGGCAAACCTTTTAACAAGGAGTGATACAATCGTTGTAGCTTCAGTTTCTTGTATTTACAATATTGGTTCACCCCGTGAATATGGCCATTTCGTTCTTGAGATAACTGAGGGAATGAAAATAAGTAGGCAACAAATAATTGATAGAATAGTTGATCTTCAATATGAACGGAGTGACTTCGGTTTTAACCGAGGAACGTTTCGGGTTAGGGGAAACGCGATAGATATCTATCCGGCGTACCTTGATGATGGAGTTCACATTGAGTTTGACGATCAAAAACTTACAAAAATTGAATTTATTAATCCTGTTACCGGGAATAAAACTAAATCTAAAGACGGCTACGATCCGAAAGTGTTCGTTCTTTATCCCGCCAAGCATTTTATGACCAATCCTGATAGTTATGATGGCGTATTTGCGAGTATTATGAGCGACTTAAATAAGAGAGTGAAAATACTCAAATCCGAAGGCAAGGAATTGGAAGCACATAGAATTGCCCAGAAAGTTACTTATGACCTTGAAATGATCAAAGAGGTAGGTTATGTCAAGGGAATTGAGAATTACTCAAGGTATTTTGACGGGCGCCAACCGGGTGACCCGCCTTTTTCTTTATTGGATTATTTTAACGAACCATATAAAGATAAATGGATGTTGATGGTTGATGAATCCCACATGACGTTTCCCCAGATTAGGGGCATGTTTAATGGTGACAGGTCCCGAAAGCAGAGTCTTATAGATTACGGATTTAGGCTCCCGTCTGCTCTTGATAATAGACCCTTAAAATTTGAAGAGTTTATGCGAAGAATTCCGAATTTTATAGCTAGTTCGGCAACCCCCAATGATTGGGAAGTAGGTATGAGTGGGGGAAAGTCGATAGAGATATTAGTCAGACCTACGGGTATTCCTGATCCTGAAGTCGAGATTAAACCGATTAAAAATCAAGTTTCGGATTGTATTGAAGAAATTAAAAAAACGGTTGCCAAAAAGCAGCGCACACTTGTTACTACCATGACCAAAAAGACCGCCGAGGATCTATCCGAATATTTAGGCGAGCAGGGGCTCAAGGTGCAATATTTACATTCGGATGTGGCAACACTCGATAGAACGGATATCTTAGACGATCTTAGATCGGGCAAATATGACGTATTAGTCGGAATTAATCTCTTAAGAGAAGGGCTGGATCTTCCTGAGGTTAGTCTTGTTGCTATTCTTGATGCGGATAAGGAAGGATTTTTAAGAAGCGACGTAACTCTAATTCAAACGATGGGTAGGGCTGCCAGACACGTTGAGGGACGCGTTATCATGTACGCAGATCGTATTACGGGTTCAATGGAAAGGGCGCTTTCTGAGGTTAAAAGAAGACGGCTGTATCAACTCGCCTACAATAAAAAGCATGGTATTATCCCCAAAAGTATCAGTAAACCGATCAGAGAGAAACTAATCGATAGAGAAGAGATAGAAAAATCCCCTTGGGTATTTGGCTCAAAGGAACCTATTTATCAAAGTCTTCCACATATTGATATAGATGCCATGACACCGATGGAGAGAAAAAGACTTATTAAGAATTTAACTTCGGAGATGCGTCTTGCTGCTCAGGACTTGAATTTTGAATTGGCGGCTGAAATTAGGGACAGAATTAGGGAAATAGGCCCAGATTTCTGAAGGATGTTTTAATACTCATATCGCTTCCTTTTTCAATATCTCTCATTAAAGTGCATGCTCTCATCACTTTTCCGACGCAATCCACACCATTACCATTTGGACATCTACCCTCTATTTCTTCATTTCCCAAAAGCGATTTAATTACCATAATAGAATCATCATCATTTCTGACTTCGAAATCTTCGGATGCTTCAAATTTACGAGCAAGTGATTGAAATAAATCCTGCCTGGGTAAACCATTATTTGATAATGATTCATTGTTTACTCTTAAAACAGTTTTATCGATACCGGAAAGATCCTCACTTTTACTAGAGGACAGAGGAATTTCCAGTAAACTAACCAGTGTTGGGGGAGTTTTTACTATTCCGAGCAAGGGAATGCGTTTGCCGTCAATATTTACGGTCAATTTTATAATAAACGAATCGTCTGCTTCAAAAAAGCGAGATTCTAAAGCTTTATCCCGACAAGTTCTTTCCTTCACGCGCTGATTTTATTTGTTATCTCTTGCTCTGTCAAATGCGTGATATAATCTTTCTGTCCACCGGATAAAACCGGCGGGTTTTTGCTATGGATAACTACTTAAAAATACGTGGAGCCAGGCAACACAATCTAAAAAATATTGATCTTGATATACCTAAAAATAAATTGGTGGTGTTAACAGGGGTATCCGGATCGGGAAAAAGCTCTCTTGCTTTTGATACCATTTATGCGGAAGGCCAAAGACGTTATGTGGAGTCTCTTTCGTCATATGCCAGACAGTTTTTGGGAATCATGGAAAAGCCGGATGTTGATTCCATTGAGGGACTTTCTCCGGCTATTTCAATTGATCAAAAAAACACCTCTCATAATCCAAGATCAACTGTAGGAACAGTAACTGAAGTTTATGATTATCTAAGGCTTCTCTTTGCAAGGATAGGGCATCCCCACTGTCCTATTTGTGGACGGGAAATTTCCCATCAAACACTTGATCAAATAGTCAATCAATCGTTTCAATTGATTGAAAATACAATTAAAACAGATAAAAAGGCTTGGTTTTTAATTCTTTCCCCCATGGTTAAGGAACGTAAAGGTGAATTTTCTCAACTTTTTGAGAATTTAAAATCAAAGGGTTATAGGCAAGTAAGAATTGATGGATATATACACGATTTATCCGAAGATCTTGTTCTTATTAAAACAAATAAACACACAATTGAGGCTGTAATTGATCGAATTTCTTTAACTTCGGGGGGTTTGAAGGGGCAGGACGCTCTTCAACAAATTAAATCACGTTTTTCCGATTCAATACAACAAGCATTAAATTTATCTGAAGGGTTGGTGGTATTTGCTCAAGTCTTAGACAAAGAGTTTAGTATTCCTGCTTCGCCCAAACACTTTTCTGATCACTTGTTTTCGGAAAGGTTTGCCTGTCCTTTCGATAACATAAGTCTTCCAGAAATTGAACCCAGGACTTTTTCATTTAATTCCCCACAGGGCGCTTGTCCAACGTGTTCAGGGCTTGGAAAGATATTAAAAGTTGAACCGGGTTTGGTATTTTCACAAGAGCTGACAATTAACGAAGGCGGAATTCTTCCATTCTCCAACATGTTTGAACACGAAACCTGGTATGGAAGACTTATTAAGCAAATGTGTGAGGACAACGGTATCAACATGAGGGTGCCAATTAAAGATTTGGATGAGAAGGAAGTAGATATTCTCCTGAATGGGACAGGAGACAGAAAATATCATGTTTACGGAACAAACAGGTTTGGAAAGGAAACTTACATTTGGGAGGAGTTTGGAGGGTTTATTAAAGAGCTGGAAAGACGTTACAAAGAAACCGAAAGTGATTGGGTGAGGGATGAAATCAAAAAATACATGAGAGAAAAAGTTTGTCCGGAATGTTTCGGGACAAGACTTAAAAAGGAATCTCTTTCAATAACAATAGATGGGCTCTCGATTGCAGACGTTACAGCCTTCTCTATAGACAAAGCCATAGACTGGGCACAAAGTTTATCTATGGGAAATGCTACGAACGCGAGGGAAAAAGAAATAGCAAAATTGATTATCAAAGAAACTATTGGAAGGTTGAAATTCCTTCTTTCTGTTGGACTTGAATATATAACTCTAAATCGCGTAGCGGGTTCACTTTCCGGAGGAGAGGCTCAAAGAATACGTCTTGCAAGCCAAATTGGTTCAGGATTAACGGGTGTTTTATATGTGCTTGACGAGCCAACAATTGGTCTTCACCCCAAGGATGATCAAAAGTTGATAGATACCCTAAAAGAACTTCGTGACTTAGGAAATACAGTTATAGTTGTAGAGCATGACGCTGAAATGATGCTTCAAAGTGACTATATTGTAGATTTCGGACCGGGGGCTGGGAAAAATGGTGGAGAAGTTGTGGCTGTAGGGTCTCCTGAAAAAATTAAAAAAGACCCTAAATCCATAACTGGTAAGTTTCTATCAGGAAGGAAAAAAATTGAACTAGGTAGACAGGAAAAAATCTGTGAAAATAAAGAAAAACTCAAATTGGAAGGGGCCAATATGTTTAATCTTAAAAATTTAGATGTTGAGTTTCCATTAGGAAAACTGGTTTCAATTACCGGGGTTTCGGGATCTGGAAAATCAACCCTTCTTGTGGAGACACTATTCCCGGCGCTTCAAAAAGAACTTAGCTTCAATTTTAGAGGGGAATCGGGAGGATACAAGAAAATTGAAGGTACAGAAAACATAGACAAGGCAATTCTTATAGATCAAAGTCCGATAGGAAGAACTCCAAGAAGTAATCCTGCAACATATACGGGTCTATTTGATCCTATCAGGGACGTTTTCTCGTCAACTAGGGACGCTAAGGCTGCAGGATATAAAAAAGGAAGGTTTTCATTTAATGTCAGAGGCGGTAGATGTGAAGCCTGTGAAGGCCAAGGTCAAACCAAGATAGAAATGCAGTTCATGAGTGACATTTGGGTAACTTGTGATGTTTGTCATGGAAAACGCTATAACGCTCAAACCCTTGAGGTAACTTATAGGGGTAAAAACATTGCAGAGGTTCTTGCAATGACAGTAGACGAAGCACTCGAATTTTTTCATGCACATTCACAAATAGAACAGAAGCTGGAGACATTGTCTTTAGTTGGACTTGGTTATATGGAACTGGGGCAACCGGCTACAACATTATCCGGGGGTGAAGCACAAAGAGTGAAACTGGCAACAGAACTTTCAAGAAGGGCAACCGGAAGAACTGTTTATATACTTGATGAGCCGACTACAGGACTTCATTTCTCAGATGTTGAAAAGCTTTTACGGGTATTAAAGCTTTTGGTTGCCAAAGGAAATTCCGTATTTATCATTGAACACAACCTTGATGTCATTAAAAATAGTGATTGGATAATTGATTTAGGCCCCGGTGGGGGAGATTCCGGTGGGGAAGTAGTAACAGTGGGAAGACCCAATGATGTGGCTAGGGTAAAATCCTCATATACAGGGCAATATTTGAAATAATTTTAGGTTATACTAGATACATGAGGTTTTGGAAAATAGTTTTGCTTTTACTCATAATTCCTTTTGCTGTTTTTGCCTCAAGGGTTCGTGCGGCAAATGAATTTTCTGTAGATGCGATAGTTACGTATGATGTCCAAGGAACAGGAACCACATTGGTTACTCATAGCATCACTCTTGAAAATAACCTTTCAACAGTTTACGCAACATCCTATTCACTTGGCCTTGAGAATATTGACGCCGCTAATGTTAAAGCTTCAAGCGATAGCGGTGAATCATTCCCCGTAGATGTGTCAAAAGATTCTAAAACCACAAATATAAAAGTATATTTTCCCGATACAAGCATAGGTAAAGGCACTCAAAGGAAATTTAACATTTCATATGAGAATTCAACATTTGCTGTTAGAACCGGTGAGGTTTGGGAGGTTTCTGTTCCAAGACTGGGCGATGGTTCAAATTTCAGAAATTACGGAATTATACTTAAAATTCCAAAGTCGTTTGGATTGGAAGCATATATTTCCCCTAAGGCAGAGGACAGTCAAATAACGGATAGTGGTTACCAATATTCTTATAACAAAGATAGTCTTCTTCAGACAGGTATTACTGCTGGTTATGGACAATTTCAGGTATTTTCTTTTAATCTCTATTACCATCTTGATAATCCTGTTTCAAAAGAATCGTCTATTCAAATACCCCTTCCTCCAGATACAGCCTTTCAGAAAGTATATATTCAGAAACTTGACCCTAAACCTGAAAATGTAAGTCTTGATGCAGATGGAAATTGGATGGCAACTTATAATCTCTTACCTAGAGAAAGAATTGATGTTAATGCAGCAGGATCTGTTCAAATATTTGCAAGTTACAGGTCATTTCCCAAAACCGATACACAAGTATTAAATGAAAATCTTAAATCTACCCAGTATTGGCAGACGGATAATCCTAAAATTCTGGAATTAGCAAAAACTTTGAAAACTCCCAAAGCAATTTATGATTATGTTTCAGGTAATCTTCATTACAATGTGGCCCGAGTGCAACCAAACGTTCAAAGGATGGGGGCAGTAGGTGCACTAGATAATCCAAATGATGCAATCTGTATGGAATTTACAGATCTTTTTATAGCTTTATCTCGTGCAGCTGGTATTCCGGCAAGAGAAGTAAATGGCTATGCCTATACCGAGAATCCGGACCTTCAGCCTATTGGTCTTGTGGCAGACGTACTTCATTCATGGCCGGAATACTATGACAAAGAAAAGCATGTTTGGATTCCTGTTGACCCTACTTGGGGTTCAACAACCGGTGGAGAGGATTTTTTTAATAAATTGGATTTAAGGCATTTTGCATTTGTGATTCACGGTGAAAGTCCGACAACTCCATATGCACCAGGGTCGTATAAATTAGGTCCCAACCCTCAAAAGGATGTTTTTGTTTCTTTCGGACAATTACCTGATAATAAGATAAGTATCCCCCAAGTTTCCATTAATCCTTTCCGCACACTTCCTTTCTTCAGTACAATTTATACTGTGACGGTAACTAATCCCGGGCCGGTTGCATTATATTCTTTATACCCGATCGTTTATTACGATGGAATCGAGAAAACAAAAGATTTTATAGAAATACTTCCACCCTTCTCTAGTCATCAGATTCAGCTTACCATTCCACATAGTTTTCTAGGTAAGGATATGCCTAATATTATTAAAGTATCCGTAGGTCAAAGTGAGGCGGAAACTTTAACAAACAAAAAACAAATCGTTATAAACAGCCTTCTTGTTGTACTTGGAGTATTAATTGTCGTAATGAGTATTATATTTATTAGAGTGAAAAGAGCAAAAATATTTGATTTTTTTGCTAAAATACTTGCTCGGATAAGAAAAAATGAAAAAAGACCTATTGAACAAACTCCCGAAAATAAAGATATCACCTAAGTTTTATTTGAAATTCCCAGATAGCGCTGGAGTATATATTTATATTAAGGAAGGTAAACCTATCTACGTTGGCAAAGCCAAAAATTTAAAAAATAGGGTCTCATCATATTTCCGACTTAATCTTGATACAAAAACTAGGAAAATGATTAATGAGGCAGAAGAAATCAGTTATATTAAGGTTGCTAGCGAATTTGAATCACTTCTTCTTGAAGCAAAGCTTATTAAATATTATCAGCCAAAATATAACATCATCGCCAAGGACGATAAACAGCCTCTATATATAAGAATTACGAAAGAAAAATTCCCCAGAATTATAACTTTACGCAAAAATGATTTATCTAAAACGCTTGATTTAGCAACATATGGACCTTTTCCTTCAACAGGGAATGTGAGATCGGTGTTAAGGATGATTAGAAGCGTTTTTCCATATTCTGATCATAAACTTGGGAAAAAAGCGTGTCTTTATTCTCAAATTGGTCTTTGTAACCCTTGTCCGAATGTTATACAAAGCGAATACGAAAGAAAAATATACCTGAGTAGTATAAGGCATATAAAATCAATGCTTGACGGAAAAATCAAAAAAGTTAAAAAAGACCTTGAAAGGGAAATGAGGAAAGCTTCCAAATTAAGCGAATTTGAAAATGCAGCGCTAATTCGCGACAAGATCAAAAAATTGGAGTATATAACTAACCCCCAAAGTAACGTTGACATATATTTGGAAAATCCCAATTTAGTTGAGGATACAAGAAAAAATGAAATTTTGGATTTAAAACACATCCTTCAAAATAACGGAATTGTAATTAGTAAACTTGTGCGTATTGAATGCTATGACGTTGCTCATTTGCAGGGAGTAAGCCCAACCGCCTCAATGGTCGTTTTTATGGGTGGAGTTCCTGAAAAAAGTTATTATCGTCACTTTAAGATTAATCAAAAGAAAGGATGGGATGATTACGGGTCACTAAGAGAAGTTGCCAAAAGGCGCAAAAAACATTTATCTGATTGGGGTAGACCGGATCTTATTATTGTCGATGGTGGAAAAGGTCAAACGTCAGTCTTTTTAAGGGAGTTTGAGACTGAAAATATTCCAGTTGTGGGACTTGCAAAAAGATTCGAATCTTTAGTTATTCCTATAAATAATCTGGGAACTACTGAAATAATAGAATATAGACTACTCAAGGGTGCGTCTTTAAATCTTGTGCAAAGATTAAGAAATGAAGCTCATAGATTTGCCCGTGTATATCATCACAAGCTATTATCTAAGTCTTTATTTGATACTCAAAAGTAATTTGTTTATACTTAGTTTATGTTAAGGCGTGCTATTAAATACTTTCTTATAAACTCGGTTACCATTTACCTTCTTTCGCTTGTGGTTTCCGGCATTGTTTTAGAAAGAGGGTTAACTTCTGTCTTACTTGCAGGTATTGCTCTGACGCTAATTTCACTAATAATAAAGCCGGTAATTAATTTGCTTCTTCTTCCGCTAAACCTTATTACTTTCGGACTTTTTCGTTGGGTAGGGTATGCTGTTACTCTATATATTGTTACCCTTGTTGTCCCCAGCTTTAAATTGACAGGATTTATGTTTGCAGGATATTCTTCCTATTGGATTGCAATTCCGGCTATTTCTTTAACAGGAATAGTTGCTTTTATCGTTTACTCTCTTATAATCTCTCTAACCTCATCAATATTGGATTGGCTCTTGAAGTAGTGCGGGTGATATAATTATGTCTTGAAAATGAACGAAGCATTAACAATTGCTCAGATTATTGTCTCGATTGCCTTGATTGGTTTAGTCCTTGTTCAGGCAAGAGGTACTGGCTTTGGAAGGTCAAATGGCGCTAGTGGAGCTTCATTCACAAGAAGAGGGCTTGAAAAGCTTATTTTTCGCCTTACTTTTGTTGTTGTTTTTTTGTTTGTCGCGATTTCTATCCTGCGACTGACTATTTAACATTTAATGCTAAATCTCCGGTATATATTCAGACTTATTAAGGCTTTTTTTTCCAGATTTAAAATATTGATTTTACTTGGTGTAGGTATGGGCATCCTATTCTTTTTTCTTCTTAAATTTTTAATTCCTGCTTTGGAATTTGGTGAAACTGTACGTATAGGAGAGGCGGGTAGATATACTGCGAATTCGCTTCCTGTTTCCATTTTACGGTTGATTGGAAACGGATTAACCAAAATTGATGAGGAAGGAAGCGTTGTTCCCGATCTGGCTTCCTCTTGGGAGACAACAGACAAGGGAAAAACTTGGATATTTACACTTAAGGACAATATATATTGGCAAAATGGGGACAAGGTTACCAGTAAAACCATTAATTATCAATTTTCCGATGTTTCTATAGAAAGACCTGATGACAGAACCATTGTTTTCAAACTTCAAAATACGTATTCAGCTTTTCCATCAGTTGTCTCGAGGCCAACATTTAAAACCGGACTTTTGGGAACAGGTGAGTGGAAAGTCGGTAAGATCTCACTTAATGGATCTGTTGTGGAACAGATCAGTCTTATCTCAAAAGACAAGTCAAAAATTATATATAAGTTTTATCCAACCGAGGAACGTACCAAAACTGCTTTTGAGCTTGGGCAAGTAGATAAAATTGATGACATGTTTAGTCTTTCACCTTTTGACACATGGAGCCGTGTCAAAGTTAGTAGTGTGACAGAAACTGGCGAGTTTGTGGCAGTTTTTTTTAATACTCAAGATAGTGTTCTTTCTGAGAAAAATCTTAGACAAGCACTTTCCTATGCTATTGACAAAAATAAACTGGGCTCGGGACGCGCAATAAGCCCAATTTCTTCCGAATCTTGGGCATACAACCCTCAAGTAAAACGTTATGATTATGATCTGGAGAAAGCCAAACAAATTATCGATGATTATAAGGAAGTAAGTAAGAATGCAGATTTAACCATTAATCTTTCAACCCCTCCACTATTATTGGACAAGGCTGAAAAGATTGCCAATGATTGGCGTGCAGTTGGTGTAAATGTTAATATAGGCGTAATATCAAATATTCCTTCTGATTTTCAAGTATTTCTGGCAATTTTTGATATTCCTGATGACCCCGATCAGTATTCAATTTGGCATTCAACTCAAACAAATACAAATATTACTAATTATCAAAACCCGAGAATAGATAAATTATTAGAAGATGGAAGAAGTGAAATTGAAATTGAATCAAGAAAGAAAATATACCTTGATTTTCAAAGATTTTTGGTAGAGGACTCTCCAGCGGCTTTTCTTTATTATCCTACAACTTACAGTGTCTCCAGGAAGTAACTACTTAGATAACTCGGCCTCTATGAGATTTTTAATTTGGTTGGGGTCTCCGGTTAAAGAAATTTTTATTCCATTGAAATAAAACGTAGGAGTTTCATTAATTCTAACGAAGTTACCATTCTCAGTGTCTTTTTGTACGATATCCTTCACATTTTTTGATTGCATGTCGGTTGTAAATTGATCAATATTCAATCCCAAACCTTTAGCATAGTCGATAAATATGTTGGTAGGATCGGAGGAATTAACCCAATTATCTTGCGAAGAGTACATCTTTTCTTGCATTTCATAATATTTACCCTGAAGTCCTGCTGCCTCAACGGCATAGGAGGCGGCTGGTGCATTGGTGTGGTATGAAAGAGGATAATTTCTAAAGGAATAAGTAATTTGTCCTGCAAAACCTGTAAGTAATTGCTTAATAATTGGTGAGTAGGTTTTACATGCAGGACAGACATAGTCTCCAAACTCAACTAATGCAACAGTTGCAGAGGGGCTAGCTGGAAGGTAAACACCGTTCACATATCCAGAGGTTTTATTTACACCATCAGGTAATAAAATTGAAGAATTAATAATAGGTTGATTTGAAGAACTGGTAGATCCCTTACCTGACATCAGAAAAATACCTCCAACGATAAGGGCACAGGTTACTAATAGAACAATAATAAAAACTTTATTTCTTACTATGAAGTCCTTCATAGGTATAGGTATTATATCAGGCAATTTAATCGAATTGAACACCTTGAGTAATTGTTGTATGCGCATATTTCTATAAAAAAACTATATAATTAAGTTAATGTCTGAACCGGATATCCAAATGAAAGAACTCGACACACATACTGATACTTCAATTGAGCCATTGCCTATTTTGCCGGGGGACTCCTCGGCATATTTTCAAGAAAGCTATAATGAACACCCTAATGCCTACATGGATACTAATGACTTATTGGCAGTTAGATCAATAATTTCTGC
>Ga0172369_10007660_pt1 | contig 12475 bp, 10 predicted proteins | sample LakKiv25m_FD_114539 | JGI IMG/M metagenome (GOLD analysis project Ga0172369, IMG submission 114539) | Freshwater microbial communities from Kabuno Bay, South-Kivu, Congo - kab_022012_11.25m | ecosystem: Environmental > Aquatic > Freshwater > Lake | place: Democratic Republic of the Congo... | reverse complement strand
TTAATAAATGATGGCTTTAAGTGTAACTACGAAAATATTGATTTGACAAAATTAGAAAATATTGAGTCAGTCATAGATGAACTTATAAAAAAATATTTAATCATTGATTCGTGGATAAATAATGCATATCCAAGAACTAGTGATTGGGGAAATAAAGTTGAAGATTTGACATTAGAGTCTTGGCGACAAAATGTAGATATGCATATGAATAGCTATAGCTGGATAAGCAGAAAAGTATGTATGCAAATGAAGGAACAAGGATTTGGTAGCTTGATAAATTTTGGTTCCACTTACGGGTTGCTGGGCAATGATTTATCTATATACGAAGGCACCTCAATGACAAGCCCCATGGGTTATTCGGCTATAAAAGGGGGAATAATAAATTTAAGTAGATATTTATCAGCTTATTTCGGACCATTTGGAGTAAGAGTAAATAATCTTTGTCCAGGAGGAATATTCAATAATCAACCAGAATCTTTTGTTAAAAAGTACTCAGAGAAAACTCCATTAAGACGAATGGGAAAGCCTCAAGAAATTGCTGCTGCATGCATGTTTCTAGCATCTGATGCTTCTTCGTATGTAAACGGTCACAGTTTCGTGGTGGATGGTGGATGGTCAATTATTTAGAAATTAGTATAAAGGAGTTTATATGAGTAAGAAGGTTTTTTGGTGTAAAAATTGTTTAAATATGTCTACTCGTCCACGTATTACTTTTGATGAGCGTGGATGGTGTAATGCATGTCAGTGGATGGAAGAAAAAAAAAACTTAGATTGGGGTAAGAGACGAAAGGAATTAGAATCCTTACTTGAAAGGTATCGTTCAAAAAATGGTAATTTTGATTGCGTTACAGCTGTTAGTGGTGGCAAAGATGGTTCATTTGTTTCATATACTTTGAAACACAAATATGGGATGAATCCTCTTACCATAACTGTCCGACCGTCTTTATCGTTGGAAATCGGAGATAGGAATTTATTAAATTTCATTAATTCAGGATATAATCATATCCATATCACACCAAATCCTTTGGTGTTAGATAGACTAAATAAATATGGATTCATAGAAAAGGGATTTCCTTACTATGGATGGCTAATTGCTATTATGAGTGCTGTAATCAAAACCGCAACTAACTTCAAAATCCCATTAATATTTTATGGTGAAGATGGAGAGGTTGAATATGGTGGTTCCAATGAAAGCAAGAATAGAGCATTGTATGATATATCTTATATGAAGAGAATATATTTAGAGGGAGGCCATGAAAAAGTATTAGAGAGAATTAGAAAAGATAAAGACATTTCTGAAGCTGATTTGTTTTTTTTCAAGTTTCCAGAAGATAATGAAGTATCTGATGTTGGTTTATCTTTTACACATATGTCCTACTTCGAACCTTGGGATTCTTATATGAATTATGTTATTGCTAAAAAAAATTGTGGATTAATTGAAAAGGAAGATGGGAATTATGATACTTTTAACAATTTTTCACAAAATGATCAAGCACTGTATGCTCTTCACGCATATTTAATGTATTTAAAATTTGGTTTTGGAAGAGCTACTCAGGATGCAGGGATTGAAATTAGAAGGGGATCTATGACCCGAGATCAAGCAATAAATTTGGTTAAAATGTACGACAATGCATATCCGCATAATCTGATTGATACGTATCTGCAATATTATCAAATGACAAAAAAAGAGTTTGATTCTATCCTTGATAAATATGTAAATCGATTGCTTTTTGAGAAGATAGATGGAATTTGGCAGCCAAAATTTACACCGGGTAAAGATTTTTTAATATGAAAGTAGTCATTGTAGATTATGGAATGGGGAATCTTAGATCAATTTCAAGCGCACTTTCATATATTGGTGTCGATGATATTGTAGTTTCTTCATCATATTTGGATTTAAGTAAAGCGGATAAACTAATCCTACCAGGGGTAGGATCGTTTAAGAATGCTATGTCACAAATAAAACTTAAAATGCTCAATGTATATCTTAATGAGATTGTGATTGTTAAGCGAAAACCTATTCTTGGAATATGTCTTGGAATGCAGTTAATGGGCTTATCAAGCACTGAAGAAAGTTACACAGAAGGATTAAAATTTGTAAATGGTACTGTCACCAAATTTGATGAAACTCTTATGACGGTTCCTCATGTTGGATTTAATCAGATAAGGATTCAGGATAATTTGAAATTATTTGAAGGCATATCAGACAATTCCGATTTTTATTTTACTCATAGTTTTAGAATGTTAAGCAACGAAAAATTAAATCAAAGTGAATGCGATTATAATGGTAACTTCATTGCTAGTTTTGAAGTAGGACATATTGCAGGTGTTCAGTTTCACCCGGAATTAAGTCAACATAACGGATTAAAACTATTAAAAAATTTTATTAAGAATTTTTGATGCTTAGAAAAAGAATTATTTTCACCCTTGTATATAGTGATGGGTACTTTATGCAGAGCAGAAATTTTAGGCTGCAAAAAGTTGGTAACCTAATCTGGCTGGAAAAATATTATCAGTTTCAAAAAATTGCATTTTCTATAGATGAATTGATTGTGGTTAATGCAACTAGAAATAAAAAATCCATTACTGAATTTGCAAATGTCATCACAAATCTCGTTAAGGATGTTTTTATCCCTATCACAGCTGGAGGGGGTATCAAAAGTATGGATGACGCTAAATTACTTTTTAACAGTGGCGCAGATAAAATTGTAGTTAACAGTATACTTTACAATGATACTGAATTAGTAGATAATCTGGTTTATAAATATGGATCCCAAAGTATCGTCGGATCTGTTGATTACAAAAAGCTCAACAACTGCAATTCAGTTTTTATTAAAGATGGCTCATATGTAATCCCGATGACTTTGGAGTCATATATTAAACATTTAGAAGAACTTAACATAGGGGAGGTTTACCTCAATTCTATCGATAAAGACGGAACTGGTTTTGGTTATGATCTGGATGTTATTTCACAGCTGTCGAAATATATAACCAAACCGTTAATCATTGCTGGTGGTGCCGGTAATGAACTTCATTTGAAAGAAGGATTAAAAATAAATGGTGTAAGTGCAGTTGCTACAGCAAATTTATTCAATTTTGTTGGGGATGGTTTAATAAAAGCTCGTGAATCTTTAATTAAAATAGGATTTGCTTTACCACTCTGGGATTTTGAACAAGCAGAAAGACAAAAATGACAAAAATTTAGAAAATAAAATGTTAGAACAACAATATTTGTTTTAAATAAAACTTAATTAACAATTTATAAAAAACACAAAAATGATTAAAGAAATTATATTAAAAATACGATACTGGAAATCCGTTGATCGAATTGGGCCAGATATACCCTGGACTCACTGGAGATTTTATTTACCGTCACTCATGAAAAAAATATGCAAAGAAAAATTTGAGCATTGGGGTTTTGGATCTGAATTTAGACCTGGAGCCTATGCTTTTGCATGCAGTAAAATATCAATTGGAGATAATGTAATAATACGCCCTACTACTATGTTATTCGCCGATGAATTTGCAACAATTACGATTGAAAATGATGTGCTTATAGGTTCCGGGGTTCATATATATGTGAACGACCATAGATTTAGCAATCCCACAATACCGATAATAGATCAAGGATATACAGAAAGCGAATCAGTTATTATTAAAAGAGGTGCATGGATTGGCGTAAATGCAATTATATTGAAAGGTATTACAATAGGAGAAAATTCTGTAGTTAGAGCGGGTAGCGTTGTTACCAAGTCAGTTCCTGGTGGTTGTATTGTCTCAGGTATACCTGCAAGACCAGAAAATGTTTAAATTTATAATTGATTTTTTTAGTAGAGTAAGGTACACTAATAAAGCAGATCGAATTGGTCCAGATTTAATTGGATCACAGTTGAAATTTTACTTCACAACATCAATGCTAAAAACATGTGTTAAAAAATTTAAATATTTTTCTAGTAGTTCGGAAATTAGGCCAGGTGTTATAGTAAGTGGTTGCTCAAAAATTTCTTTAGGAAAAAGAGTGGTTTTAAGACCATTGACGATGCTTTACGCAGATAATCAACATGAGGGTGGAGAAATAATTATTGAGAATGACGTTATGCTTGGTGCAGGAGTTCACATTTATACAGACAGACATAAATATCAAGATATAACAAAACCCATAATTGATCAGGGTTTTGATAACGCTGGTTCCGTAATAATTAGAAAAGGTTCGTGGTTGGGTGCGAAGGTGGTTATATGTCCAGGAGTAGAAATTGGTGAAAATTGTGTTATTGGTGCTGGTTCGGTTGTAACTAAGTCCTTGCCTTCTAACACTTTATGTGCAGGTAATCCTGCTAAAATCATTAAGAAATTGAAATGAGATAGTTTCTTAATTTATATTTCATGTTGTATTTATCTTTAAAAAGAGTATTGTTGAAACTAATTGTTTCATACTCATACATAGCGAAAAAACTTTTTACTAGTCTTTAGAGAAAAAAGGTTGAGATTTAATAATGATTGATGTTCAATTTTGTGATAAAAAATTTTTAATAGTGGGTTTTGGAGGAATGGGTTGTCGTCATGTACAATCGCTTTTAAATTCAGGTTATAAAAATATTATTATTATTGAACCGGATTCGAGTAAAATTGAATCTGGATTTAAAAAAATAAATTATAATAAAGAACTTATCAAAATTCTTCCTTCATTTGAGTCCCTAGACGTAAAATGTGATTTCGCAATAATCGCAACATCAGCAGAACCAAGGTATGAAATAACGAAAAATTTAATTGAAACGGGGATTAAGCACTTTTTAATTGAAAAAATAGTATTTCAGTCGTTAAGTCAATTCGATAACGTAGAGCGAGATCTTAAGAATTTAGAAATCAAAACATATTGTAATTTTGTTAATCGATATTTCCCGAATTATATTAAACTTAGAAAGAAAATTATCCGCTCTACCAAAAAAACTTCAGTCAAAATAATCGCAGGAGATTTGGGCTTAGCGACAAGTATTATACATTATCTGGATTTATTTGAATATCTTACCGGCAAACAGGTTGTCCATTCCGAATCCTTATTGAAAAAATGGGATAAAGAAAATAAGCGTGGTAGCAACTACATCGAATTTAGTGGAATATTTTATTCAGAAAACGAAAGAGGCGATACTTTTGAACTTTATTTCGATGACTCACACAATGGAGGAGTTACAATAAACATAGCTAATGACGACGATATTTATTTACTATCTGAAGGTAATAGAGTGGAGTATATTAAAAAATCTAATCAATCGTTTTCTACTAAAGCGTTTGAAATCATCCCAACGAGTAAGCTAACTTCAAAAATAGTTGAGGACATTTATTACGATTGTACTGTTCTACCTTCGATAAAACAAACCAAAAATATACATTCTCATCTTTTTAAAGAATGTTTTAAATCCTTGAAACAGGAATTTAATCGGGAGGCAAAATGTCCGATTACTTAGATGCAATTATTATAGGTGCAGGTAATATGGCAGCCGAATATTCAAAAATATTAAAAGCAATTGGGAAAACATTTATTGTATTTGGAAGAGGGCTTAACTCTGCAAAAGAATTTGAAACAAAAACAGGGATTAAACCTATTTTAAGTAATATTAGAGATTATTTAATTGAAAATGACTTTAATCCTCGGTTTGCAATTGTTGCAGTTTCGTTAGACCAGCTTGCCGATAAAACGAAGGAGCTTATTGATCTTGGCATCCTTAAAATACTGGTAGAAAAACCTGGTGGACTTAATTTTGATCAAATAATGGATTTGCAATATTACACCGAAAAATCAAACTCAGAAGTTTTTATTGCATACAATAGAAGATTCTATACATCCGTTTTGGAAGCAAAGGAAATAATCGATGATGATGACGGTGTATTGTCGTTTAATTTTGAATTCACAGAGTGGGGGCATGTAATAGAAAAAAATAATTTCAGCAAAGAAATTCTAGAAAATTGGTTTTTTGTTAACTCAACACATGTTCTTGATTTAGCTTTTTTTTTAGGAGGTAAACCATTAAAAATATCCTCATTTAGAGAGGGGAAATTAGATTGGCATCCTACTGCTTCCAGATATTGTGGTGCAGGTATGACTGAAAATGGAGCATTATTTAATTATTGTGCGAATTGGTCAGCTCCAGGCCGGTGGGGTATTGAAGTTTTAACAAAAAAAAATAGACTGATTTTTAGACCATTGGAAAAATTATTTATTCAAAAAATCACCAACGTCGAAATACAGCAACTTGATATTGATGATACATTAGATATTATATATAAACCTGGATTATTTAGACAGGTGGATGCTTTTCTTAAAGGTAATAATGATTCTTTATTGTCAATTGATCAGCAATATCAAAATTTAAAACATTATTCAATTATCACCGGAGAAAAATCAAATAAAATATAATTTTTGAAATTATATTTTATTTGCTAGGGTTCAATTAGAGTAAATTATGTCACTTATACAGATTGTAGGTTTAAGTCCAATTATTGTTTTAATTTTTTGGACGTTGACAGGATTATTTATAAACAAGGATGAATATCTTTTTCGTTATATCATTTCTGTGGTTCCATTATGTTATATTGAACGACTATTAAGGTATTACAATATAGGCACTGCTTGGAATGATGATTGGGGATTAACTTCTATCCAGCTAGTATTTGTAGTGCTAAATATAATAATATATTTATTATCAAGGAGGAAAAAGAAACAACACTGGGTCGAAACATTATTATTTTTATTGGTGATAACAAATATTGTACTACTCCCTTTTTCTTTAAACTTTAACAGATCATTACCTTTTCTATTAATTGGAATTATAGACCCAATTTTGATTTTTTCTTTAATTATTAATCTCATAGATCGGGATCCAAAAAAAATCGATAAGATTTGGGAGGCATTTTTGATCTCTCACATGATGTGGTATTTATTGCCATTACTGGAGGGTGTTGAATTATTTTTCATAAGGAATAGCATTGATATTTTACAGTATAGATACATGGGAGCTATTGGTGGAAATACTCTTTTAGTAAATAAGATTTTAGTATTTCCTCTATGTGTTGCAGGGTTATTTTATTCTGATTTTTTCTCTAAGAAAAGTATAATATATATGAAGCTGATAGTTGTTGTGAATTTAGTTTATTTATTAATTACTTTCTCAAGGGCGCCTATGATTTTCTTTGGCATTTCTACAATCATAGCATTATTTGTTATAAAAAAAAATAAATCAGGCTTTACTCCAACAAAAGCAATTATATTTTTAGTCATATTAGTTATCTTTAGTTGGGTTACTCCGTTTATTTTATCTAGTTATTTTCCAATTTATTCTATGGCATTGGAAGAAAGGTTTTTTGAAAGAGGGGTAGAAACTTCTCAAACATTTATAGAAAAACTTATAAATGACCCAAGGATTGAACTTCAAAAGGATAATTTAATAATGATGAAGAATTATGGTTTTTGGGGTGTGGGTAGGGGTAACTATCAAACTACTTTACGAGAGTTGACAGGGAATCCATTTGCATACACTGAGGCTCATAATCTTTTTATCAACGAATTTTTGCAAAGTGGAATTTTAGGTGGATTACTTACAATGTTTATAGTGTTTTCCTTACCAATAATTGTGCGAAAAGTTAAATTAAAAATATTTCGATTTGACTTAAAATTTCCACAGCCAGTTCTTTATTTAATATTAATTGGTTTTTGGTTTTTTATTTTTGAAAGTTTAACCGCTGGTAATAACTTTACATTTTATAATGATATCAATAAAAGTTCAAGTGGATATGTTAGCCAAGCTCCTTTATTTTCATTTTTAGTCTTACTTAGTATTCTCGTCTCATATGATCGAGTCAATTTGATTGAGGAGAATAAGGGTATTAGTTTTGATAAATGATACTTTAGGTCCAATTGGAAAGCGTTTATTTGGTGAAACTAGCCAATTTGGAGTAACAAAATTTTTGCGACAATCAGTTGCAATAATATTGTTACCGATATATACGAGATTTTTACCAATTTCGGAATTTGGAATTATTGCTTTGGCGCAGAGTGCATTATTAATATATATAAGTGTTTTTGACCTTGGCTTGCGTTCAGTGTTAACTAGATACTATCATGACTACCAAGAAAATTCACAAGAACTAAATAAGTTAATAGGAACTATTGTTTTTATAACATTTATTTCAGCACTTACTTCACTTTTAATTTTATTTTTGTGGGGGCAGTACATTTTTAGGATATTTGGGAAAGAACTTGAATTGTATCCCGATGGATTATTATTAGTGTTAACCGGAGTAGCTGGTTTATTTTTTCAATTGCGATTAACTTTTGAGCAAGTTTCGAGAAATGCAAGGAAATTTTTGTTTTTAAGTATTGCTGAAATGTTGTTTTCTACAAGTTTGATTTTTGTCTTCATAATATGGTATAAATCTGCTTTTGGAATAATGGTAGCTTGGTGCATCTCGGCAATCGTGTTTGGAATCATATCAATAATTTTTTTTTTGCATCATTTTCATCCTACTATCAGTTTAATATCAATCCAAAAATCACTCAAATTTGGGCTTCCTTTTGTGCCACATGCGTTGTCATCGACTGCTGGTTCGATAGTTAGTAGAATTTTAATAAACAGATGGATTAATATTTCAGCCGTGGCAATATATTCCATTGGAGAAAGAATTATTTCACCATTGGATTATATTACAATAGCATTTAATTCTGCATGGAGTCCGTTTTATTTTGCTGAAATGGCTAGAGATAAACAAAAGTGTCCTGAAAATTTAGCTCGTCTCTCAGAAATTTATTTCAGTTTTTTATTGGTAATTGGGGCATTCTTATTCGTTTTTATAAATGAAGCCATCTTACTTTTAGCTGGGAGTAAGTATTTGACTGCCGTACTAATTGGACGAATAATGATTTTTATGCCAATTTTTTCTGGGATTTACTATTTGAATTGCCAGGGAATTTGGTATGCAAACAGAACGGGAATATTTCCGATCCTTTCTATAATTCTTACAAGTTTAATGTTGCTACTTTACTTATTTTATATTCCACAAGCTGGTATAATCGCCGCTGCAATAATTAGGACTGTAATCAGTGCGTTACTAGCTTTTATTACATATATAATTTCTCAAAAATTGAGTTATATTCCGTATCACTTGAAAAGTATATTTAGAGTGATAGCCATGGTGTTTTTAATATGTATTTTAAGCATTTTGATTGAGTTATTAATGAAGATATTATTATTAATAATTATTCTAAAATTAATTATTTTTACAACTGGAGTATTTTTCATTTTGCGTAAAAATCCAGTATTTATAATGGGGAAACGATATTTGTTATCCAAGATAGGAAAAAATTGATGGGGAAAATATATTATTCAACCGAATCAGCTATTAAAAATAAAGTTGAGATAATTTTTATTTTTGAAAAATTTAAAATTAATAAATTAATTAGATTTGTTGATTTATGTCATAGACATGGCAATAAACCACTTTTAATTTTTAATAAAAAACCAAATTCTGAGATTTATAACAAACTAGGAAGCAATGTATTAATCCGCATATTGAAAGATTACGAAGTGGATGAATACCAAGAAAGATTTTTAAGTTGTTATAGTGATTGGGTTGCAGAATTTCCATTAAAAGCAAGACTTAAAAATAAAACACTTAGAGAAAAAATGTCTTTTAATGGAGAATTATCATATTGGTGGTTTACAACGTGGTCACTAAAAAATTATCATGAGGAATTATATGAGGTGTTTAAAAGTATTTACTTAATTAACAATATACTGAATAAAGAAAAACCAAGTGCTGCTCGGATAATTGGTTCTGATAAGACATTAAATAACGCACTCGGCATTAATATAACAAAAAAATTCAATTTGATAGCTTTTTTTTGGCACTTAATTTTTTATTTAACTTCTTCTTTTTTTATTGATATATTTAAATTCATTCTAAAGTTGATATATTTTAATGATTTTCCTACAAACGCAAAAGAAATTAAATCAGATGTTATTTTTGTTAGTAATAGTGATTATTGGCATGATTTAATGATTCCTATGAGTCAAGGATTGAATTATGTGGATCGTTATTTAAATAATTTACCAAAGGAACTCAACACATATCTCAATATTATACCAATAATTGCAATTCATGGACATTATAAAACAGTACTCGAAAAAACAAAAGATGACAAAAATGTTCACTTAGTTTATTTAGAACATGAACTAAAAGGTTGGCATATCCTTTCAACTTTTATTGATAGGATGAAATTATTTTATGTGTGTGTCCAGTGTTTTTTCTCAAATGAATTTAGAAATAATATGACCCTAACTGTTGGTGAAATATCTATTCCATTAAATTCATTTTTTATTGATAAAATGCCAAAGGAGTTTGTAAAACTTGCTCCTAATTATAAATTGTATATGTATAAATTATCCGAGATAGTTAATAGATCAAATGCAAAAGTCGTAATTGGATATGATGAAATATATTTAGGAGGACGTGCTATTTCTTCTGTGTGCAAACAAAAAAAAATAAAGTTTGTCGGTTTACAACACGGATTGATTAGTCCTTTAAATGTAACCTATTCGATAAAGGATAATGAAATAAATTCATCCAACAAATTTAGGATTCCCATTCCTGATATTTTTTTGATTTGGAACGAATTTACCAAGAATACGTTGTGTAAAGTTTTTTCATGGCCGCTTAACACCGTTTTGGTTACAGGAATACCCAAGATGGACTGGTTTAGTGGACTTGGAAAATATCAGAAAAGTAATGTTAAAAGCCATTTCCAAAAGAAATTTAAGATAGGTGATGATAAGAAAATAGCTGTATTGGCTACTGGTAAGGAATCAATATGGACACTAAACATTTGCATTGAAGCAATGAAGTCATTACCAAATTGGATTCTTGTAAACAAAGTCCACCCGACTTGGGATAATCTCAAAGAGCACCAAGATATTTTAGTAAAAAATTTAGGGCAACGAGGAGTAGTGTTAAATAAGAATCTTTATGAAATTTTGCTTGCAGGGGATGTTTTAATTAGTAATGACTCAGCAACTGGTTTAGAGGCAGCTTACATGAGTATGCCATTAATTTCATTAATCCCACCAGGAGAATTTGAAGAGTATCCCTTCATAAGTGATGGCGCATCAAGAAGAGCAAGTGATGTAGAAAGTGTAAAAAATATTTTGATTGAAATTGAAAACAATTCTGCCGCAAATGTATCCAAGAATTATGATAAATTTATTCAGGAGCACATGAATCCGAAGGATGGATTTGCATCTAAAAGAGTTATAGAACTTGTAAAATTATATATTGACAAAAAATAAATCAGAAAATGATAGATAAATTATTGTATGTTTGTATGAATCCAAACGCCTCATTAGATTTAGTAAATGGGTGGGGAGCTCATATGCGCGGAACGATTGAGGCGTTGTTAAATATTGGAGTAAATGTTAGTACTATCATGGGGGCAGATAATCATTCAAAGGTATTACACTCAAAATTCCATGCTAGTTCGAGTGGTAGTTATAAGGAATTGAAAAGACTTATGAAAGTTGCTTACCTTATAAGTAAAGATAACATACTTAAAAAAAAATTAGGGGGTAAAATACTAGATAATAATTCCCCTGTATATGAACGACTTGCTTTACCTTCTACTGCCATTGGAAGGATATGCAAAGAAAACGGCATACCATGGATTGTCGAGGTAAATGCTCCCCTCGCTTTAGATACATATTTTTATGGTTCATTGGAAAAGAAAATTATGGCAAAAATGGAACTGCCATATTTAATGTTGTCATCGAAAATGATTGTCGTAAGTTATTGGTTAGCGAACTATTATAAAGGAATTGGTATTCCTAATTCTCAAATTGAGGTTGTACATAACGGGGTAGATGAAAAATTTATTCTCAAAAAAAACAATAGATCATTAGTTCGCAGTACACTCTGTCTTGACGACACTCAAATTGTTATAGGATATGTTGGTAATATGGCGCATTACCATAATTTGCACACTTTAATTGGTGCGTTTCAAGAATTAATTAGTGAAAATATAAAAATAAAATTAATTCTTGTAGGCAATGGTGAAGTTTTTGAATTTTTATTTAATTATACAAAAAAGCTTAAACTTGACGATGCTATAATGTTCACTGGTCAAATTCCACGTGATGAAGTTAGCGGTTATATAGACGCATTTGATATAGCAATTTTACCGGGGAATCCACCATATGGCTGCCCAACGAAATTACTAGAATATGGAGCAAGGAAGAAAATAGTGTTAGCACCGAATGTAGAAGGAGTACAAGAGTTGGCTAGACATATGGAGCATGCTTATTTATTTGATCAGACAAACATGCAAGAAATTAAGAAAGGAATTCTTTGGGTTCTTAAAAATAAAATTCAAGCGTACGAAATGGCGGAGGCGTTTTACGAACATGTTTGTAAAAACTTAACTTGGAATGAAACAGCA
>Ga0172369_10007659_pt1 | contig 12475 bp, 8 predicted proteins | sample LakKiv25m_FD_114539 | JGI IMG/M metagenome (GOLD analysis project Ga0172369, IMG submission 114539) | Freshwater microbial communities from Kabuno Bay, South-Kivu, Congo - kab_022012_11.25m | ecosystem: Environmental > Aquatic > Freshwater > Lake | place: Democratic Republic of the Congo... | reverse complement strand
GTCATCTCCGACACCGCCATAGAGCCGGTCTCTGCCCCCCTTGCCTCTGAGGGTGTCGTTGCCCGCTTCGCCGTAGAGGAAGTCGTCTCCGTCTCCGCCATCGAGCACGTCGTCTCCCTGACGACCATAGAGCTTATCCGCGCCGATGTTGCCTTCAAGAATGTCGTCACCGGAATAGCCGATGGCTGTTCCGCCCGCTGTGGTAAGCTGGTTCACCTTCTGCTTGATCGCGTCCACATCCCAGAAAGTCCCGTCGCCGAACTGGATGCGCTCCACCCGGTACTCCGCGGAATCGTTCCAGAACCAGTTGGTGACGGTAAGGGTGTCGGTCGTGCCGATGATGGAGAGGACCAAGTTATCACCGACCCTCCGAACGCTCACATCGCCTGGCGTGAGGTCATTGGCAAGAAGGATCGTGTCGGTATTGCCTGCTGCCTTGTCATGGTCGTACACCGTATCCTGACCGGAGCCGCAACCGAAGAGGTACGTATCGTTCCCGTTGTTGTCGTCCTGGTACCACCAGTTGTTGATCGCAGCGCCGCCGTAAAGGGTATCGTTCCCTGCACCGCCGTCGAGTACGTCGTCTGCCGTGCCTCCTGAGAGGGTATCGTTGCCTTCTCCGCCTCGGAGCGTATCATTGCCCGCTTCGCCATAGAGTTTGTCGGTCCCAGCGCCACCTTCGAGAGTATCGTCTCCGCCGCGAGCGTAGATCGTATCATCGCCAGCGAGTCCGGTGATCGTTTCAGACCTGGAAAAGCCGGTGATGGTGTCGTTTCCGTCAGTGGCAGTGATGAGAAGGTCCTGGATCGCGGTCGTATCCCACACGGTACCGTCCGGTAACCTGATCTCTTCGATACCATACGTCGGGGTGTCGTTTTGCAGCCAGTTCTTGACCGTGATGGAATCGCCGATGCCCTTGATGGTGAGTTTCAAGTCGTTGCCGAGGCGCTCCAGTATCGTGCCCGAGGCCAGTATGCCGGCTCCGAAAACCTTGAGGATATCGTGATTTCCCGCAGTCGCATCCAGATCGGTAATCGTGTCCTGACCATAACCCCACCCGAAGCGATATGTGTCGTTCCCGTCGCCGCCATCGAGAGAATCGTTTCCCGTGCCTCCGTCGAGACCGTCGTCGCCGGCACCTCCGATCAGCATATCATCTCCAGTGCCACCTCCGAGGTAATCGTTGCCTTCTTCGCCAAAAAGTTTGTCGTTTCCTTCATCTCCCAGCAAGGAGTCATCGCCGGGTCTCCCGTAGACAGTATCGTTGCCGCTGTTCATGCTTATGATGTCAGCTCCCGGAGTGCCGTACAACTCGTCGTCGCCGTCAGTGGGAACATTCGCTTTGGCAAACATGTCCGTTTCAGTCCAGACCGTCCCGTCCATGAACTGGATGCGCTCAATCCGGAAAATTCCCGCAAAGCCCCTAAAGAAGTCTTTGACCGTCAGGGTGTCGGAAGTGCCGATGATGGAGAGGACAAGGTTGGTGCCTACCCGTTTCAGCTTAATGTCGTCAGGCGTCAGATTGCTCCCAAGCCAAATCGTATCGGTATTGGTTCCGCTGGAGTCAGCGTCGCAGATGGTGTCCTGGCCTGAGCCTCTCCGGAAGATGTACGTGTCATTGCCGTGTTCACCCGCGAGCCAGTCGTTGCCCGTGCCTCCATCCAATATATCATCACCCATACCGGCATGAATAGTATCATTGCCGCCACCGCCCACGAGCAGAGCGTCCCCCTTTTCGTTAAACAGATACTCGTTCCGGTCTGTTCCGTAGATTACGTCGTTGCCGTTCAGACCGTTCAGGTACCCGTCGCCTTCGGTAAGACTGCCCCTGATTGCGTCAGCATTGTCTGTTCCTTCGATGTGGGGTGACCATGAGCGCGTTCCTTGATGGAGATGCTCGTAGATAGGCCGTCCGCCAGTGTCGAACACCCAGCCCAGACTTGGGTCTTGTTGGATGAAGGTCTCGCGTAAGGACAGAAAACAGTTTTCCGAGAAGTACCCCATGCCGCGGCGCGTGCGAGCGAATTCGCTGAGGAGTTGTTTCCCCTCTTCAGGACTGGCAGCCAGCGATTGCTGAAGCACGGGAATTAGTCTGCTGATGTCTATTATGTAGTCGTCTTTCGCCTCATCCCAAGGGTACGCGATTTGAGCGTATAAATGTGCGAGATGCGTCTGGGCCATGAGGCCAGCATAGCAGAACTCAAAAAGCTCCCGATAGGTGTTCTTCCACGAGGTTGCCAGTCGCTCGGTGGGCTTGTTTCGTGACTCACCATAAAACTTTTCAAGCGTGACGATCTCACGACCGTCCATGAAGGGTCCGCGCGCACTCGGGGATATTAAATCAGCCCCCGTCCATTTGAATATTAGTTGTTCGAGAATGGCCGCGCGATTGGTGGGGCTTGTCTCAGCGGCAAACGATTGGAGCAGAGCTTTGAGCTGACCAGACGAATCCCGTACGATGGCCTGGTGCAAATCATAAACATTTCCGGATCCGGGTAGATTCGGTAATAGGGCGATCTCAAACGGGACACTGAGCCTCTCTGCGGCTACGGGGTTCATAGTAGCCCGTTGGAATCGATATTCGGATATGACGCCCGTCCGTCCATCTCTCCATTCGAAATGGCCTGAGCGCAGTTCCGTATTGCCAGCAGGATCTATTCTGTCGGCAATTGTCGAATTCAAATAGATTGCCGTTATACCCAGGTCATCAAGACTCGTGATAATCTCTGTCATGCCGGCGAGATCGTCTTCGGAGAGCGCATCAAATTGCCATTGACATATTCTTAGAGACGACCATATCGGATCGTCAGCATCAATCTTTCCATCATGGTTTGAGTCATATTGGGCTAGTGCTTGAAATCCGTTCGCTGCCAGCATACCGTTCGGTAGGAGCGTGAAATCCCCAAAAAGCTCCCGTCCGTCTTGCACACCATCGACACTATTGTTGTCGAGAACCAGGAAGCCACTGCCAGGAGCGACGAAACCTGTGAGTTCTTGGAATCCATTGCCGTCATGGTCAAAATAAATTCCCGCATCGAGTCCCAGTGTTTGGATGCCGTTGCCGTCCAGATTTATCACCAACGGGTCGCGATACTCCTCCTCTTCTTCCTCCTCTTCCCACTCTGACGCTGGCTTGCAAAGTTTTGGAGCCTGGATGCTCGTAAGCGTAGTGGGAAAACCCGACACATCATCAACGTTCTGCTCATAGCCCAAGCGATCGGAATACGCTATGAAATCATACGGGTCCAAAAAGTGCACCCCGGTACCGTGGGTGCTGTTATGTAAGAACCCCACTTCGAGATGTAGGTGCACGGGACGCCGTCCGTTTATTAGTGGCACACCAACATTGCTGACTTCGCCCACGCTTTCACCCCTACTCACCGGCTCCCCCTCCACGAGATGGTCTGATATATTCCGAAGATGCCGGAAAACAATGAACCGACCCCGATCATCCACAATGGTGACTTTACCGGTACCGCCTTCAGCATGAGTTCTTCTGTCCACTTCGAGAACCGTTCCCGAGAACGGCGCGAAGACGTCAGCTCCCAGAATACCCGGCCATGCCACATCAGTGCCCCAATGGGGTCGAAAAAGGCCGGGACCACACGATCGGGGTTCGAAATAATCACCATATATTTTGGCGCTGTCAGGTACATTCGTGAACAGACGCCGAATGAAGGAGAATTCGACTGGACGCTCTCTAGGTCCTTCGTACGGCTTATGGGCTTCAAACCAACGCATGAAATCCCTCGCATTTCTCCGGAAGGTATCCAGGTATGTTTTGTCTACACTTTGTCGGCCGATTCTCTCATGACCACTACGGTGCTACGATTTCCGCCAGCACCCCTCACGGTGCTCAAGATTGAGTGCTCATTCCTTCGCTCCTCCAGCTTTAAGCAGTTGCTCGATCTTTCGGTGCCCCATCTTGCGTGCAATATTCAGTGCCGTCCAGTCAAACCTGGTCTTCGCGTTCACGTCAGCGCCTTTGCGTAGCAGCACTTTCACCACATCGCCATGACCCTCTGCCGCGGCTGACATCAGGGCCGTCCACCCACTCTCGCCTTCTTCTTTGAGAAACTCTTCCAACGCGCCAGAAGCAACCCACCACGAAGACCTCGCCTGCAAGTACGAAAAAGGGCGATTGCTCTTCGCATTTACATCAGCGCCTTTGGTCAGTAGCAGTTCTATTATCTCGGTGTTGCCTTTCGCCGCGCCGGACATGAGAGCCGTCCAACCGCCTGCAGCCACCGCATTTGCGTTCGCGCCCTTGTCCAAAAGGGTCTTCAGTATCTCCGACTGACCGTTCTCGGCAGCACACATCAGAGCAGTCCATCCATCTTTTGTCTTCGCATTCACGTCGGCGCCCTTGTCCAAAAGCTGGTTTGCCGCTTTCGGATGGCCACTAACCGCTGCCCACATCAGGGCGGTCCGCCCAACTCCGTCCCCGGTATTGACGTCAACACCTCTCTCGAGGAATAGCTCAACGACGCGCCGGTGGCCGGTGCAGGCAGCAGCCGTGAGAGGCGTCATGGCATCATCGTCATTGGCGCTAGTATCAGCACCCTCTCTCAAAAGACTCTCAACAAGGGACAAATCACCTCCCTTGGCAGCTTCTACCAATCGTTCGCCCAGAGAATCGGCGACAATCGAGCGCGACCGGGGGATGGGTTTAGACTGATCCGTGAGGGCCTCGGTACGCCCTTTCTCCGACTTTCCTCCGTCAGTACGCGCGGTGGTTTCACTTGACGCGCGCGCCATTCTCAACTTCAAACCCGGAGCGACCCTGACCGGGAGACGAAACGTTTCTCGTGTTTCATTTGCCTCGATAACCTGAATGACGATCTCATTGCCGTCCAACGTTTGAAGTGATGCTGGCTCGGTCTTCGGGATCAGTACGATTGCGATCCGAGAATGTGGATGGACAGTAATTTGCTCCCGATTCTGGTGCGGCACCTTGATTTGCTCGGGAATGCGAAATACTTCTCCACAGATTAGGCTCCGTTGGGGTAGCACAATGCTCAATGCCTTATCTAGTCTTGACTTGTTCTCGATTTCAATTGTAACTCCGCTCTTGAGGTTGTCTTCGTGCAACACGACAGATTTTCGGTCGATGGTGACAGACGCGCTCGTTTTAAAAACCTGGGATGAGGATTCGGAAGTGCCGTCGGCACCATCGCGGTCATTTCTCGCGACGACTCTAAGGCCTCGTTCGAGAAGGAAATAGCTCGTAAAACCGCTACCCTGGCTTCTCACCGCCCAACCACTCACCAACTGATAAAGACGGTCTCTTGCACCAAGTTGCACAAGGCTATTTGTGGTGCTCCTGGCCAGCGCAACATTTCCATGTACAAAGGCCACCCTACATGGATCGTGGGTATGCGGTGTATTGTCCGCAAACGCAACCGATGGCACCAGAGACATAACCAGCACCGAAGCCAGCCGCCAATACGTCATGACGGTAATGCATGGAATCTTCACAGAACACCTCCGGTCATTTCACAATTCTCTGGCCCAAAATCCGAACTTTGCGCTTGGTATCTTGCCGAATCTAGACTTTTCATGGCCTTTGTCCTCGACCCACTCCGGTTTAACTCCCTGCTATTCCTGCCCCTCCTGCCCCTGCCGTCCTAACGACCCCAAACTCCTGCCCAGCGCGTCGTAGAGCGCCCTGGCCTGCAAATGAGACAAATAGACCTGCCGGTCGTACATCTCGACCAAAGACCGCTGACCGTTCGCGTCCGAGACGGGCCTCACCTTGCCGAACAGAATGGCGATGTCGAAGGGCGTCATCTCCACCATCGTGCAGTTGGCGTAGTAGCCGTCTTCTTTGAGCGCGACCCTCTTGGGTAGGGCCTGCCGCTGCTCTTGCTTTTCCTGATCGTTTGCCACGTGAAATCCTCCAGAGAAGAGAAGATTTTTTCACCACAGAGGTCACAGAGGACACAGAGGGAAAGTCGCTCTAAAAGCTGTTTTCATCTCTGTGTGCTCCGTGTGCTCTGTGGTAAGCATGCCTTTTTCTTAAGAGTTTTTACCACAGAGATCACAGAGGACACAGAGAGGGACTCTTTCAAAAAGGCATTGTCTTTCTCTGTGCTCTCCGTGCACTCTGTGGTGAATCTTTCTTCTTGTTAATCTTTCTTTTCATATCCGTTCACCAGACGGCGTATTCCCCGTCGCAGCTCCGTGACATTGAAATTCAGGAGCAACCCAACGGGCATTCCTGACAGCCTCAAATACGAAAGAAGCTGGGCTTCGTGAATGGGTGCCAACCGATCCACGACCTTCAGCTCAACGATCACCATGTCCTCCACCAACAGGTCAATGCGATACCCACAATCCAGGAGCACTTCGCGATACTTCACCGGGAGGGCTTTCTGCCGTTCCACCTTGAGCCCTCGTTCAGCCAGTTCGTACGCCAGGCACGCCTCGTACGTGGATTCCAGCAATCCGGGACCGAGCACCCGATGGACTTCGATGGCCGCTCCAATTATGGTTTCCGTGTGCTCCGGGGTGATCATGCCTTTTTTCTAAGATTCTTCACCACAGAGATCACAGAGGACAGAGAGAGAAAAACTCTCTTTGAAAGCCGTTCTCTTCTCTGTGCGCTCCGTGTGCTCTGTGGTAAATATGCATTTCTCTTAAGGTTTCCGTTCAGCAGGTGGCAAATGCCGCCGAACATCTTCTTGGCCGCAGTGTTCTTCCAGCCCTTCACAATCCTTGTGATGCGCTCATCCAGGGTCTCATCACACGGCATGGCAGCCTCCGTGATTGCATGGGCTTGCAGCATCACAACTACTGGGGATGAATCAACAGGTCAAGAACATCCGCGAATCGGTCAGGTCGACGACCATATTGCCGATATCGCCCATTGAATTGCGAATGAGCGATCTCCGCAAACTTTGCGGTGATTGATCTCCTTCTTTCTTGCCATAACCCCAGATAACCGAACGATTGCCAGACACCGCCGTTTGCCCTGGACAGTGCGGGAGATGCCTGGTATTAGACACCGCATCAAGATCGACTCTGTAAGGAGATACTTTTGGAAAAGCACTTGTTTCTCTGCACGCTTTTGCTGGTCCCGCTGTTTCTGGCAACGACCGTGTGCGCGGCCGGTCAGTCGTTTACCACTCAGTCGGGCCTAAAAGTCGATGTGATCAAGGAAGGGGCCGGCCCTACACCTCAACGAGGGCAAACGGTCGTCGTTCATTACACGGGCACCCTGGTCGACGGAAAGAAGTTCGACAGTTCACGCGACCGCAATCAACCGTTTAGCTTCCCGGTTGGTACGGGGCAGGTGATTCCGGGCTGGGATGAAGGACTCGCCCTGATGAAGAAAGGTGCCAGAGCCAAGCTCACCATTCCTCCGCAACTTGGTTACGGAGCTCGCGGGGCTGGTGGAGTGATTCCTCCCAATGCCACACTGATCTTCGACGTGGAATTGCTTGATATCAAGTAGCCGCGATGCCGCGGCACGATAGCAATCGCACCGTTTGTTGACGGATTGGCTTTCAAACGAGTGATAGCACCAGCGTCCAAAATCCCCCCTGTCCCCCTGTACGAAAGAGGGGGACCGTTATTCCCCCCTTTGATAAAGGGAGGTTAGCGGCATAGGCGTTAAGTTAAGCAGGATTCCAATAAGAACCCCCTCCCTGTCCCTCCCCGTCAACGGAGAGGGGACGCACTTCCCCCCGTTGACGGGGGGACCGAGGGGGGGACGGTTGAGGGCAAGACAAAGACCGACGCTGAATCGTGACTTTCCGAAGCTTGGCAGCTTCTTATCTTAACGCTGATGGGGGTTAGGGGGGATTTTATTGTTCGGCATTTGGTGTATGTGAGTCGTACCATAATACATATTTGAAAGCGCATTGATGTCAAATCCGCCCTGTGTTGCCACATCAGAGTGTAATCGAATTGTTATTGCGTGATCACTCGCCGCACGACATCCGCGAGCTCTTTGGCACTGTACGGCTTTGCCACAACTCCCTTGAATCCGTGCTTTGCAAAATCGCTCATGACCGGATCGTTGGAGTAGCCGCTTGAGACAATCGCCTTCACGCGCGGATCGATCTCGAGGAGGCGTTTAATGGTCTGTAGGCCTCCCAAGCCACCGGGTACCGTTAAATCCAGGATCACCAGATCGAATGGTCGGGAGGACTTCTGTTCGGCGAGATACAACTCGATGGCTTGAGCACCATCCCACGCCACGGTCACCTCGTAACCAAGCAAAGAGAGCGCCTCTGCCGCCAGGTTTCGGACTGATTCCTCATCGTCCATCAACAGAATCTTTCCAGTTCCCCCAAGTACTTCCTGCCCTGTATCCTGTCGCTTCACCTCCCGGTCAGGGCGTGCCGGCAAATACAGCGAGAAGGAAGCGCCCGTCCCCGGCTCGGATTCTGCCGTGATAAAGCCGCCATGATTCTTGGCAATGGAGAACGACGTTGCCAACCCGAGCCCGCTGCCCTTTCGCTTCGTAGTGAAGTAGGGATCGAAGATCCGTGGAAGAATCTCTTGCGCGATTCCTATCCCATGGTCCTGGATAGTTATTTTGAGATAGGCTCCGCCCTTCAGGGGCAAGCCCTGTTCAGGATCAACCGTTATATTTTCTGCGGCAACACGAACAACTCCTCCTTTAGGCATGGCTTGGTCGGCATTGATGATCAAATTGTTGATTATCTGTCCGATTTGCCCTTCATCAAACTCCGCAGGCCACAGATCGTCCGGTAACGAATATTCGCACTTGACATTTGAACCTCGCACTGCGAACTGACACGAATCGTGCACTATGGTTCGGACCGAGGATAGTCTCTTTATGGGCGTCCCTCCCTTGGCAAAGGTCAGGAGCTGTTGCGTCAATCCTTGCGCTTGAATGCAAGCCTTCTCCGCCTCGATGAGCCTATCCATGACTTTGTCGGGTTGGTGCGCCATGAGCTTGCCGAGTGAGATGTTGCCGACGATTGCGGTAAGAATGTTGTTGAAATCATGAGCGATACCGCCTGCGACGACCCCCAGAGACTCCAACCTATCTATCTTGGCGAGTTCCTCCTCCACTCGACGTTTCGCAGTCACATCCGTGAGAAAGTTCAACGTCGCCGGTCTCCCGGCCCAAGTGATCAAGACCGAGTTGATCTCGACCCACTTGACGTTGGCCGACTTGTCCACAATCCTGAAAGTGTACACGTTGGGAACCGCACCGCCGCGCAGGCGTCGCACGTGCCGTTCGAGTACCAGGCTCCTGTCTTCATGATGGATAAAATCAGCGAAACTCCTTGACGTCATTTCCTGCTCGGGGCAGTCTACCAGTGCGGTTGTGGCTGGGTTCACAAATTTTAGGACACCGTCCTGCGCCACGAGAATGGCCTCGTTCGCGTTTTGAACGATCAGCCGAAACTTCTCCTCGGATTCGGCCAAAGCTTGTTCCGCGCATTTTCGAGCAGTAATGTCCCGGCCGATGCCATGCACTGCTATGGGTTTGTCACCCTCCTTGATCACTCGCGAAGTGACTTCAAACCACAGCGGCCTCCCGTCCTTTGCTCGGACAAGCAATTCGTAAGGTCCGGTTGACTCCACACCTTCTTCGATCTTTTTTCGGAATTGTTCTTGAGCGATGGGCAAGTGAGTAGGATCGATCAAATCCGCGAACCTGAACGACAGTAATTCTTCGCGGGAATAGCCCATTATGGAGACAGCTGCCTGATTGACGGACGTATAGCGCCCGTCCAAATCATGTGTGTAGATAAAGTCGGAGGCGTTCTCAAACAACTCCCGATAACGTGCCTCACTTTCACGCAAGTCTCTCTCGGCACGCTTCTGGTCGTTTATATCTATGACATTCGCCAACGTGGCGGGCCGCCCGTTGTGCGAGATGACTGTCGCCAGGACCGCCACCCATCGTTTTTCTCCGCTTCGCGTGACCAATCGGAACTGATAAGGAGTAGGATACGTCGGACCGCTGTATCGACTCGCCACGATTTCCTTCGTCCGTTCTTCATCTTCGGGCGACACGAAAGCCCATATTGGTTGGCCTACCAGATCCTCAGGAGCATAGCCGAGCGTTTGGGCCGCCCACCTGTTGATGTAGACGAACTTGCCATCCTGGTGAACGTAGATGCCTGCTAACGAATTCTCTGCCAGCGCGCGGTACCGCTCCTCACTTTCTCTCAGCGCCTGTTCAGTTCTCTGACGAGCCGCAATTTCAGCTTTCAGACCTTCGTTAGCTTCTACCAACTCATCGGTGCGCTCGCTCACGCGGTTCTCGAGATCTCTCTTTCCTTCTTCCAATTGCTCGATAAGGTCATCTCGCTGCAATCTCAACCGCGCCCACGCCCTTATCATGCCATGGACGGAATAGCCCATACCGATAAGAACCAGGGTGAACAGCAGGCACATGAAGCCCACGACTGCGGAGGTGGCGTCCCCCTGGTACAGAAATCGGGCACTCAACGGCGTCAGGGTAAGAAGCGTAGACAACACAAAGCACTCGGCGAGAGGGGCTTGTCCCACGATGGTCGCAGATGCGACTCCGCCGAGGAATAGAGCGAGAAGGCACTGGTGCGGGAAGCTTACTGTCGGAAAAAACAGAAACCCAAAGAGTCCCCAGAGTGTGGCGGTTGCAGAAGAACCAATGAGAAACCAGCGGCCGTACAACAGTGTCGCGTCGTCCGAATGTGAAATTCGACGAAATCGCGAGAGGAGCAATAGTCGCGCGATTTGCGTGCCGGCAAAGAGCGCAAACCACGCGAGGATGTAGCCCAACGGAATATGACTCCACAAGCCAACCACAATAAACACTGCACCGATTAAGGCACCGTACAACCCGAGGTGGGCCTGGGAGTACAACTGCCTGATCAGGGCAACGCGCACGTTCATCGGTTCACTGGAGATTATTTGATCTCTCTCAGACGACAAGCTTTCTTCCGCCCCGGAGGCAGCTCACCCGCTGCGCTGCTGTTTGCTCGATCGATTGTCGCAATGTGACAAGATCTCTGCCAAAGCTTTCCGTGAGAATACTCCGCTCACATGTCGGCAGTCAATCCCGATCTTGCCGGGAGGGAATGAAGGAGGGATGTGATATTCAGTCGCTCGGAATTCCTGATCTGTCCGCTACACTCCACGTTACTGGGACTCGTCGAGCCATGCTTCAGCGTTCGTGACGTTGTAGAATGCCTTGGAATTGAGGCCGTTCTTCTTGTGGATTTGATCCGCTTGAATCCGAATAAAGGTGGGCTTGTCATAGATCCGGGCCGCTTTCCTGATCCCTGCTTTGACAGCGTCCGACTGAGCTTCTCTGATAAAGTCGGAAAGCAGCATGGCGTCCATTTGTCTGACGTCGACCAGGGCTGTGAATCCTCTCGTCAGGAGCATGACCGGACACCATTCTTGACAATGGCTACAACGTCGCTTTTGGTGAGGATCTCGGCAATCATACTTCCGGAGAACGGAGTTGCATGCGGCAGCTTTGGACGATCTGACTGCCGCACGATTCTCATATCCTGGGCGATTTCAGACAATCTCCTCCTCAGCCAAGCGGCTGATTGCCTATTGATATCCTACAACCCAAACATGCCAAGCCAAAATGACGAAAAACAGTCACATCAAGCAAACCAACTCCACCGAACAGCCGGCTATCCCGTCACTTGGCGGAACAGGAGAGCCAGACCCGCCAATACCACAAGGATAGCAAGAAGCCCGGCGATCGAGAAGTCCCTTTGTTCATCAGAATTTGCCCTAAGCCAAGGGCCAAGCAGGCTGGTCAGTGCCGGCATCACACCCCACTGAAGGATGGCTACGCTCAGGGCGTTACCAATCAGCATTGCCAAGGCCACGCCCAAAGGGTGCGTGTATGGCACCGGAAAAAGGGTCAGGAGCATCACCGTCGGATAGAGGCCGAGAAGCACCGTCACAGCCATTTTCCAGGAAGGGGGAGTCACCCCGTCCGGGCCATGTTCCAGACTGGAGAACCAGGCACCGAAACCGCCCGGCATGGCTTTCAGCTCGAAGGACCCCACCTCGGCTTTGAGCTTCTCCACCCACCGCGCCCTGATCGGCGAGTCGAGCCACTCCTGCAGTGACCTTTCATCGTCAAAGTCTATGACGACTACCCATTCGTCCCCACGGTTGGCGGCCGGGGGATATACGTCGGTGCTGCGATATCCAGTGAATTCTTTAGCAGCCTCACTGATTCCGCGCTGCCATTCCATGAACCACTCGGCGCGATCGGCAGGAACACGTTGCACCACGACAGCAGAGGCCAGGGCTACACGCACTTCCACGGTTGTCCTCCTCAAGTTGAGTCATCTGAACGCAGGCATCCAGCAGATCGAACCGGTCCTAGGCCCGGACGCCGACTCATACTAACTTCCATGCGCCGGTTTTCGGGCACAACGAAGCATGAAAGTCCTCGGCTTCGGTCAACACTCCGTGGCTCCGCCTCGGAGATGGGTAGCAAGAGCGCACGTTGCGCCATCCTGTGGAGGGG
>Ga0172369_10007658_pt1 | contig 12475 bp, 8 predicted proteins | sample LakKiv25m_FD_114539 | JGI IMG/M metagenome (GOLD analysis project Ga0172369, IMG submission 114539) | Freshwater microbial communities from Kabuno Bay, South-Kivu, Congo - kab_022012_11.25m | ecosystem: Environmental > Aquatic > Freshwater > Lake | place: Democratic Republic of the Congo... | reverse complement strand
TTGAACGTGTATCTCAAGACCACATCATATGTCGGTGGATTGGGGCGGCCGGGCCTCTCGTCCGTAATTCACCCTCCCATTGACGGTGGTTTGTGGGCGGGGCTTGAGCGTCGGTTCCGCGATCATCCAAAGATTCTTGCGAAGACGCATGTTGTGAGTAGGATCAAGAATATCCGTAACTACGAAACCTACGAAACGATAATCGCAGGGTGCCGGGACGCGTCAGTCGTGCTGGGCTGTCTTCTAATAGAGGTGGAACAGCTTTGGGATGGGGCGGACGCAGACGCCGATTAAGGACGGAGGAATTATGCCGGAGAATACCTCGCACCCCTTCCGCGGCTTCTTCGCAGCGTTGGAAGCTATGAAGAAGATCGATGCGATCTGCGGTGATGGCTGGGATGGAGACGAAGAGGCCTTCAGCACCAACCCGGAACTGCGCGAGTTTCACCGGGCCTACCTGGAGGGCATGCGGGAGTTTCGGCGAGGTTTTGGGCCGGACCTCGTTCTTGGTGGGGCAAACGAGTCCCTGATAGATATACTGAGAGAGTTCGACGGAATGCGGGACCTGAACGGCGGCGCCAGGGAGTACATCCAGCTCGCGAAGGAAACGGCAGAGAATTTCGGAAACGAGGACGCCGTCGATATATTCGACAATCTTCTTTCCCTAAAATACTTCTCCCCGGATGAGTGGTTCGGAAGGCTTGGCAAGAAGGAGATGGGGCCTCTCCTTGTGAAGAGCGCCGGCATCCCGGACTGGCTGCACAAGCGGTACATCGAGGCTGCCTATGCCTACGTGTACGGGTTCTTCAATGCCTCCGTGGCCCTGTGTCGATCGATCATCGAGGGGGTTCTGAAGAACAAGCTGGAAGCCAAAGGGATCCCCATCAAAGGGAAGACGTTGGAGGACCTGCTTGGTTTCGCCAGAAAGGCGGGCGTAGCCGGGGACCACGCGATTTGGTTTGGCGACTTTGTGCGCCAGATGGGGAACTCAGTTCTCCATGAAACCTGCGCCAGCCGGAGCATTCACGCGAAGAAGGCGCTCAACGTCATCGGGACGACGAAGGAGTTTATCGAACACATGTATTGATGGAAGCCTGTTCCAAGGAGATTGAGATGATCCTTCCCGACGTTCTTGTTGCAGGGCTCAAGGTGGTATTTTGCGGCACGGCCGTAGGGGATCGATCGGCCCGCCGGGGAGCTTACTATGCGGGACCGGGTAACCGGTTTTGGGACGTTCTTGCAGAGACGGGGCTAACCCCTTCTCGCCTGCGCCCGGAAGAGTACCCCACGATAACTCGCTACGGAATCGGCTTGACGGATTTAGTCAAGGGCCGGTCCGGCAACGACGCCATCCTCTCTCCCCATGATTTCGATACCGAGAGCTTCAAGAACAAGATATTGAGGCACGCCCCAAGGGCAGTTGGCTTTAACGGGAAAAAGGCGGCGGAGGAATTTCTGGGCAAAAAGGTGGAGTATGGGCAACAGCTGGAGCAAATGGGACGAACCGCGATCTTTGCGTTGCCTTCCACATCTGGCCGCGCGAGCGGATTTTGGAATGCGACGCACTGGCACGAATTGGCAGGTTATGTCGCCGGGAAACAGGTTGTTTCGCCTTGTGAAGCGGACGAAAGGGAGAAGGTGGTAAGCAAGAATCGGATGCGGATAATATCGAGGACGAGAATACTGAGGTCATCCACGCGCAGACCGGAATTGCCATATCGAGTGGACACCGAAGACGTTGCTGGTGGTGATATCCTCCAGTTGACGATATGTCACGAGAGCAATCCGGAAACGCCCATCGCTGTCTTTGAGTTCCGTGGAAGCGACCTTGGCGGCAAGAGGTCTATCCACTTCACTGCGTCGAAGGTTAAGGGCCTGTGGGAAATTATGTTTTCGGGTGTTAGCCCGTCCGCCAAGCACTGTACCGAAGCAACGAGCTGAAGAGAGGCGTTTAACTTCCAGCGAGGCAGGTGCCGAGATGATCTTAGTGGTTACAAAGGATCTCGGCAGGGGCGACAAGTCCACAAGCCTGCACTGAGTAGGCTGTTGGTACGGCGATTCGGGACGTCGATCCGAGCATGCGTTCGTTCTCGAAAAACTCGACGTCAACCCACTTGCAGTTGATATAACAGACGTTATACTCTGGCGTCGCTGGTCGTTTGCCATCCAGAGTGGGGGGTGCGAATGGACCAAAGACGCCTCAGTTCTCCTGCAATCCTGAAAGAGATTCGGCGACAACTGGGTTTGAGTCAAGAGGATCTGGCTCGATCGATCGGGGTGAGCTACGCCACTGTAAATCGGTGGGAGAACGAGCTTGCATCGCCGTCCAGACTCGCGAAGGGACAACTGGAGAGTTTCTGCAAAAGAATGACCGGGCAAGGCAAGCTGCTGCTTCCGGTCGGTGGCAAGAAGTGACAGCCGATCGCCAGTCCCAAACGCTGCAACTTCCTCTCATTGCGCTCCGCCTGCGCGCATTAGTCCTGGCACTCGGAGAATCGACTAAACCGCCATGGTGGAAGACCGAGTTCATGAACGAGACGGGATTGAGGTACTTGGAACGGTTGTATCCGAGGACGGCCCTTAGGGCTGCAATCTATGCGGCCGGCAGAGCGGCGTCTGATGTTCACGATCGTGCTGTTGGACGCGTGGGCGTCTATCACCTCTTCAGACTGCCGGAGTCCTTGGAAACGGATCTCAATCGCTCGCGAGAGAATTCGCAGGAGACATTCAATTCGGCGTTCCGTGCGGCCCTCGGTCAGGCAGACAAACTCTTGGAATTGCTCACTCCGCTGCGTGGTCACTCGAAAGCGGACATCGCAACAGGAGCGAGGCGCCTTGGCACGGGCAAGGATATGTTAACTGCGGCGGGCTTCGAGAGTATGACCGCCGTATATCACGCTGCGTTTACTCAGGGCAAACCTTGCTTTCCGTATTTCGCCGCGGATCAACCTGGAAATCGCAGATGACCACGAGTTCGGATAAGGATGGGCAGCGAAAGTACACAGTCGCCATAAGCAAGGGCGCGGGGATGATCGAAGAGACGCGGCAACTTCTGGCGCACTGGCGGCCCGGTGAATCCCTCGATGGCTTCGTACGCAGGGTCCAGGAGGAGGGGGTGCTCGGCAACTCGACTGCGTACAGGACTCGCGATCTTGTACGAAGGCTATTTGCGCCGCGGTTCTTGAGGCCAAGCGATAGACCCGCGCGAATCCTTAAGAGAGTGGTTGCCTCCGGTCTACCGGGTCGTGTGTTCACCGAACTGCTGTTTGTGTTCGCCGCGCGGCAAGACCCGTTGGTATACGACTTTACGATTCGTGAATTTTGGCCGGCGGTCCGACGGGGACGTCCGGTGATGGACACAACCTCGATGTTGTCCTTCCTGTCGGAGGCCCACTATGACGGCCGTCTGGACAACCTGTGGTCGGAAAAGGTGTCGGTACGGGTTGGCCGTAGTGTTCTCGGACTCCTGCGTGACGTCGGTTTTCTCCGTGAGGTCACCCGGGGCCGCCGAGAGATCGCCAACTATCACATGTCAGACGAAGGGGCCGCGCTTCTGGCGCGCGAACTCCACGAGTCGGGCGTTTCCGATTCCTCTCTATGCGACCATCCCGACTGGGGCTTGTTCGGAATGACGCCGTCAGAGGTCGTAGTGAGGCTGGACCGCATCGGGGAACACCGCGGAGTGATCGTTCAGCGCGCCGGGTCTGTCGTCCATTTCACTTGGGTCGTCAAATCCATTGAGGAGCTGATCGATGTACTCGCTCGATGATGCCTTCAATGAACTGATCGACAAGATCCGCGATCCGGATGCCCTCAATCCAGCGAAGAGCGATCCGCTCTTCTATTTTTCCTATCCACCGGAACTGATGCTCGACCTCAAGAAGCATCTTCCTCGTTGGACGTCCAAGATACGGGAGGCCGGTTTCGAAGTTCGCCGGGTTTCCCTTGCCGACATCCTCTGGGAGACGGTCGACAAATCCGGCAGGTGGGGGCTCTGGCTCGACCTGGAGGCCGGCGCTGAGGCCGATCAGGTCAATGAAGCGGTGAGAGATGTCCTCCGCCAAGGGAATACCCTCGTCGATCGAGTGGCGGAGGTTATCGAGTCGACGCCTGACGGCACCGTGGTGCTGCTTACCGAAGCAGAACTACTTCATCCCTATTTTCGCACTAGAACTATCGAGAGCCGGCTGCACGACAAGGTCAGGGTGCCAACGGTAATCTTCTACCCCGGCAGACGGTCCGGCCAATACGGGCTTCATTTCCTGAATTTCTACCCGGTCGACGGAAACTACCGGTCGACGCTGCTTGGAGGTTTCTGATGAGCGGAGCAGTTCGAGACGTATTCTCGCCGCGTCGGCAGATCGACCGGACCATAGAGAAGGTCATTGACTATTACGCTCAGGAGGATGACCGCTTGGCCCGCGAGGTGGGCGAGTACGAGGTCACGGATAACATCGAGACTTGCTACCGGAAGTTCCTTGATGTGTTCGGCGAAGGCGTTCGAGGCGGTCAGGTGACTGAGGTTGGCATCTGGGTGTCCGGCTTCTACGGAAGCGGTAAGAGTTCGTTTACGAAATACCTTGGAGCCTCGCTCGATCCGTCGAAAATGGTCCAAGGGAAGCCCTTCTTGGACCTCCTGTGCGACCGGTTCCCCCGCAATGAAATTCCGGCTGCCCTGCGTACAGTTTCAAGAAAACATCCCACTGCGGTGGTCTTGCTCGATCTTGGTGCTGAACAGCTTGCAGAAAGTGCGGCAGCCCCCGTTTCTACGGTTCTCTACTGGAAGGTCCTCCAGTCGGCGGGATACTCAAAGGAGAAGAAGACGGCCCAACTCGAATTCACGCTCGACCGGCGCGGGAAGTACGATCAATTCAAGGAAAGATACCGTAAGCGGTACAAAGCGAAATGGGAGGACATCCACAACGACCCGTTGATCGGCGTCGCGCGGGCCTCCGAGATCGTGCCGGAGGTGCTCCCCGACGACTTTCCGACGCCAGAGAGCTTCCGTGGTTTGCGTTTCGACGAAGCCCGGGATGTACGCGACCTGGCTCGGGAGATCATCGATATCTGCAGACGCACGTCAGGGCACGAGAACATTTTGTTCTTGGTAGACGAGGCCGGCCAGTATGTCGCCCCTCGCGGCGAGCTGATTCTTAACCTTGACGGTTTGGCGCGCAACCTTAAGGAACTGGGTAAGGGCAAGGTTTGGATTGCTGCTACCGGCCAGCAGACTTTGACCGAGATCGTAGAGAAGGCCGCTCACAATTCTGCTGAACTGAACAAACTGAGGGATCGCTTTCCGATCTCCATCCATCTCGACGCGAGCGACATCCGCGAGATCACCCACCGCCGGTTACTGGACAAGTCCGAAGCGGGCCGGAAAACACTCGACACACTGTTCAAGGAGCACGGCGAACCTACTCTCACACACACCCGGCTTAGTGGTACGGCACTATTCAAGGGCGATCCCGACGCCGGAACCTTCACTCGACTCTATCCGTTCCTGCCTCAACACTTCGACCTTCTGCTGGAACTCATCCGTACCCTTGCTCGTTCCACCGGCGGCATCGGCCTGCGCTCAGCCATCCGCGTCATCCAGGATGTGTTGGTAGACAAAAGCCGTGTTCTAGGTGCGGAAGCGGTCAAGCTGGCCGACCGCGAGATAGGGTCCCTCGCATGCGTCGACGACTTCTATGACACCCTGCGTGCGGATATCGCAAAAGTTCTGCCCCACGTAATTCGCAGCGTAGAAAAGACGGCTAAGATTTTTGGGGCGAGCTCCATAGAGTTGCGGGTCGCCAAGGCAGTCGCCGCCCTCCAGCCGGTGGAAACCTTCCCCCGTACCGCGGAGAACGTCGCCGCCCTACTTTACAGAAAAGTCGGATCGCAATCGCTGCTCAATCAGGTGCGGGATGCCTTGCGAGGGCTCACATCGGAGAAGGAATGTGGCCTCATCGAGGACCCGCAAGCGGGCGGTTACGTGTTTCTGAGCGACGCCGTCAAGCCGATCCGCGACAAGCGCAATAGTTATGCCCCCACGTCCGGGGAATGCGTTCGCGCGAGGATCGAAGTGCTCAAGCAGGGCACTGCGGAACATGCAATGTTCCGTGTGCAACCTGCGGCGAGGTTGGAGAACATCAAGGAAGTCAGATCGTCGGTCAAGCTCGGCCGAATGGCCGTTGTCGGCGGTTCGGAGGATGTCGAGCTCAGGTTGGAATTCACTGAGTCCGCGCTGTGGGATGGAAAACGGAGCGAATTCCTGGTCTCGACGAACACGCAGATCGAGTTGAGGAATACGGTCGTTCTGCTGGTGAAGAACGACGACACCGTAGAGGAATTGCTGCCGGAGATCGTGCGTTCGGAAAAGGTCCTAGGCGACATCGACGAGCGGAGCGCGGACCATGTTGTGGCTCAGTACCTCCGAGCCGAGCGTCGGGCGGCCGAACGGAGTCGCGAACGGCTTGCCGCCGCCATGGAAGGATCGATGCTCGACGGCGTTTTAATCTTTCGCGGCAAGCCGACGCCGGTGCGTGAGGCAGGCGAGACGTTGAACGCCGCGATCCGCGGGGTTCTCTCCGCGGCTGTCAAGGAAGTCTTCCCCTATTTTCATCTTGCTCCAGTCCGACCGTCCACGGACGAGGCCGCCAAGTTCCTCGGCGTGGAGCGTATGGACCGAATAACCAAGGACCTCGACCCGCTCGGCCTTGTGGTCAAGACCAAGGGCGCGCCGCGGGTGGACACCTCCGCACCAGTTCTTGCAGAGGTGCTGCGGGTGTTTTGGACCAAGTCTGCGGAGTCAGGCTCCGGAAGGCTCCAGGGTTCCTATCTTCAGGATATGTTCTCCGCACCCCCCTACGGTTGGACCAAGGACACCGTGCGGTACCTCTTTGCCGCACTCTTGCGTGCGGGTGAACTCGAATTTCACGTTGCTGGCGCAGGTGGGCCGGTGCGCACCGCCGGACCTCAGGCCATAGACGCCGTCAAGAGCACGGTTTCGTTCAACCGTATTGGCATTTCTTCCCGCGACGCAAAGTTGCCCCCGGAATCCTTGGACAGGGCAGCCCGACGGCTCGAAACTCTCTTTGGCGATGAAGTCCTGCCACTTGAGGATCACATCAGCCATTCCGTGCGGCAGCATTTTCCGGACCTGTTGGAAAGGCTCGGGTCGTTACCCGACCGCCTTCGTCTGCTTGGCCTTTCCGGTGAGGACAGGTCGCAGCGGTTGCTTGCGGATGCGGCGGATCTTTTGAAGGGTGATGCCGGAGGAGCGGCATCGGTTCTCGGTGGCGTCGAATGTGCGTTGCCGGACCAAATCACCTGGGCGAAGGCCGTTTTTGACGCTCTGGAGTCGGGCGCGGAGGCCGATGTCCGAAAAGCCCGATCGGTGTTGGATTCGACGGCGGATATGGACCGACTGTTCCCCGGGTCTGCGAACGATCTTCTGAGCAAGGAAGATCGTACCGTGATGGAGGAGGTTCTTTCGTCCGAGCGGTTTCATGAGCGGCTACCCGAACTGCGCAGTGTCATCCGTGCCGCGGTGGACCGGACTGAGAAGTGTTATGCGATTGAACGAGCGGCTTACGAGGACGATCTGAAGAAAGCCCTCGTCGCACTGGAGAATGAAGCCGAATGGGCACGACTTGTCGATGAGGACCGCGAAGAGATCGCTGGAAAACTTGTCAGCGACTTGCCGTCGACTGCCGAGAAAGCCGATCCGGTCAGGTTGCTTCAGACATTGATGGTGCGGCGGCGCACCCTTCCGGGGCTGATCGAAGACCTGAAGGCAGAGATAAGACGCAGGCGACCCATCGAACCGGGGCCGAAGCCTGAATCTGAGCCAGGCGGAGGAGAGCCGGCCGGCGAGGAAGTTGTCGACGCAAATACCTTGGTGCAATCTGCGGTGATTGCCTCGACGACGGACCTGGATTTGTGGTTGGCATCCATCCGCGAGAAGCTAGCCGATCTGTTGAAATCGAATAAGCGGATACGGATCAAGAGGTGTTGATGAGCTTTGATAAGGAGACACGCAACCTCCTTGCGAAGACCGTCACCTCGTGCAGACGCAGGTTGGTAGAGGACATTACGGACCAACTCCGCGGTGTCTTCGGACTCCACCCGGACGGCACCGTCCTGCCACTCGACAAGTTGACGTACCTTTCGCCCGATCAGCACGCCGCGGCACGCTGTCTACGCGATCTTCTCGATCACTACACAGTCGGTGCTGCGGGAAGTGATTCTGAACGCAGTAAGGCCGCCTACGAGCGGATGGTCTTGGAAATATCCTTCACCGTACTCAACCGATTGGCCGCCCTGCGCCTGTGCGAAGAGCGTGGGCTGGTTGTCGAATGCGTCCGCAATGGAACGAAGTCAGCCGGTTTTCAGATGTTCGAGCGTATCTCCGGCGGAGCCCTCGGCGGAAGATACGAGACCTACCGGGGTTTCTTGGAGTGCTTGTTCGACGAACTGGCACTCGATCTGGGGGTGTTATTCGACCGGATGACGCCGCAGTCAGCGGTGTTCCCTACTGAGCGATGCATGGACGATATTCTGGCCGAACTCAATAAACCGGAACTCGCGCACCTTTGGACCGAGGATGAGACCATCGGTTGGATATACCAGTATTTCAATCCGCCCGAAGAACGCAAAGCCATGCGGGAGGCTTCGCCGATCCCGCAGAACAATCGGGAGCTGGCCATCCGTAATCAGTTCTTCACGCCGCGGTATGTGGTCGAGTTCCTTACTGACAACACTCTTGGTCGTCTCTGGTATGAGATGCGCAAGTCTGCCACCGTTTTGAGAAACGAGTGCCAATATATTGTTCGGCGGCCGCAGGAGGTTTTCCTCTGCCTGGGCGAAAAGCCCCCGCCCTCTCAGGAGAACGAAACGGCTCTTTCACAGGACGAATTATTCAAGACGGCCGCCTACATCGAGCACCGGCCCAAAAAAGACCCGCGCGACCTGCGCATACTCGACCCAGCCTGCGGCTCGGGCCACTTCTTGCTCTACGCATTCGACCTTCTGGAGCGGATATATGAAGAGGCATGGGCAGACCCCGAAAGTCCGAGATCAAAAATTACGGGGCGAACCCTGCAGGCGGACTGCGGAACTCTTGACGAGCTGCGCCGGGAAGCTCCGAAGCTGATCGTTGAACACAACCTGCACGGCATCGACATCGACCCGCGCGCGGTGCAAATCGCCGCGCTGGCCCTTTGGCTTCGGGCGCAAAGGAGCTGGAAAAGACTCACCATCAAAGCCGGGGATCGGCCGCGTATTGCCAAGTCCAACATTGTGACTGCCGAGCCGATGCCAGGCGAGGAGGAAATGCGCCAGGAGTTTGCCGCCGGTCTCAAGCCGCGGGTGCTCGGTCAGCTCGTGGATGTGATATTCGAGAAGATGAAACTTGCGGGCGAAGCCGGCTCGCTCCTGAATATCGATGAAGAGATCAAAAACGTCGTCGCCGAGGCGTGGAAACAGTGGCGGGAAGGTCCGAAACAGGAACAACAACTGCTCTTTCTACCTGGCATGACCGATCGGCGGCCCAAGCAGCAGGAACTGCGATTCGACGTGAAGGGAATCACCAACGAGCGGTTTTGGGAACAGGCGGAGGACTGCATTCTAGATACTCTGAAGGAATATGCGAAGCGGGCGGAAGACGGCTGGGCGCTACGCCGCCGTTTGTTTGCCGAAGACGCATCCCGCGGCTTCGCCTTTGTCGACATTTGCCGCAAACGCTACGATGTGGTGCTGATGAATCCGCCGTTTGGGGAGCCAACCAAATCATCAGATGCTCTGATTCAGGCACAATTCCGTAGTGGAAACCTTTTGTGCGCATTCGCTATTCGTTGTCTGGAACTGGCACCCTTTGGTTTTGTCGGATCCATAACCGACAGCACCTGGCTTAAAAAGGCAGATTATTCTGATTTTCGATCCGAGTTGATCACCAGAGGGGCACTGCCACATGTGCTCGCTGATCTCGGTTGGGGTGTTCTTGATGGGGCAAATGTCGCTACCTGTGCCATCGTGTATGGAAACGGTTCTTCAGGAAATCAAGTTTTGGCGGTTCGACTTGTCGACTACGACTCCGATGATCGTGGGAATCAGCTTCAACGGATTGTCTGCAATTTATTTCCAGGGGTGTCGCGCCAAGACACTGGCGGTCGAGTGTTTCTGAGGACCGTTGATTTCTTCAAGGCGTTTCCGGAAAATGCCCTCGCTTATGAAACCCCATCAATGCTGTCCCGCGCGTTTTCAATTTGGAGACCGCTGGCACAACGTTGTATTGAGGGGCGTAGGGGATATACGCCAGGTGACACCTTTCGCTTCTTCCGGTGCTGGTGGGAAATCTCAGCCACCGATCGCGGATCCCGATGGTGGACATTAAACAATGGAAGTCCGTTCGCTCCCCTAGTTGGCGATCGTTTCTCGGTTGCCCTTTACGATACAGCATGGAAAGAGTACAGACCGCTAAGTGGATTCCGGCTGGAATCAGAAGAATTTTTTGGTCGGCCTGGAATCGGATACGGCAAACGTACCGACTATATGTATGCGTACCCGTTCCCTGCCGGCGCGATGTTTTCAAATGAGGGGCACTGTCTCTTTACTGACGAAGAGTTTAGATGGTCGCTGCTCGCTTATCTCAATTCGACCGTCTGTCAAGTACTCATCAACCTTTACTGTGGTCAACACAAAACGGCTGGATATGTTGTTAAGGTGCCAGCACCAGATCTTGGCGCTGAGTCTCTTATGCAGGCAGGAATTGCGATAAAGGATTTCTGGATACGATGGCGCGAGGTCGCTCGTCACGACGAAATAGATGAAGAATTCACTTCCCTCCTAAGCGTTTCTGATGGCGAGACATTGCGTTCAGTTGCGACGACCGCAATGAGATTGGATGCCGATTATAAATCAGTGTTGGCACACGTTGATAACCATGTATGTTTGCTATTGAACACAAAATTCGAAGAATTGTTTGTGGAGGTGGAGCGTCTCCTTGTCGGTCGCCCTTCAGCATCTATTGCGAGAGCATCCAGATTAGTATCAAGTGATGGCCGAATATCGCCAGCCGAAATTCTTCAGTTCGCGGTTGGTGTATCCCTTGGCCGTTGGGATGTCCGCATCGCATTGGATCGATCGCTTGTGCCGAAGCTCCCCGAACCTTTCGATTCGCTGCCGGTCTGCCCGCCCGGGATGCTTGTCGGCCCAGAAGGTCTTCCAGCGGAACCCAACCGCATAGCTAGCGAAGAGTGGCTTTGCGCCAGGCCAGACGCAAACACTTTGCCACCGGAAGGCACGGTCAAGTGCCCGAGTGTCCCCGATGACGCCTACCCGCTTCATATATCCTGGGACGGCATCCTAGTGGATGATCCGGGACTAAACGGAAGCCAGCCCCACCGGGACGACATCGTCCGCCGCGTGCGCGAGGTGTTAGATCTTCTCTGGAAGGACAAGGCCCACGAGATCGAACGGGAGGCCTGCGACATCCTCGGTATCTCTGATTTGCGCGATTACTTTCGAAAGCCGTCGGGTTTCTTTCAGGATCACTTGAAGCGCTACTCCAAGAGCCGGCGCAAGGCCCCGATCTATTGGCCACTCTCCACCGCCTCTGGCTCGTACACGATCTGGCTTTACTACCACCGCTTGAACGATCAGATTCTCTACGCCGCGGTCAACAAGTATGTCGAACCCAAGATTACGGACGTTGAACGCAGGATCATCCGTATCGAGGACGAGCTGAAGGCCGCCTCCGGCCGGGACGTGACGCGGTTGACTGATCGACTGGGCGAGGCCCGCGCGTTCCTGGGCGAGCTGCGGGATCTGCGTGAAGATTTTCTCCAAATTACCGCGTTGCCCTTTAAGCCGAACCTCAACGACGGTGTCATCATCAATGCTGCGCCTTTTCGCAAGCATTTCCGACTTCGGTCGTGGGCCAAGGACACCGATGACTGCTGGAAGAACCTTCAGGAAGGCGATTACGACTGGTCCCATCTGGCATTCGCCATCTGGCCAGATCGCGTCCGCGAGACATGCAGGACGGACCGCTCTATAGCTATCGCCCATGGGCTTGAAGACCTTTTCAAGGAAGAGCGACCGCAGTCAAAAAGGAGACGCGGACGAAAAGCGAAGCAGGTCCTAAGCGACGGCGAGGAGGTCGGGTCTTGAGTCGGAAGAAGATCGACATCAAGGCGTTAGCGATGAGCCAGCTTCTTCAGCGTATCGACGAGGGGCGCTTCGCAATTCCAAGACTACAACGCGAGTTTGTTTGGGACGGTACAAAGGCTGCCAGGCTTTTTGACAGTATCCGCGCGTATATGCCGGTCGGCGTGATCATGGTGTGGCAGACCCCGCGGAGCCTGCGGTTGTATCTAAGACAGAAGTATCACGTCCTGCCGCCGTTCAATCCACGCAACAGCAACGTCTGGTTTCTAATCGACGGCCAGCAGCGCTTATCCGTGCTGTATCGCGTTCGGGAAGGAAG
>Ga0172369_10007656_pt1 | contig 12477 bp, 11 predicted proteins | sample LakKiv25m_FD_114539 | JGI IMG/M metagenome (GOLD analysis project Ga0172369, IMG submission 114539) | Freshwater microbial communities from Kabuno Bay, South-Kivu, Congo - kab_022012_11.25m | ecosystem: Environmental > Aquatic > Freshwater > Lake | place: Democratic Republic of the Congo... | reverse complement strand
GATCGGCCCCGCCGGTCGGCCGGTTCTGCCCCAAAGACCTGCCCGGCCCCCCACTGGAAAACTTTTTCGACACCTGGGTCCATTCAAACGGCATCCCCACGCTTGAGCTTAATACGTCGCTGTCGGGCAAGGCGCCGAAACTTCAGTTGACCGTCACCGTGAACCAGTCCGGCGCCGGAGACGATTTCAGCGCCGATGTGCCCGTCGCCATCTGGATGCGCGGCGCCAAGACTCCGATCACGCGGTGGGTGCGGACCTCATCGGGCCGAACGTCGTTCAGGCTGTCGCTCGGCGCGGCTCCCGCACGGGTCGAACTTGCGCCAGGCAACGGGATTCTGGCCGTACGGAAGTAACGCCGGTCAGTCCAGAGTAATGTTGTGCGCGGCGAGCGCCGTGCCGACGGCTTTCTGCGCCAGGGCGACGGCGCGGTTCAGCAAAAGGGCCGACGTGATCGCCCGGCGCTTGGAGTCGATGAGTTCGTTCTGGCGGGTGAGCACCATGAAGTTCGTGGACTCGCCGGTCTGGAAGAGCCGAATCTCGCTTTCGAGCTTTTCCTGGGCGGCCCGTTCGCTTGCCCTGGCCGCCGCGATGCGCTGGCGGGCGGTCGAGAGGCCCTGAAGAGCATTCCTGACCTCCGCTTCGATTCCCTGTTCCACCTGGCGCCGCAGGAGGTTCAGCCGCCGTTCGGCAAGTGCTGCCTGCGCCAGCGCCGCCTCGGCTGTCCGGTTCCGCGGGTTCCACTCGATCACGATACCGGCCTGGACCGTTGGGTAGTCGGCGCTGAACAGGTTCGAAACCGATTGAGTGTAGCCGCCGACAAGCGACGGCGGGATGCCTCCCCCGGAGGAAGGCGGCAGCGCCGGCAGTCCCTGAATCTCAGAAAGCGTGTTCACCCGGTTCGTGATCGCCCCAAACAGCGAACCGATCGGATTCGCCGACTGCGCTTGCGCCCCGGCGAGTCCGGCTACCGAATAGGCGCCGGTCAGGCTCACCGTGGGCCGGGTGGCGTCCGACGCCAGTTTTCTTTGAACGCCGGCCTGGGCCTTCTGGAGATCGATCGACCGCAGTTCGGGCCGCCGTTTCAAGGCGCTGGCCATGCCGGCTGTAACATCGGTCTCCGGCACTTCCAGCGCACGCGTGTCCACCGGGATCAGCCGTTTGTTCCAAATCGAATCCTCGCGGCTCGGACTGACAAGATTCTTCAGGGCGTTCTCCGCCACGGTGACCGCGCCAACGGAACTGACGTAGGTATCGACGCGCCGCTGCAACTCCGCCTCCGAAGCGGCCGTTTCCACCGGAGCCAGCGTGCCCGCATCGATGGCTCTCCGCGTGCGCTCCAATTGCTCGCGCGCCAGCCGGACGCCCATCTCCGCCACGCGGGCATCCTCGATGGACGCAGCCAAGTCCCAATAGGCGGACTGCACCACGGTGACCACTTCCACGACGCGCGTTTCGAAATCGGCCCTGGACTGTTCCACAGCCTTGGACCGGATCCGGATCTCCGCCCGCTCGCGGTCGATTGCGCGGCCGCGCCACAGCGGCGCGGAAATCGCCGCGGTCAGCCGCGTCGAATAGTACGGATTCAACGCGGTGAACGCGTTGGTCGTCGTCTGCCGCGAGTTGTCGAACGAGACATTCAGCGATACGCCGTTCCAGGGCGTCTTTTGGCGCATGCCCATGTTCCAGTTGACGGCTTTGTCCTTTAACTTGCCGTCGGGAGCGAACAGAGTGTTGGTGGTCGGGGTGGTGGCGTCGCTCATCGATGGCGCCCAGAGAGCGACCGTGTCGAACGCGCCCTTAGCGCCCTTCAGCGCCTGTCCGGCTGATTCGATCGTGGTGCGCTCGACCTCGATGGCCAGGTTGTTGTGCAGCGCCATGTCGAGAGCGACGTCCAGCGTCAACCGCAATTCCTCGCCCCCTACGCCGACGCGGTCGGCGCGTTCAACCGCGCTCTGCTGCGCCAGCGCGCATGCGGCTAAAAGTAGTCCAACAATCATCCTGCTTCTCATATCTGTCCTCGGCTACCGCTCCAACGCGCCCGCTGCTAACGCACTAAACCCGTGATCGAGGCCAGCGCGCGGCGCAGTGGGCTAAAGATCCACGCCAGCCCCTTCGCCAAGCGCGCCCACCGCGGCGAGTGCGCCATGTCGTCGAAGATCGAGTACGCCACCGGTGTCACCAGCAATGTCAACAGCAGCGCCAGCGTCTGTCCGCCGATCACGACGATGGCCACGGTCCGCCGGGTCCCGGCGCCCGCTCCCCGGCCCAGAGCCAACGGGATCATGCCGGCGACCAACGCGGCTGTGGTCATCAGAATCGGCCGCAGCCGGTCGTCGCAGCCCTGGTAGATCGCGTGCAGGCGCTCCATGCCTCCACGGCGCAACCCCTTGATGTGGTCGATCTGAAGAATGGCGTTCTTCTTTACGATTCCGAACAGCACCAGGACGCCGAGCGAGGAATAGACGATAGAGAAGTTCTCCCTGGCGATGAAAAGGCTGAGCAACGCGAAGGGGACCGACAGCGGCAGCGAAAGCAGAATGGTCACGGGATCGACAAAACTTTCATAGTTGGCCGCCAGAATCATGTACATGAAGATGATGGAGAGGCCGAAGGCGATCAGGAAGTTGGTCACGGCGCGGCCGAGCTCCCTCGACTTGCCCAACGGCCCATGCTTGATCTCCGGCGGCAATCCCATGGCGTCCATTTCACGTTGGGCGATGTCCAGCACATTGCCGAGGGCCTGGCCCTTCGAAATATTGCCCTGAATCAAGATTCTTCGCTGGCGATTCCAGCGATCGATCGAAACCGGGCCCTCCCCCCGTTCGAATGTCGCCACGTTGGAGATCGGGACGTTGCCCAGCGTCATCGACGGCATATAGAGCCGTTCGAGGGCCATTGGCGAATTGCGGAACTGTTCGTTCACGCGAAGCATGACATCGTAACGGTCGTCGCCTTCCTTATACGTAGTCACCTGGTCGTCGCCGCCCACCAAAACACGCATCGCGTTGGCCACCTGGCCGACGTTGACGCCGAGGTCGGCCGCCTTGTCGCGGTTGATGCGGACCCGAACCTCGGGCTTGCCGGATTCATAGGACGACTCGAGGTCGACCACACCAGGGATCGCCCGCAGTTTCGCCATCAGCCGCTTGGCATAGATGTCGATCCTGTCGAGATCGGGGCCCTGGAGCGAATACTGGAGATCGACGTTGGCGCCGCCGCCTTGGATGAGGGACGGCAACTGAACCGAGATCGTGAGGTCGTTGTACTTGGCGAGGATGTCGCGCGCCATGTCCATCAACTCGCGCTGCGACTGCTGACGCTCGCTGACGTCCACAAGCGTCACGAGGATCGTGCCCCGGTCGACCTGTTGGCGCTGGTCGGCGCCGACAAGGGTCAGTTTGTCGCGCACGCCGGGGATGGCTTCAAGGTCCTTCTCGATCCTCGCCAGCACGGCCTGCGTGCCTTCAAGCGACGAACCGACCGGCGCCCGCACGGAGACTTCGAACTCGCCCTGGTCCTCGACCGGCAGGAAGTCAACGCCCATGTTCATCATCATCGGAACGGTGGAGAGCATGACAGCCACGCTGATGGCGACGATGGCCCAACGGTGGGACAGCGACCATTCCAGCATCCTGCGGTACGCGCCGGCGGTGAAGCGGAAGAACGCACTGTCCTTGGTGTCGCCGCTCGTGTGGGTGACCTTCAGGAACCGGGAGCACAGCATTGGGGTCAATGTGAAACTCACCAGCAGGCTCACCATGATGGCAAACGCCGCCGTGTAGCCGAAGCTCGACATGAAGCGGCCGACAATGCCTGGCATGACGGCGATCGGGATGAAGATGATCACCAGCGACAGCGTCGTGGCCAGCACCGCGAGCGCGATTTCATTCACGCCTTCCCGCGCTGCCGTCATCGCGTCCATGCCCTTTTCTTCCATGTGCCGGAAGATGTTCTCCAGCACCACGATGGCGTCGTCGATCACGATTCCGACCATCAGCGTCAGCGCCAGCATCGTCATCTGGTTCAGCGTGAAGCCCATCAGGTTGAGCAGCGCGAAGGTCGAGATGATCGATGTCGGAATCGCCACCGCAGCGATGAGCGTCGATCGCCAGTTGCGGATAAACAACAGCACGATGATGCCGGCAAAGATGCCGCCGAGAATCAGGTGCTCCTGCACCGCGTGAAAGGCGGCCTGAATGAATCCGCTCTGATCCCGGGCGTAGGAGATTTCCAGATCCGGCGGCAGCACGGATTTCAGTTCCTCGACTCTGTTCTTCACCGTCGCGATCACGTCCAGCGTGTTCGTGCCGGCCTGCTTGCGGACCTGGAGAACCACGGCCGGATTTCCGTTCAGCCGCGCCACGCTGCGCGGCTCCTCGAAGCTGTCCCTCACCTCGGCGATGTCGCTAATGCGCACTGGCGCGCCGCTGACTGTTGCCACAGTGATCCGGTTGAAGTCCAGCGGCCGTTCGACCCGGCCCATGGTCCGCAACGACAGTTCCCGGTTGCCCTGGTCGATGCGTCCGCCCGGAATTTCGATGTTTTGCGCCGCCAGCGAGGCCCGGACCTGTTCGATGTTCAGGTTGTAGCTGTACAACTTTTCGGGGTCGAGCACCACCTGCACCTGGCGCTTGCGGTCGCCAACGAACTTCACTTGGCCTACGCCGTTCAGCGACTCGATGTTTTTCTTCAACTGGTCGTCGACCAGTTTGGTCGTCTCGCGCAGGTCGCGCCGGCTGGAAACGACGATGTTGAGCACGGGCGCCGCGTCGCTGGCGAGCTTCTCGACCAGCGGGGCGTCGGCATCGCGGGGTAACTGGGACAGGACCGTCGAGATCTTGTCGCGCACCTCTTGTGCGGCCACTTCCGCGTCCTTTTCCAGAACGAAGCCGATGACCACCAGCGAAATGCCCTCGGCCGAGGTCGAGTTCAACTCGTCGATGCCGCTGATGGTGTTCAGCGCCTCTTCGAGCGGTTTGGATACCTGCGACTCCACTTCCTCGGGACTTGCGCCGCGCAGCGTTGTGGTCACGCTGACGTACGGGAATTCCACCTTCGGGAAGTAGTCCACCCCAAGCTGGCGGTAACCGTTCAGGCCCACCACGACGAGCGCCAGGATCAGCATGGTGGCAAAGACCGGGCGCTGAATGCAGATTTCGGCGAGTTTGCGCATTGGGGGCTAACTCCTGCCGCCGGCCGGTTTCACCGGCATGCCGTCGGTGAGCAGTGCGACGTTGGACACCGCCACAATGGATCCCTGCTTGATCAGGCCCTCGGGGATTTCGACGAAACCGTTCTGCCCGAGAATCTCAGGGATCTTGTGCTCCACCGCTTTGCCGCCCTCCAGCGTGAAAAATTTGTTCAGCCCGGCGACCGTGTAGACCGCCTGCTTCGGGATGGCGATCACGGGAAAGGCGGCGGAGGTGACCAGGCGCACCTGGACGAACGCGCCTGGTTTCAGCCGCGCGTCACTTTGAAGAAGGCGCGCCTCGGCGCCAAGCGTCCGGGACCGCGGGTCGAGTGACGGATTCAACTCCGTAACCCTCGCCCTGAATTCGGCGCCGGGCGCCGCTTCGGTGGTGAATACCAGTTCGGTCCCCATCTTGACGAGACTCACGGCCGACTCCGGCACATCCACCCGCAGCCTCAAGGGCGACGTCTTCACCAGCGTGACGATCGGCACGTTCTCTTTGATGTACTGTCCCGGCGAGACATGCTTGACCGAGACCTGCCCGTCGAATGGAGCCACCACCGTCGCGTCCCTCACCCTCTTCTCGGCCAGGCGGAGATCGGCCCGCAGCGCCTTGATCGCCGCCAGTTGAGTCAGCTTGTCGTCGCGCATCATGTCGAAGGCGGCCTGCCGGGCGGCAAGAGCTTTCTCCGCCTCGACGAAACGCTCCTGGGCGATGTCACCGGTCTTGCTCAGCTTTTCCGCCCGTTCGAACTTCGACCTCGCATCATCCAATTGAGCCGTGGCTTGACGCATCGCGGGCGTGCTTTCCGGTACCAAGTTTTCCGGCGCGTCCGCCGCCAGGCCAAGCCGCGCCAGCGCTTGCGCCAGCGTCGCGCGCGTTCGCTCCATTTGCAGCTTGAGTTCCGTGGTGTCGAGTTCCGCGACAACCTGTCCCCGCCTCACCGGCTGGCCAAAGTCGTAGTTCACGGTTTTCACCCGGCCCGCCACTTCCGAGGTCACCGTCACGGTCTCATCCGGCTGCATTGAACCGGTCACCATGATCGAACGCTCGACGGTCCGCAACTCCGCCACCGAAGTTTGCACCTCCACGGCCGCCGCCGTCGCCCGTTTTGCGGATTCCGGTTTTTTCCCGCAGCCGGTCGCGGCGACCACCGCCATGCACAACGCTATCCCTGTCAATCGCATTGCTTTCTCGTTTCCTCCCGCCCTACCGTCTGCCGGCGCCCGACAGAAAGATCTCCACGAACCTCGAAACCGTCTCTTCCCGGCTCCCCTCGAATTCCGGATACTTGAACACCGCGGTTGCCAGCGCGTAGTTGCCCACCATCCCGATGAAGGCCCTGGCCATCACGGGAGCAGCCATGTCCTTGAGTTGGCCGGCCTCGACCGCGCGGGCCAGTTTGTCGATGAACGGCCCGAAAAACATCGTGACGGACTGTTCGTACCAGATCTCCGCCAGTTCATGGCCTTCGAGCGCGCTGAATAGCAACAGCCGGATGGGCCGCGGGTCGTCCACGTGCCACGACAGAACAAGTTCGCCCATTTTCTGGAGGCATGACCGCAGATCGTCCTCGCTCAGCGCGGCTTCCAGCCGTTCCCCAAAATCCTCCAGACCACGCACGCAGAGGTCCTGCACGATTGCCGTATACAGTTCTTTTTTGTTGGCGAAATGCTGGTACAGGACCGGCTCGCTGACTCCCACAGCCGAGGCCAGTTCGCGAGTCGTCGTTCCCCTGAACCCATCCCTGGCGAAAAGATCCAGCGCCATGCGCACGATCTGCGCCCGCCGCTCCCCCCCGGTCATCCGGCGCCTGGCTTCCTCACCGCTTTTAGTGTTCGCTAACATAGCAAACACTAAATTATCAGACAGAACATCCGCCGGTCAATCCCGGACCACGAGCTTGAACGACTTCAGACTCGTCTCGTACCAGGTTTCGTGCACCAGCTCGAGCACTTCCATCAACTCTTCGAAGGCCTCTTCGTCGCTCTGCCGCAGCGGGTCGGGGTTGTTGAACAGCACGGCCCAGCCCCGCTGCGAATCCACTCTTAGTGACAGCAGGACTTTCTTGAGGGACTCGAAATCCTTGCTGGGAGTTTGGCCAGTTTGGACGAGCTCGCCGAACGACGCCAACAGAGCCCGCCTGTCTTCGATGGCCCCATGCTGATCGATGTGGAACACCGCGTAGCCGCGATTTCGAAGTCCCACGGGGAGGGCCCGCCAGAACTCGTCCGGCATGGCCGGATCGATCCACACGACCGGCGTCTCCGGATCGTCCACGCGCCCCAGGATCTGATCCAAAGTTGGAATCATCGACCGTTTTTCCAGAATACGCGATAGACTGGCTCAACGGGAGCGCTCCATGCCCATTGACCGCCGCCAGTTCGGCTTGTTTTCATTCGCGTCGCTGTTCGCTGGCAATGGTACGAAAATGTCCCTCCAGCTTTCTTGTGGTTCCATCGGCGTGAAGGCCGATCAGCGGCAGGCCATCGCCCATGCAGCAACGTACGGATTCCAGTCCGTTGAAGTCGATTCCGGATACCTCGCCTCGTTGGACGCCAAGGCCCTGGGCGCCCTTGTTGAGGAGGCCCGCGCCAAAGGCGTCCATTGGGGCTGTGCCGGAATGCCGGTTGAGTTCCGCCGCGACGACGAGACTTTCAGGACCGGCCTCGCCGACCTGCCGCGCCGGGCCGCCGCCATCCGGGCCGCCGGCTGCACACGCATGGGCACCTGGATCAGCCCAACCAGCGACACGCTCACCTATGGCGAAAACATGAAGGTCCACGCCGCCCGCCTGCGCCAGGTCGCCTCGGTTCTCGAAGATCAGGATTGCCGTCTGGGCCTGGAATACGTCGGCCCGAAGACCTCCTGGTCGGCTCGGCGCTATCCCTTCGTCCACACCATGAAGGAGATGAAAGAACTCATCGCCGCGATCGGAAAGCCGAATGTGGGATTTGTGCTCGACTCCTGGCACTGGTACACATCTGGCGACACGATCTCTGATCTAAAGTCCTTGAAGGCCTCCGATGTCGTCCTGATCGACCTGAACGACGCGCCGGCGGGCATCGCCGTCGACGAACAGATCGATTCCAAGCGGGCGCTTCCTTGCGAAACAGGCGTCATCGACGTTGGCGGGTTCCTGTCGGCGCTGAATTCGATTGGTTGTGACGCGCCAGCGCGCTGCGAACCCTTTTCGGCTCGCCTGCGCGCCCTGCCGCCCGAACAGGCGCTCCAGGAAACCGCGTCGGCGATGAAGAAGGCGTTCAGCCTGATTCGTTAAAATACGGACACAAAAACGGGCGAACCGGGCGCCGTCGCCCGATCCGCCCGCGGCATTCTAACTACTTTTTCACCGGACGCTTGCAGTGGTCGCCGCATTTGCCATTGCATTTGCAGTCGGTCCCACACTTGCAGTCGCCTTTGTCGCACTTGCACGGGTTGCACTTGCACTGCTCCCCGCAGCAGCAGGTTGCCTTGGTGGTGTTGTTGGTGGCATAGACGCCGGCGCCTACTGCCAAAGCCAGGCCAAAGGCCAACATCGCGATTCTACGAGTCATCTAAATTCTCCTGATGTGATTGATCTGATTCAGCCGGTCAACGGCGGTTCGACCAAACGAATGCACAGGCACACGGCGTGCCCGCAGGGACGTCCGGCAATGCCGGCAGCGTCACCGTCAGATCCGGAGAATGTGATTGAGAACGAGTAGGTCGGGCGGAGGCAGGTCAAGCGCCCGGACTGATGGACTAACGCCGGGCAGCAACTCCGGGGTCTCCGCCGGAACGTCGGCCAAGGTCAGGACCGCCAATGGTTGGCTGATCTGTTTTCCGGTCTGCTTGACTTCCAGCGCCGCGGCCATAATACGGCCCGTGTCCGGACAGTCACAGCGCTCCCGCTCACTGGGCCGCGGCTGATGGCAACTCGGCGCTTGTTTGGTGTGGCGGCAGCACTTATGCTCTGAACCAGTCTGGACACAGCCCACGCAGAGACCGCTCACCAGAGTGAGGGTCAGCGCCAAGGCGACCAGCGTGTGGAACAGGATCTTCATGCTGTCGTACTGATTTAATTAGACGGGCGAACGGCGGTTTTGTCAACCCCTGATCAGTCCGTGGGCAAAGGGGGAGTGCTTATGCGATGGCCCCGGACACGTCGCCCGACATGAATCCCGCTAGCGCGGCCGGCTTCAACCGTAGCGACAGGTAGAACGCCCCGAACAAGCCATACACGGCGCTGGCTTCGTCAAACCGCATCTCATACACGAGTTGCTTAAAGAGCAAGGCGTTGTCCGCAAACAGATCGACGCCCCACTCCCAATCGTCGAAACCGATCGAACCAGAGATCACCTGCTTGACCAGTCCCGCGTACTTGCGCCCGATGGCGCCATGCTCGGACATCATCTCCTGGCGGGCTGCGAAGGATTCGGCGTACCAGTTGCGCTGCTCGCCGCGTTTCTTGTCCATGGGGTAGAAGCAGAGGTAGCGCATGTTCGGAATCTCCGGGTAGAGCCGGACGGCCATGGCTTTACGCTGTCTCTCCAAAGTCTCTTCGATGGCGGCCGCCCAGGCCTCGGTGCCCTGCTCAAGCCCCTTGCCGGACAGATCGTCGTACATCTTGCGGGTGGATTCGTACAGCCCGAGTTCGACTGCGCTGACGTAGGAACCCATCGGCTCCAGGTATTCGAACAGCCGGAGTCTTCTCACTTCAGCCTGTGCCGCGAGCAGCGCCGGGAAATCACGGCGGAAGTGCAACAGCATCAGGTCGCCCTTGTGGCCTAGCATGGCGAAAGCCGCCGACTGCGAACCGGCCGGAGCCGCGCCGGCGGCCTCGAACCAACCGGCGGCCTCCCGCACGGTTTGAGCCTGGCATGCGGGGTCACAGCCTCTCCATGTTTCCCAGCGGACGCGAAACATCTGGTGCAGGACGCTGGAACCGTCCAGCGTCATTGGCGCCATGGGTAATTGTGGTGTGTTCATGCGAATGGATGTTTGTAGGGCGCGCGGTAGGGTCTCAAGAGAGCGTTCCCAGCGGCTGCGTCATTCACAATCTTCGCACTTGTGGCGTCCCAGACGACAGTCCGTTTAGCGTCATACGCAATCATAGCCAACTGGACCATGGCGGTCGATTTCCAGGCATCCTTGACCGTGCAACTCACCTTACCCTCGCCGCGGATCGCCGCCAGCCATTCCTGCATATGCAGCAAGCCCATGTCCGTGGCCGGTTTGATGTCGTAAGCCCGGCGTTCCGCGCCACGCTCTTTCGGTATCACCATCCAGCGCTGATCGGTAGCGAAGACGGTCGCTTTGTCACCGTAGTAAAACGCTCCGTTTTGGGTCTCGGGAGAGAATTCGGCCGATCCCCACAGGCGGTGCCGCCAGACCACGGGGCAGCGGTCGAACTCGAAGTGGGCTGTCAGCGTGTCGGGCGTCGTGATCCGGTTCTTGTATCGGTAGATGCCTCCGGCAGCCTGGACCGACTTGGGTTGGTCCAGGCCGAGTACCTGGCGGGTGGCGTCCATTGGGTGGATGCCCCAATCCACCAGGTGACCGTTTCCGATATTGCGTTCCAGCCGCCAGGATTTGTGCCCGACATTGGGCGAATAGGGCATCTTCGGGGCTGGGCCAAGCCAGAGCTCCCAATCGAGAGTCGGAGGCGGCGCCTGCGGCGTATTGTCCAAAGGGGTTGCGGTGTAATGAATCTGAACGTCGGCCTGAACGATGGTTCCGGCGCCTCCTGAGCCGATGAAATCCCTCGCTTGTTTGAACGCTTCGCTCTGCCTCCGCTGGAAGCCGACCTGAACGGCATTGCCGGCCGCCTGGGCCGCCCTCACCATCGCCTGGCCCTCGCGGACGTCATAGGCAAGCGGCTTCTCCATGTAAACGGGCAACTTCTTTTTGCAGGCGGCAATGAACGGCAGAGCGTGCCAGTGGGGCGGCGTGGCGATGACGACGCCGTCCAAGCCCGGGTGCTCGATCACCTCCTGAAAGCTCTTGGTCAGTCTTGGCCGGGTCCCCTGTTCTTTTTCCATGAGGGCGGCCGCATCGTCCAACATCTTCGTGTCGGCATCGGCGACGGCGGCGAATTCGACGCCTCCTGACTTGTAGGCGGCATTGGCATCCACGATTCCGTACCAGCCCGCGCCGATCAAACCCAGTTTCAGGCGGCGCTGCTGCGCCATAAGGGCTGACCCGGCGGTGACGAGAAATGCTCTGCGCTTCATAGGTTTGAGGCTCCGAATTGCTAACATACCATCGTGCGGCGAACGGTGCCGGAGTGGCGCGATTACATCGTCTCTCTACCCGAACGGGCGGTCCGTTCGGCGTCGGCTCTTGCCGGCGGGTTACTCCACGAGATCGGCGAGGCTACACTGCCTCCGATGATCCGCCGGACGCGGCTCTATCGTTCGATGGTCGAGGCGATTCTCCGCTTTCTCATCGAACAGGTAGGCCAGGTGGAGGGGGTCTTTCCCGCCGAGGGCAAACTGGCGGAAGACTTCCTCCTGCGCCGGACGGCCGGAAACGGCGTTGAACTGATGGGGATTTTGGCGTTCCGGGCATCGCCGGTGTGGGTGCTGGCGGCGCTGGCGGACCTTAGCGGTGCAGGCGCCCACGTCATTAAAGAGGTCGGCGACAGTCTCAAAAAAGAGGGCTTATTGGCTGCGGACGCCGCCCCTGCGTCGATGGAAGAGATCCTGGCCGGCTTGGAATCGGCGGCCGGCCGAACCGCGGAAGCCATCAACACCCCGCCCCTGGACGTGGCGGAGTTGAGGCGTGAGTGGGACGCGATCCGTCATGAGTGGTTCAATCTTCCGGCGCAGAAACTCATCCCGGCCGAACGAATCGAGTCCATCTGGCTGCGCCTCTCCGCCACGGCGGGAAACGCCCACCGCTCAGTCTACGATTTGTCGTCGATGCTGGCCCTTTCGACCCTGACAAAACTCCCGGAAGGGTTCGTTTGGTTCGGCCGGAGTACCAAGATCGCCGCCCGGCGGGCCGCCGGGTTGTTCGCTGAGCAGGTGCTAGACCACTACACGCAAACGCTTGATTCAATTGGCCAACAAGGGCTCGCTCAGTGGTGGACGGCCGAATTTCGCCCGTACCTGGCGGCTGCCGCCAGCCAGTTCTCCCCAACGCGGCGGGCATGGTCGGAACGCCTCATGGGCGGGGGCGATCCGGCTAAGAGGAACCGCGGCGGCGTTTGAGCAGCGCCATGAGCGCGAGTCCGCCCCCGATCAACAAATAGGTTGACGGTTCTGGGACCGGAGTCACTGGCGGAGGCGCAGGCGTAGTG
>Ga0172369_10007652_pt1 | contig 12480 bp, 8 predicted proteins | sample LakKiv25m_FD_114539 | JGI IMG/M metagenome (GOLD analysis project Ga0172369, IMG submission 114539) | Freshwater microbial communities from Kabuno Bay, South-Kivu, Congo - kab_022012_11.25m | ecosystem: Environmental > Aquatic > Freshwater > Lake | place: Democratic Republic of the Congo... | reverse complement strand
TTCCAGGGTTAGAACAAGTATATGTTAAGAAATTTTGGAATACATTATTACTTCCAGCTTGGCAAAAAACATTTCCTGTAAATCCATAAGTACCACAATCATTAGCATTATTGCATACAATAGGCGTATGGCTACAACTGCTTTGGCTAGTTCCAGGATTAGTACAAATATCAATTGTCAAAGCATTATTATCATTGCAATCAGAATTACCTGAACATGAAATAGTTGTACATTGGCCATTTGAACAAGTTTGTCCAGTAGGACAAGTTTGTTTTAACATTGGACTCATTGAATTTGAACAACTTGCTTGAGTTGTACCAGGATTATTACAAGTATAAGTTCTATAATTTTGGAATACATTTCCAGATTGGCAGAATAAACCATCAACAAAACCATTTATACCGCAATCAGCATTTCCATTACAAACAATTGCATTATGCTGGCAAGCACTTTGTTGAGTTCCAGGATTCAAACACTTATCTTCAGTATTAGCATTATTATCATTGCATTGAGCATCGTTGCTACATGCTACATTTACACAACTTCCACTTGAACACATTTGTCCATTAGAACATGTTTGTTTTAATTGAGGTGCAATATTACTTGAACAAAGACTATTTGTTGTTCCAGGACTACCACAAGTATAAGTTATGTAATTTTGGAATACATTTCCAGATTGGCAGAATAAACCATCAACAAAACCATTTGTACCACATTGAGCATTTGAACTGCAAGCGATTGCTGTATGACTGCAATAGGCAGATGTTGTACCTGCATTTGCACATTGATCAAGAGTCATAGGATTATTATCATCACAACCAGCATCACTATTACAAGCTACATTTACACATTGTCCGCTATTACATGATTGACCCTGGCCGCAACTTTGTCTTAATGAAGGATCAAGTGAACTTGAACAATAGCTATTTGTGGTTCCAGGGATATTACAAGTATAAGTCCTATAATTTTGATAAAGTCCATTATTACTACAGAATAGGTCTCCCACTAATCCATTTTCACCACATTGTGAGTTTGAATTACATGTTATAAAATTATGCTGACAAGAACTTGAACCTGTTCCAGGATTCAAACACTTATCTTCAGTATTAGGATTATTGTCATTACATTGTGAGTTTGAATTACATTTAACATCTACACAAGCACCATTTGAACAACCATAACTACATATTTGGACAAACTCTTCATCAACAGAATTAGTTGTTATACATTGTCCATTTGCACAAGCTTTGTTGTTACAAGTTCTTTGATGATATACATTTCCATTCTTACAGTAATTTGATTGCCAGCTTTCACAGTAACTGTCTCCACAGCCATTTAATAGATTAGAAGTTACAGATACAGCACAATAGCTGTTGCTTGTTCCAGGATTCATACATTTAGAATTTTGGAAATTCTTAAAAACACTATCCCCAACGCAAAATTCACTTCCAAAATATCCATTTATACCGCAATCTGAATTTCCATTACAATTTATTTGAGTATGACTACAATAGGAAGATTGTGTACCTTGATTATTACATTGATCTTTTGTCATAACATTACCATCATCACAGCCAATGTCATTAGTACATACAACTCCTTTACACTGCCCTTTAAAGCAAACACCAGCACAATTTTGAACTAATTTAGGTGATAAAGATGAAGCACAGGTGCTTTGAGCAGTTCCTGCATTAGTGCATGAAAATTGTTGAAAGTCTTGATAAACAGCGTTATTAATACAATATTTGTCACCGGTAAAGCCATCGGTTCCACAACTTAAATCATTAAAACAAGATAAACATTCTCCACCCACACATTGAAATTCACAATATTTAGATAGTATAGGAGTTTTAGCAGCTGAACAAACAGATTGACTAGTTCCTGCAAAATTACATGTCCAAGTTACAAATTCTTCAAAAGAATTTCCATTCATACAATATTTATTTCCATTAAATCCATTTGCACCACAGTCTGAATTTCTAGAGCAATGTATTACCCTATGATCGCAAGTACTTTGAGCAGTTCCAGGATTCAAACATTTATCTTCAGTATTAGCATTATTGTCATTGCATTGAGCATCATTATAGCAGGTAATATTTACACATTGATTATTAAAGCATTTATCAGAACAATCATGAACAATTTTATTCTCAGTAGTATTTGAACAAGAACTAACTCCGGTTCCAGGATTATTACATTTAAAAGTTATATACTTATCAAATAAATTATCATTTTGACAGAATAATTGATTCAAGAGCATATTTTGTCCGCAGTCTTCATCATTTTTACAAAGAACATTGAGGCACTTGCCATTAAAACAAGTTTGAGTTTCACTACAGGTTTGGTTTAATTGAGGAGAATTAACGCTTGAACAAGTTGAATTAGATGTTCCAGGATTATTGCAAGTGAACACACTAGAATTTTGATAAACATTACCTTCTGCACAATAAGTTATTCCACTTAATCCATCTTTTCCACAATCTGAGTTCTTATTACATACTATAACTTTATGTTCACAAGAACTTTGAGCAGTTCCAGGCTTTAAACATACATCCTCAGTATTTGTATTATTATCATTACAATCATTATCATTTCTACAAGTAACATTAAAACATTGTCCGCTATCACATACTTGATTTAATGCACAGTCTAGTTTCTTTATTGCAGAAGTAGAATTAGTACATAAACTATTTGTTGTTCCAGGACTAGCACAAGTATATGTCAAGTAATTCTGAAAAACATTATTACTTTGACAGAATAATCCATCAATAAATGAATTTGTACCACATTGAGAATCATTAAAACAATTAATACACTTTCCATTTGAACATCCAACAGTACAATCTTTTATTTTATTAACAGTGACTGTAGCTGCACATCTTGACTGTATAGTTCCCCTGTTTACACAACTATAATCAGTAGAATTTTTATAAATTCCATTTCCCGTACAATATTCAGCACTTTCTGAATCAGCAGGACAATCTAAATCTTTAGAACAAACACTTCCAACAAAAGTTAAACAATTCAAAAACATATCTTTTGCATCTTGAGTCCAATAATCACTTTCAACAATTCCAAAGAAACAAGTATTTCCAAGAGTTGTTTTTCCATTTACAAGATGAGTTCCCTTATTAGCATAACTTATTACATCTCCAAGATCATAGCCATTTCCACTGTATGTTCCAGCAATTTGGTTCATTTCCTGAGCTTTATCATTCTTTCCAAGATAATAATAAGGAATTGCAACACTGCTTGAATCAAAGACTCCTTGATCATAAACCTGAACAATCATAGAATTATTTAATTTAACACTCATTGGTTCTGTTCTTCCTAACTTAGAAACTCCATCATTGTCAGTTAAACCCCAATCATAACCATGATAATAATTAGTAACAACAGTGGGATATTTTCCAATTGGAATGTTTTTAGGAGTTGTAAATCTTTCATCACCGACAAAGATAAGCCTATATTTAGAAAGATTAGTGCTTGCAATTTTACTTTCATGAATTAAATCAACACTTAAATTAAGTCCGTTCAAAAGTGTCTTTATATTATTATCGATTTTAAAATTCTTAGAATATATATAGGCAACATCCCCTGCAGAAACATTAGCAATAAGGAAAACACCTATGATTATAAACAATAAAATAATTCTGCTTAGAGCTCCTTTCCCTTCTCTCATGATTAAATGTTATCAGCTTTTCTTATATAAACATATCTTACTACTTAAAAAAAATAAAAAACCCCTACTTAACAAAACAACTTTTTGTTTTATACAAAACAAAATGCTATGAATAACAAAGCAAGTTATTTCATACACATCATTAAAAAAGTATTTAGTAAAGATATATAATAAAAATAAAAACAAATTATCCGACGGCAAAATACAAATAACCACCAAACCTTAACAAATTAAATAAAACAAATTAAAAATTAAACAATAGAAAAATCAAAGCTCTCTGTCTTAAAACTATTTTTAGCTTTGTCAAAAATAGTTATCTGCATATGATGCTCGCCAACACAAAAATCTCTTACTGCAAAACATTTTCCATCGAAGGATAATCTTCTGCATAAAGTATTATACTTAATGAACACTCTGCCTCCACATTCTGCAACATCCCTATAAAATAGCTCCTTAAAATTATCTTCTTCAATATCAAAATTAAAAGTTACTTTTTTGTGATTTATAGAATAATCAAATGAAACAAGAACAGGCGCCTCATTATCTAAGTTAACCGGAACTTTAATTACATCAGAAGCAAAAACACTTCCAATAATTCCCAAGACAAACAACATACCAAAAATAAATACAAATTTTCTCATCACCACCTTTTTCATCACCTCCTTGCAATTATATTAAATATAACATAGGATAATATAACTAATACGTTTTTCTATATAAATGTAGTTTACTACTTAAAACAAATGAAAAATAACCAATGAAGTTCAAGTAAACTATTCTTATGACTAATAAGTCATATCCCAAATAGACCATTCAATTAATAAACTAATTTATAGAAAAAGAAACATCCCTCTCTGCAGAATTTCCAGCTTTGTCAAGAATATTAAATTCTATCTCATGTTCTTTTGTTAAAAATGTCTTACTTCCTTGACAAATTCCTTTGTCAAGTTTAGAACAAAATATACTCCATTTTGGAAAAAGACTACTGTGGTCAATGTATAGCACTTCATAAAAATTCTTTTCACTTATATTCATTATAAAACTAACTTTGTTTTTGTTTAGAGTATAATTAAATGAATTTATAATAGGTTTAACAAAATCAACTCCAATATACTTTATTTTAGTTTGAACCCGATTATTTGCAATGTCTTGTATATCAAACCAATAGAGTATAGATTGTTGATCATATTTGCTTAGATTAACAGAAACACTGCAATAAAAATAATATTTTTGTTTAGTACAGTGAGCTAAGTTTAAGGAAACATTCTCATAGCCTGTTTGATTATTTCCATAGTTCAAAACAAGGGCAACAGGATTTACTTCTTCAAATTCCAATGCAAATGACCCATTTGCAAAATCACTTAAAGGATAGGTTTTTCTCATGATTGGCTTTTTTGTATCCACAGTAAAATTAACAGAAGTTAGCACAATTCCCCCTTCTTCAAATATAGATTGAACTATAAGACTATGCTTTCCATCTTCAAAAGGTTTATTGGTAACAAATTTACTGCAACTTCTCCTGCACATTGTTCTAAAATTAGCATTATTATCGCTATATCTTAATTCAATTGCCCCATTAGTTATCACATTTAGAGGAATCTGCCTACTAGTGTATACTTTATCAAAAGGAGTAGTCATATTAACAACAGGAATAACAAAAACCCTAACGCCCTGAGTCTTTATAGAAGAATCTGCCATAACGTTCATAGATAAAAGTATGACTACAAAAACCATTTCAAATAATAATATCTTATTTTTTATATTAAATCCCATTCCATTCCCTCTTTCTTCTTACATTCTGATAGGCAAGAATGCCTATAATGATTATAACAACTATAATTAAACTTCCAAGCCCAATAATAATATTCTTTAAACTCATAATTCCACTTCCAACAGCACCGCCTGTGATTCCAGGACTAGATTGGGGATTTGATTCAGTAATTGAATCAGAAATAACAGCCTTTATCCAAACCCCCATTCTAACAATCGAATTTCCCTTTTGTTCCTCACTTAAAAATAATATGCCATGGTATTCTCCTGCTTTATTTCCAGAGAGACAAAAACTAATAATGCCCTTATTTGCTAATCTATCTTTATATTCTAAACTCAATTCATGAAGTGATGAAGACTCATTAAACAAATTAGGATTCCAAACAACATCTTTATTCAATGCCCATTTATCATAGGCATTAATATCTGATTCTCCTTCAAAACTAATATTTTGACAGGTTCTCTCTCCAATCTTCTGATTAAATACAAGAGAACTAGGAGAAAAACTAACTGCATTAGCTAGTGTTACATTAATAAATAATAATAAAACAAAAAAACAAAATTTCATATTATTGCGGAGGATTACTTCCAGTAATAGTATAAGTTATTGTGCCGGTTTTTGTTCCTGCAACAAATCCAATAGGAACACTTAAAGTAGGAACTACCTGCTTTATATCATAATTGCATACCTCTCCTGTTTGTAAACAAGGCATACTAATTATTTGACTTCCAGCATCGAGATTATCTAATTTCAAGTTTCCATTAAATGGAGCACCTGAAACAGATGTATAAACAACAACTAAATCAGCATTGCTATTACTTGCATTAAATACTATATTTGATGCAGTGGCCGTTGTTCCAGGAGTAACTGCTCCAAAATCAACTGAAGCTGGACTGACTGCAACATTAATGACTTGTTTAACATTAATTGCTAAATTCTTGGTTATATTCTGAACGCCCTCATTTGCAGAAAAAGTAACCGTTCCAGTATAATCTCCTGCTCTAAATCCTGGATGTATCCAAAGTTTAGGTTGAGAAGTTATTACATTGAAAGTACAAGCATCTGCATTAATAGTGCAAATGAAGTTATAAACAACACTATTTAGATTATATTGTTCATCAAATGCTAAATTTCCATTATTAAAAGCATTTCCTGTAACTCCTGTAATCTTAACAGTAACGTTTGTATTACTACTATCTAAATTAAAACTCAAAGGAGTTGTAACCTGAATATCTCCAGGATTACCAGAACTAAAATTGATTATATCCGGACTAATAGCCACATTAACTACTGGAGAAACATCGAGAGTAACTGCTTGATCTAAAGCCATTACACCTGAAACTCCAAGTAACATACTAGCTAAAACTAAAAAAACTAAAATTTTTTTCATTACCTCTTTTTACCTCCTTTCATATCTAATTACTGTATATTCTATATACACTTATGATAAACATCCTATCTTCTATATAAACATTAGTTACTACTCAAATCAAATAAAAAAACAAAAATAAATTTTTATGGATCAATATCCAAGCTTGTTTCAATTGTTCCAGTATTTCCTGCTTTATCAAGTGCAGTTATAACCAAATCATGATGTCCAACGCAAAAGTTTTTAGTAACAACACATCTACCAACACTAAGTCTTGTACACAAAACCTGTGATGGAAGAACATTGTATCCACAATCATTGCTATCAACATACTTTACCCTATCAAAATTAGCTTCAGTTATATCAAGAATAAACTTGACTTTTCTAGAAGAAACCTGATTTTTAGAGTCATGATATAATTGGCTTGAGATTATTTGGTTTACTCCCTCTGTTAAAGCTTCAATTTCAGGAGCAGTTGTATCAACCTTAACTCTGGCCTTTTTACTTAAAACAGAATGGGATAATGTAGAAACATTAAACCAATAATCAATTGTTTCTCCTTCAAAAGAAGAAACATCCACATTTTCAAAATCACAATGTTGATTCATTCCAGTTAAACAATCTGATAAACTAACAGTTTGGATACTATCTCCCTTTCCATAAAAAAGAGTAATCTCATTCATAAATTCTTGACCAGAACTTCTATCATCTTTATTATAGGTTACAGAAAACAAATCTCCTTTAGTAATTGCTCCATTTGAAGAAATCTTAAGTATCACAGGCTTTACACTATCTATTGTAAAGATAACTTCTTCTGTATAACTACTTGCACCATTAGAATCTACAGCCTTGAATAGCAAATCATTAATACCTTCCTTGAATTTTATTTTTTTACTGCATTCTAAACCAAAACTAGGGCAAATCTTATTCCATTTTCCAGAATTACCTATTTCAGCATAATAAAATAAACTTTTACTATCTGCAGTTAATTGAACTTGCACATCTTTTGAACCATACAAATCATTATTTTGCGGATTTATCAAAGTTAAAGAAGGAATTTCAGCAAAAACCAAGGGCATTAAAAATAAACTTAAAATAAAAATAATTAAAATCTTTTTCATAATACTACTTATTTAAACCCCCTTTCAATTACTTTCATAAATTCCAATATAACATTTTCTATTTATATTCGACTTACCACTCATCTCAAATAAAAATAGAAAGAACTAAAAACAATTATTATTCTGATTTAGAATGGGAATATTAGATGATTTATTTGGAACTGCTCCTGAAGGGAACTATGAAACAAAAGATACTACAACTTTTATTGAAACAATATTTGGAGAACGTAGTGCAGAAGTAAGGGATAAAAGGACAGATGAAGTTGGAAGAGGTAAGGGAGATAACGCAAAAGATGCTAAAAGTAATGCTTTTCATCATCTTAAAGAAGCTAGCCCCTATGATCCGAATTATACTCCTGGCCCAAAATCTCAAGAAGATTCAAGTTCTTCTGGAAGTTACTCTGGCGGAGGTGATTGGAGTAGTGGAGGAGGTGGCAGTAATACTCCTGCAGGTTTAGGCGGTTTACTAGGATTAATAGGTGCAATAGTCCTTGGAGGAGTAACTTGTTGGAGTATTTTTGAAAAGAATTCTAAACCTAGCACACCACAACCAAAACCGCGAATTTCCTATAGCGCACAACAAGGCACTAGCCCAGATTTGAGTTTAGAAGAGAACATAGCTCGATTGTCATCTTATCTTGAACAAAATAATCAATTATCTGGAAATTTTAGAAATTATGTATTAGTAAAAACACCAACTGTTATAAGGGATGCAAATAAAACAAATATTAGAAATCAAACTTACGAAATTGCATTTGTCGCTCATGGTTCGGTTTATGTATTTCATAGTTCCAATGGAGGAATAACCTGGGGACCTATGCCTCCAAGAGATCCATTTCTTTTAAAATTTTGTGAAGAATATTCAAGAGAAAATCAAAATCAATGGAAAAAAAGTCATGAAAAGAAACTTGAAGAAATGCCTGTTCAAATTAGAGAAAGTACTGAGGGTAAAGATTTAGATGAAGTAATAGAAGAAGATATAAGGGCATCTAGAAGAATGCCCTCAAATAAAATAGATTCTTTTGAAGTACAAATAGAAAATCCTCCAAAAGTTTCCAAATCACAGGCAGAGCCAGAACAAACTTCAGATTATTTTGAAAATAAAGATGAAGAAAAGTCTAGGGAAGAATCAATACGTAAAAGATATGATCAAATATATAATCAAGCAATGATTAGACGAAATAGATTTAAGTCTAAATTTACCATTGAACAACAAGTTAGGGAAAATATGGAAAGAGAATTAAGAAGTAGAATTCCAAATAGGGAACAATAAAACCACGCTAAAAATTATCTAACCCTAACATCCACCATTCTTAAAATTAACATCCATGTATTCTACTTGGATTTCTTCACCAAGAACATCTAGTCTTCCATTAACCTTGTCTAAAACAAGGACTGACTTTTCTTCTTTTTCAGGGCCAATTCCCACTTTATATTTTCCAAAAACAGAAATCGCAGTATGATTAACGTCTTTTTCCAATATATTTCCTACAATGAACTTATAACTGAAAGTTGTTCTTCCCTTTTGACCAGTTATATAACCCTCTCCAGGTCTTGCACCTTTTTGAGGAAGATAAAAGTTTATCTTATTCTTTTCTCCAAATTCAGTTTCATCTACAGAAGCGTCTCCATTTTTAGCCCTTATTGAACAATATTTATCAGGAATGCATCCCTTCGGCCCGCAGTCAAATAACACATTTATCTCATCCCCATTCATACTATTTATTGGATTGTTTCCAGAAAAAACAACTAAAGATGTCTTATATTTTCCAGCAAAGTAAACACTAGTATTATATGTAATCTTATAATTCATCTCAGAATTATCTTCTTCATAGCCATAACCGCAATTACCATATCCATAACTACCATAACCAGAATAACCATAGCCAGAGTCTACATAAACTTTTCCATAACCGTCATAACCAGAATAGCCACCATAAACTGAACAATTTGAAACTCTTTCTATCGTAATTCCATTACATCCTTCAATTATTTCACCATTTGGTTTAAAACTACAAATTATGTCAAGAGGGCCCATTAATTTTAATTGAATTGAAGTAATGTTTGCTCTATCAAGAGGTTCAACCTGAATAGATGCATCAAAACTAACTATGTCTCCTTTATTAACTGTTTTTTGATTAACATCTAATCTTAAAATATATGCATGAGCAGGAGCAGAAATGATAAGTGTTACTAAAATGCCGAGGGTAATCGTCAATGCGAAAATCTTTGTAACCTTCCTCTTTTGAATCATTTTGTTTACCTAATTTTTTATCACTGTTTAATCTTTTTAATTAATTTAAAACATGCTTCTATATAAATTCGATTTATTAATCCATAGTAGTAAAAGTAAAAACATAAAAAAAGATTTTATATTATTTTTTTAGAAACTATCACTATAAAATATTAACACAACTATTATAAACCCACTCGAGAAAAATTTTACCTAATGTGTAGGTTTATAACTTATCTTATTAAGATGATTTCTTCTCTTAACTGCTCTTTGTCTTCTGTTCATTCTTCTTAAAAGAATAACAATAAGTATCAAGATTAATAGAGCAACTATTAATATTATTAATGCAAATAACAAAATAATTGAACTTTGATTTTTGAAAACTGGTGTTGAAGTATTTGAATCCGCTCCAGCAACATTATTACCAATTCTTAATTGAGAGTAAGGTGAAACTAATTTTAAGACTCCAGTATTTCCAGCTTCAACACAAACCCTTGCTTCTACAGGATATGATTTAAAATAACAATTAGGAATAGCTTCACAAGTTCTTACTTGTTTTCCATCAACGCATTCACTCCAAGCACTGCATGTAAATGCAGCTGTGCAAACCTTTCCAAAAGAAGTTGATGCATCAGATTCATATTCTCCATTTGAACTTGTGCCAACAGTTATTGTTCTTCCTGATTGCGAAACTACATTATTTCCAACATAAGCATTTAACTGAGTAGCATAGTTCCCAAACTCATAATTTTTAGTATCAATAACTATTCTATAGCTTATCTTACCAGTAGTAGAACCATAACCATAGCCATAATTATAACCATAACCAAAGTCTCTTGAGATGTTGAAAGTAGGTGTAATAGTCATTCCATCACATCCACTTAGTATAATACCATCAGCTGTAAATTCACAGGATTTAGTAGTATCTCCAGTTAATTTTAAGATTAATTTAGAAGGTAGACTATCGCTTGAACTTATATCCACACTAGCATCTAAAATAACAAGTTGTCCTTTCTCAACATTATTATTTTTAACATCAAGGTTTAATACAAATGCCTTAGCAGGTACACTAAAGATAAGTAAACCAAGTACTAACGCAGATATCATTACCACGAATATTTTTGAGTTAACCATATGGCAATAGTAAAAATATACCCTTTTTAAATATTTCGCTTTTTTACCACTATCAAATTACACCCCAATCATAACCTTTATAAGTATACAATCGAATGCTTAATTAACCTAAGGATATTAATCGTTGTATCTATAATATAGACATCAATAAATTACCTTATAAACACTAGATAACAATTAAATAATTATCATTAACAATAATCAAAATGAAAGAAAAAGAACCTTCAGGATTAATAAAAGCGGGAATTATATTCTTTATTTTTTCAATAGTCTCGGCATTGTTTAATTACCTATATCAAACATTAATGGGAAGAATGTTAGGCCCTGTAGAATTTGGAGTTCTAGGAAGTTTATTTGCAATAGTCTACATTGTTACATTTTCAACATCAACATTCAACCTAATATTCTCAAAATTCTCAGCAGAATTCCACGGAAAAAATGAAAAAGGAAAGATAAAATATTTATTTCAAAAAAATCTCTCAAAAATATTATTAATTGGCTTAATCCTCTTTATCATCTATGTCCTACTAACTCCACTTATAGCAAAATTTTTGAAAATTGAAAATTATTTTGGGATCATCATTGTAGGATTAATAGCCTATATTTCTTTTATTTCAGTCCTATTCACAGGAATATTAAATGGAATGCAAAAATTTATTTGGCAAAATTCAACTGGTTTTATCTCAACAATATTAAAATTTGCACTAGCTATAATTTTAGTTGCCATAGGATTTAAAGTGAATGGAGCATTAACAGCTGTTCTTTTAGGAATGCTCCTAGGTCTTTTTATCAGCTATATTCCAATTAAAAAAGAAATAAAAAAGGAAAAGTCAATTTCATTTAATCTAAAAAGCATATATCTGTATGCAATTCCAGTTTTCTTTGCATCAATACTCTACATTTTAATAATAACAATTGATGAGATTCTGGTTAAACATTTCTTTTCATCAGAACAAGCAGGAATATACATTGCCGCAGCAACAATTGGTAAAATAATCTGGTTTGGAACTGGATTTTTAATAGGCCCCCTATTTCCAAAGATTGTTTCTCTAAAAACCCAAAGAAAAGATCCTTCCCATCTTCTAAGAACAACCCTAATCTTTGTAGCATCCCTAGCAATACTAGGTTGTTTAATTCTTTTTATGGCCCCATCATTCATAACTCACATAT
>Ga0172369_10007649_pt1 | contig 12482 bp, 11 predicted proteins | sample LakKiv25m_FD_114539 | JGI IMG/M metagenome (GOLD analysis project Ga0172369, IMG submission 114539) | Freshwater microbial communities from Kabuno Bay, South-Kivu, Congo - kab_022012_11.25m | ecosystem: Environmental > Aquatic > Freshwater > Lake | place: Democratic Republic of the Congo... | reverse complement strand
CGCCGACCGGCCCTGCCCGCCCGAGGCGGCCGTGGTGCTGGACGCCGACACCACGAGCGTCGTGTGGCCCATCGGCGCGAACCGGTACCGGTGGAACCTGCAGATTCCGGAAGCCGGCGTGCGCGAGGAGCGGCGGGCCAAGAGCCCGTTGTCGGTGCTCATCGGGGACCAGTCGTTCGGCTACCTGGACCCGGCGCTGCTGCAGGAACTGCTGGCGGCGCGGGCGCCCTGGTTCGACGCGAAGCCGAAGGATATCGCGTGGTCGCTGGCGCTGCGCTTCGAGCGCCGCACGGCGGCTTCGTTCGGCATCGGGCGGGCGTGGCTGGCGGGCGACAGTGCGCACCTGGGCGGACCCGTCGCCATGCAGAGCATGAACGTGGGGCTGTGCGAGGCGGCCGAGTGGGCGGCTCACGCGACCACGATGCTGCGCGGCGGGCCGGACCGGATGGAAACGCACGGCCGCGAATGCCGGGCGCGCTGGGACGGGCACGCGGAACCCGCGGTGGAGGCCGCCGGGACAGCGGATCCGTGGGTGCGCGACCGTGCCGCGCGCATCGCGGGATGCGTCCCGGCGTCGGGGGCGCATCTGTGGGCGCTGCTGGGACAGGTCGGGCTGCGTTCAAGGATGAAGAATGAAGGATGAAGGATGAAGAAGGGAGCCGCAGGCCGCCCGCCTACGTGAGCTTGCGGTACACCCCGATCACGATGCCCAGGATCATCGTTTCCCGGAATTCGTCGCGCCGCACGAAAATGGGCGCCATGCGCGGGTTGGCGGGCTGGAACCGCACCCGGTCGCCCTCCGGGAAGAAGCGCTTCACGGTCGCCTCGTTCTCGATGAGCGCCACGACGATTTCGCCCGGATCGGCGTGGATCTGCTTCTTCACGAAGATGTAGTCGCCGTCGAAGATCCCGTCGTCGATCATCGAGTCGCCCTTGACCCGCAGGGCGAAGACGCGCTTGTGGCCTCCGAGCAGGAAGCTGTCGATCTGCACCGACTCGCCCGACTGCTCCTCGGCCAGCGCCGGCATGCCCGCCGCGACGCGCCCCACCAGCGGCACGTCCACCAGACGCAGCACGTCCGGCATCCCCGCGTCCTCGACCCCGTCGCGCACGCGCGCCACGAGCTGCTCGCGCCGATCCGCCAGGCTGTGGACGGTCGCCGACGGGTGCGACACCTCGGGCGCCGCCGGCATCGGCACCGGGTCCAGCGGCCGCAGCGCCCGCGACTTCAGGCTCGCCCGCTTCAGATGCCCCTTGCGCTCCAGCGACTTGAGGTGGTCCACCACCCCGTTCGTCGACCGGATGGCGAAAATCGCCCCGATTTCCCGGACCGTCGGCGGATAGCCGTTCTCCCGGATGTGCCGGTGGATGTAGTCCAGAATCTCTCGCTGCCTCGGGGTCAAGTCGTCCATCGCCGCCTCCGAACGTCTGTTCAGGATCGGCAGAATACTGAACGGCCGTGCGGGTGTCAACGGGGACAAGGACGAAGGATGAAGGATGAAGGGTGAAGTGCGTAACCCGCCGTTTTCTCAGGGTTTTTTCGTCGCGACGGGGGCGATGCGGAGTTCCACGGGAGCGGCCGGGCGGGCGGCGGACAGCTTCGTCGTGCCGACGACGGCCCCGTCGTGGCGGGCGGAAACCTCGGCCTCGCCGGCCGGGACGTCGTGCAGCACGAAGCCCCCGTCGTCGCCGGTGACCGCGAAAGGTGCGCCGGCGAACACGGCGACCACGGCGCGCTCGGAGGGGTGGATGTCGCAGGTGACGACGAGCCAACCGGGGCGGTCGAGGCGTCGGCGGAAGACCTGGCCCCGCAGCGGCATCGCGACCGTGAAGAGCGCCGTGCCATCCAGTTCGCCCCGGAGCACATGGTTCACGGCCTCGCGGTTGGCGATTTCCAGCGTGGAGCCGACCGCCGCCGCCTGCACGCGGGGCGTCGGCGCGCACGTGCGCACGTCCAGCGAAACCGTGCTCGGGACGGCTTTCCCGGGGGCGCCGGGCACCCAGACGACCGCCTCTGCGAGCGCTCCGTCCGGGGCGACCCGCCACGGACTCTCGGTCTTGGAGGGGCCGCAGCCGCCCGGGGCCGGAGGGTCGGCCGCCGGCGGCGTGCCGGCGAGCAGGACACGGCCCGACACGTCGGACTGCGCCAGCGCGGCGGCTGGAACAAGAGCGAGAAACAGCCAAGCGCGGGTCATGGCGCCAGCATCGCGCGGCCGCGCGCCCGCCCGCAAGCCCCGGCCGGGCGGGTACGCGGTCGGCCGGTTTTTTGACGCCGGCCGCAGCGCGCGTACCGTGGCGGCTGGAGGTGCGCCATGGACGAGACCTCGGTGAAGTGGCACGAGATCATCAACCGCGAGCCGGAAGGCGTTCTCCCGTTTCTGGATCTCTACCGCGAGTACGCGCAGGCGCTTCGCGAGCGCGAGGCGGTGCGGCGCGCCATGCCCTTCTGGCCCGAGCGCGAGTAGCGGACCGGACAAGGCTCTTCCCCCGCCCTTTCCGCCCGCGGGCCGGCTGTGCTTGCATGCCGGCCGTGCGCGCCCTCCTGACCTTCGCCGCCGACTTCGCCGCCGCGCTCGTGGCGCTGCTGTGCGCCCTGTGGCGGGCGGTGATCCGCCCGCGCGGCGTCGAATGGGTCGCGTACGAAATCGACGGGCGAATCGACCGGGGCGCGGCGCTGCCCGCACCGCTGCGCTTTGGTCTGGTGCTGCCCCGCGGTCCCCGCGTGTCGGACCTCGCCCGGCTGCGAAGGGAACTCGCACACCTGCGGACCGTTCCGTCGCTGCGGGGCGTCTACGTGCGCATCGGATCGCCCGAATGCGGGCTGCCGCTGCTGCGCGAGCTGCGGGCCGAGCTGGAGAGCCTGCGCGATGCGGGACTGCGCGTGGTCGCGTCGGCCGACGCGATGGGCCTGCGCGAATACTGGCTCGCCTCGGCAGCCGACGAGATCTGGCTCGCGCCGCGCGGACGCCTTGAGCTGACGGGGTTTGCCGCGGTCGCGCACGCAGCCGCGGCGCCGCTGCGCCGGCTCGGCGTCGAGGCGCGCGTCATCCGGGCCGGCACTTTCAAGGCCGCCGGCGAACTGCTGGGCGCCGACCGCGTCAGCGACGAGAACCGCCGCCAGCTCGACGAGCTCGTGGGCGACCTCGCCGACCTCTTCGTCGCAGACGTCGCGCGCTCGCGCCGGTGCACGCCCGAGGACGTGCGCTCGGCCATGGACGCGGGGCCGTACACGGCGCGGGCGGCGCACAAGGCCGGGCTCGTGGACGCGCTGGCCTACGCGGACGAGGCGCGCGAGAGGCTCGGGCGCGACGGCCCGGGCCGCGCGCGCCTCGGACCGTTCGCCGCAGCGTGCGCCGCCCACCCGCCCGCCGCGTCGTTCCGGCCGTTCTTCGACGCGCGTCCCCTCGTCGCGGTGCTGGACGTCGAGGGCGTCATCGCTCAGGGCCGCAGCCGCGCCCTTCCCTGGGGCCCCGTCGTCGCGGGCAGCGATTCCCTCGTCGCCGCGCTGGAGCGCCTCCGCCGCGACCGCCGCGTGCGCTCCGTCGTGCTGCGCGTCGACTCTCGCGGCGGCAGCGCGCTCGCCTCGGACCTGATCTGGCGCGCCGTGCGCCGTTTGCGGGCAAAAAAGCCCGTCGTGGCGTTCCTGGACTCCGTCGCCGCGAGCGGCGGGTACTACATCGCGGCGGGCGCGAGCCGCATCGTCGCCTCGCCGGCGTGCGTCACCGGGTCCATCGGCGTCATCGCCATGCGGCCGGACGTCTCGTCGGCGCTGGCCCGGGCCGGAGTGGACACCGCCGTGGTGCGCCGCGGCGCCCGTGCCGCGATGCACCGCCCGGACGTGCCGCTGAGTCCCTCGGAGGAGGAGGCGCTGCGGCGCGAAGTACGCGAAATCTATGGAGAATTCGTCGCCGTGGTCGCCGAGGGCCGCGGGCTGCCGGTCGAGCAGGTGCAGGCGATGGCGGAGGGGCGCGTGTACCTGGCGCCGCGGGCGCTGCGGCTGCACCTGGTGGACGCGCTGGGGACGACCGACGACGCGGCGAACGAGGCGCGGCGCCTGGCGGGCGTGGAGGGCGAGGTGCGCATGCGGCACCTGGGCGCGCCGCGGCCGGGGCTGCGCGCCGTGCTGAGGGAACTGCGACGAAGCGGCCTGACAGGGGCCCTGCCGGCCCTCGCGCCGCCCGACGGCGGCGTCCGGGCCTGGTGGGCGGGGCCCCTGCCGGAGCCGGCGGATCAGAAGATGTAGATGACGCGCAACTGCAGCCGGTTGTCGAGGATCTGGCTGGATTTGCCCGGATTCGTGTCGGCGAAGGCGTACTCCAGAATCGCCTGCGCTCCGTTGAGCGCTGCGGCGTTCACAGAGAAGGTTGCCTGGTGGATCTCGTCGTGCCGGGCCTCCGTCGACGGCGCGAAGTAGTCGTAGCGCAGCCCGCCGCCGAGATACTCATTGTAGTAGACGTACGCCTGCCCGAAGCCGCCCAGCGAGAAGAAGTCGCCGCTGGTGCGCCCCGACGCCGCGTTGAACTTCGAGTCCCAGCCGCCCTGGACGCCGGCGAACAGCGACAGCTTCGAGGCGAGCGGAACGGTGCCGTACAGCGCCGCGCGGTGGAAGTCGTCGGTGAAGCGGAAGGCGCCCTTCGAGTCCGGGACCGTGAGCGATCCGAAGTAGTAGTAGGCGCTCACGGCCGCGCGCTCGCCCAGGAACTGGTTGGCGAACACCTGGAAGTCCTTCTGGTTGAAGCTCGGATCGCCCGACGCGCGCGACAACCCGCCGCCCTGGAACGGGTGCACGCCGAGCTTGCCCGCGTCGTCCGGCGCCACGAACGCGCCGTTCAGCAGCGAGCCGGCGATGTTGAATCCGTTCCACGTGTAGCCGACCTCCGCGCCGATCTGGTCCAGCCCCCACGCGGTGAAGAACGTCGAGCCCGTGCCCGAGGCCGGGTCGGACGCGGCCTTCGTCTGCAGCAGCGGCCTCGCAAGACCCACGGGACGGTCGCTCGCGCCGAAGCCCTCCCACGGGTGGTAGACGCCCAGACGCGCGTTGAAGTGGCTCGTCTCGTTGCCGAACACGCCCCGCACGTAGGCGTTCTCGACTTCCAGGAAGTCGTCGGGACCGGCCGAGAATTCGCCCAGCGAGGAGAAGTGCTTCCCGAACGCGCCCGTCACCGGGTACAGCGTCACCTCGAGGAAGTTGAGCACCGCACGGTCGGTCGCCTTGCCCTTCGTGTCCGAGCGCGTGTACTGGGCGAGCGACTGGATGCGCGCCCCGTTCATGCCGTCGAAGTCGGTTTTCTCCGGCGATTTCCCGATGTTGGAGGGAAAGCGGAAGCCGGAGTTGCGGTACTCGAAGCCGGCGCGGTTGAGCATCGGGATGGTGCTGTGGCACGCCGTGCAGTCGACCCCCTCTCGCCGCGCGAAGTTCGGCATGGCCGCAGCGGCCGCGGGCAAGAGGAACACCGCGGTCAGGGAAAGAGCGTTCCGTCGCAGGGTCATTCGGTTTCCCCCGGGGACCGCCCATGGCCGCAGGGGTCCCGTCCATGGCCGCCCGCAACCCGCGCTGCGGCCCCCTGTCCTCCCAGCCTTTCAAGGAGCGTGCCGCGGGGCGCTGGCGCCGCCGGGCGCCGCGGGACGAGTCCGCGCCGCACGCGTGTTGCCCCTCGTCCCGGCGCTTGCCCGGGCGGGAGGCTCCTGCATGCGCGAAGTCGCCCTTGCCTTCGACGAGTCGCGCCGCCGCGTCCTCGTCCTCGTGTGGAGCGTGCTGCTCGCGCTGCCCCTGGCCGGCTTCGCGCTCGTCGCCGGCGTGCGCCTCTTCGTGCCGCGCCACGCGCTCGCGCCCGACGTTTCCGTGGTCCTCATCGCGCTGGCGGCCGCGACGGGCACCGCCGCGCCGCTCGTCGCACGCGCGGCGGCGAAGGTCGTGCCCGCGATCCTGTCGTTCGTGACGCGCTGCGACGCGATGCGCGCGCTGCGCACCGCCACGCTGGCCGCCGCGACCGTGGGCCTGTTCGCCGCGCTGCTGGCCGCCGGCGTGTGGCTCGTGACCGGAGCGGGCGTCGCGGCGCTTGCCGTGCTCGCCGGGCCGGCCGCCTGCCTGCAGCACCGTCCGTCGCGCGAGCGCCTGCACCGCATCCGCAGGCACCTCGCCGTTCGGACGGATCGGCCCGCGGTCACGGTCCCGGCGAGCGAAGCTCCAGGCGCCGTCCCGTCCGGTCGTAGCGCAGCGTGAACCGCGAAAGGAACGACAGCCCCGCGCGCCCGTCGAATCCGCCGAGGTCCGCCGCGTCCGCCGTCACGGCCGCCTCGACCGAGCGCGCACGGAGTCCCTCGATTTCCAGTGATTCCAGCATCGCGGGACGCACCGGGCCGGCACTCTCGGACGTGCGCGCGTGAAGCACCTCGTCCGACGGCACGAGGCCTGCGACCGCGGCGAACGACGGTGAAAGAACCACGTACAACGACGCCGTGTCGAGCACGAATCGCCCTTCCCGCCCGTTGGCCCGGGCCGTGACGACCGGGGCCGCGCCGCCCGCGGGCAGGTCCAGGACGGCCTCGCCTTCGCTGCCGGGCCACGGGCACCCGGAGCGCTCCAGCTCATCGCGATGCGCCTTCCAGCGCGTTCCGGCGCGCTCCGGGTGGGCGGCCGCCAGCACGCGCACGGCGAGCACGGCGTCGCAGGGGCGCCCCGACTGGCGCAGCGCCTCGGCCAGGTCGAAGGGCACGGACTCGCAGCGGGGACACAGAGCCAGCGCGGCGCGAAAGTCATCGGCAGTACTCTTCCAGTCCCCGGCCGAGCGGTGCGCGGCGGCGCGCCAGGCGCGGAAATCCCGGTCGATCGGGTTGCGGGCGACGAGTTCCGAAGCGTCCGCGATCGCGGCCGGCCAGTCGCCCTGCTTCGCGTGCGCGGCGTACTCGACCCAGCGCAGCCGCGTCCAGTCGCCGCACGCGCCGCGGAACGAGCCGACGCGCCGCAGCGCACCGGGCACGTCGCCCTTCTCGACGAGCAGCTCGGACAACTGCAGAGCCAGCGGCTTGCTGCACGGCTCCGCCTTCAGACCGTCCTCCAGCTCGCGCACGCGCACGACGTCCGGCCCGTAGTCGAAAGGAGGAGCGTAGCGGTGCAGCAGGGCGATGATCCCCGCGGCGACCGCGAGCGGAGCGGCGTACGCGACGAGACGCAGGCGGCGTCCGCGCATCCGGCGCAGGCGCTCGACGCGCGCGCACCCGTCGCAGCGGCTGACGAGGCCCGCGGGCACGCAGCACTCGGAACACAGGGGGCGTCCGCAGTCGGCGCAGGCTTCCGCCGCGGGCGACTCCGGGTGCCGCGCGCACGGCGTCACGGGTTCGGGGCGGGTTCGGGCGCGCACAGCTCGCGCGCGCCGGGCACCTTCAGGTAGCGCAGGTAGACGCCGACCGCTTCGCGCCCGTGCGAGGGAATCAGCCTCTCGCAGAGGGCTTTCGCCTTCTCCGCCGGGAGCTTCTCGAAGAAGTCCAGGGACTTCTCCGTGATGCCGTTCGAGTGGTGCACGCCGAACGCGTCCAGCGTGTCGCCCAGCAGCGCACGCCGCGCCATGAGCCAGTTGCGCAGCAGCTCGTCGGCGAGACCGACCGCGCCCTTCGCGTCGTCGGAGGCGAGGCGGCGCTGCACGAACCGGGCACGCTCGGCGGTCGTCGCGACGGCCGACAGCGACGCGCGCACCGCGGACTTCGCGCCGTAGCGCGCCATGAGGGCCTCGCGCACGGGCCGCGGGCACGCGGAGAACGCCTCCGCGAAGCGCTCCGGGGTCATGTCCGCGACGATGTCGATGGGCCACTGCATCCGGCGTCTCCCTCGCGCGGGCGCTTCGCGCGCGGCAAGCCTATGCGAGGGCGCGGCGGCGTCAAGGCGGAACCTCCGGCCCGGCTCCGGCAATCGCAGCAGCCGGGCGCGTCCGCAGCAGGGAACGCCACGGCGCCGAAGACGCCAAGGGCGCCTGGAATGGAAGGAATCAGGCACCAGGGAATCCCGGCCCGAGGGCGTCCCGGCATTCCTCGCCGAGTTGCCCGGCATCCCGCGTCGTGTCCGCGTTGCGTCGTCGCGCGGACTATCGCATTCTCCGCCCATGCCCGCGGATTCGGGAAAACCGAAGGTCGGATCGCGCCCGCGTGTCGTGATCGTCGGCGGCGGATTCGGCGGACTCGCCGCGGCCCGGGCGCTGGCGGCCGCGCCGGTGCGGGTCACGCTGGTGGATCGGCGCAATCACCACCTGTTCCAGCCGCTGCTGTACCAGGTCGCCACCGCCGCGCTCAATCCGGCCGACATCGCCGCGCCCATCCGCAAGGTGCTGCGGCGTCAGGAGAACGCGGAAGTGTTCCTCGCGGAGGCCTCGGGAGTCGACCTCGCGCGGCGCCGCCTGCTGCTTTCCGACGGCGAGCTGGACTACGACTTCCTGGTCCTGGCGACGGGAGCCACGCACTCGTACTTCGGGCACGACGAATGGGAGACGCTTGCCCCGGGGCTCAAGTCGGTCGAGGACGCGCTGGAGATCCGGCGCCGCGTGCTCAGCGCCTTCGAGCGCGCGGAGAGGGAAACCGACGCGCAAGAGCAGCGTGCCTGGACCACGTTCGTCGTGGTGGGCGCCGGACCGACGGGCGTCGAACTGGCGGGCGCGCTCGCGGAGATCGCCCGGCGCACGCTGGCGCGCGACTTCCGGCACGTGGACACGCGGCGCGCGCGCGTCGTCCTCATGGAGGCCGCGCCGCGCGTGCTGCCGTCGTATCCCGAAGATCTGTCGCGAATGGCGCGGGATCAGCTCGCTGCGCTGGGCGTCGAGGTGCGCACCCGGACGGCGGTGACGGGCATCGGACCGGACGCGGTCGAGGCGGGCGGCGAGCGCATCGGCGCGCGCACGGTGCTGTGGGGCGCCGGCGTGTCGGCGTCGCCGCTCGCGACGACTCTCGCCGCACCGCTGGATCGCGCCGGACGGGTCCTCGTCCAGCCCGATCTGTCGGTCCCGGGACATCCGGAGGTCTTCGTGATCGGGGATCTCGCCTGCGTCCGCACGGATGGCGACGAGGTGCCCGGCGTCGCTCCGGCGGCCGTCCAGGAAGGCCGCCACGTCGCGCGAAGCATCCGCCGGAGACTGTCGAGCCTGGAATCGCTGCCGTTCCGCTACCGGGACAAGGGTTCCATGGCCACCGTCGGTCGCGCCGCGGCCGTCGCGCGCATCGGACGGCTGCACCTGAGCGGCCTGTTCGCATGGCTGGTGTGGCTCTTCGTTCACATACTCTATCTGATAGGTTTTCGGAACCGATTCGCCGTGATCGCGGCCTGGGGATGGTCGTATGTCTTCTGGGATCGCGGTGCACGGCTCATCACGGGGCCCGCCGAGGCAGGACCCGTGGCAAACGGACGCGGCGGCGGGTGACTGGAATCACAGACCGACCGAGGGCGCACGCGCGACAAGCGGCGTCCGTCGATCCGGCGAAACGGATTCGTGAGAGGAAGGAAGAATGGCAGGAACCAGGAACCAGACGCCGTGCCCGCGCTGCGGAGCCATGTCCATCTCGCCCTACGTGTGCAGCGCGTGCCACAAGGCGATGCCGCTCGCGAAGGAAGGCGCCGAAGCCGACGAGAGCGACCGGCTGGCGCAGTTCGAGGCGAACCGCGCTCAACGCATCGCGCAGGCCGACGCCGCGGCGCGGAAGAAGGCGATCATCCGGTACGTCGTCGAAGTCGTCGTGGCGCTGGGGGTCGCGTCCGGTGCCTACTACTTCTACTGGCGCCAGCAGCAGGCCCCGGAGCCCGGAACCCTCGCCGCGGGGCTCGTTGCTGCCACGCCCGACGAGGTGCGCCAGCTCGCGGTCGACCTGCTGCAGGTCGCCGACAACGTGGACGAACGCCTGATCAAGCCGGGCGAAGCCGACCAGCGCGTGGCGAAGGCGCTGGCATCCGGCGTGATGCAGATGAAGGCCCGCGCCGACGCGCTGGTGCCGCGCCTTGCCCCCCTGCCCGCGGACCAGGCCATGGGCGCGCGGCTCGCCGAGGCCGCGGCTCGACTCGAGCGCGACGTGCGCTCCTTCGAAGGCGGGCACCCGGACATCTCCGGGGTCGGCGTCCATTTCTGCCAGAAAGAGGCGCGCGCGGTCCAGGACGCCTGCGGACCGCCCGCCGGTGCCGGCCCGTAGAGGGCGCTGCGCGTCACGCCTGCACCGCCTCCCCCGCCTCCCGCTCGGCGCGCGCCGGCAGCTCGACCGGCAGCCGCACGGTGAAGCACGCGCCGCGTCCGGGCCGCGACGAGACCGACAGCGAGCCTCCGTGGGCCTCCACGAGCTCGCGCGAAACGTAGAGCCCCAGGCCCATGCCGCCCGGGTGGCGCGCCGTCGCCACGCGCACGAACGGCTCGAAAACGCGCGCCGCGTCCTCGGGCGCGATGCCCTCGCCCCGGTCGCTCACCGAAAGCAACGCCCGGTCGCCCTCCAGTCCCACGTGTACGTCCACCTGCGACTTGGGCGCGTACTTCAGCGCGTTCACCAGCAGGTTCACCAGCACCCGCTCCAGCGCGAGCCGGTCCCACACGCCCGTCACCGGCCCGTCGGCGTGCACCGCCACGCGGCAGCCGCGCGTGCGCGCCTCGTCCGAGAGCCGTTCGACGCCCTCCCGCGCCAGGTCCGAAAGCGACACCGGCTCGGGCGAGAGCCGCAGACGCCCCGACACCAGCCGCGACACGTCCAGAAGCTCGTCCAGCAGACGCGCCATGCGCACGGTCTGCCGTTCGGCGAGCGCCAGCGCGGCGTCCAGCTTCCCGCCCCGCTCGCGGCAGTGATCGCCGCGCGCGATCTGGCGGCGCAGCGACTGCACCTGCACGTGCAGCGCCGACAGCGGCGTGCGCAGCTCGTGCGACGCGATGGACAGGAACCGGTCGCGCGCCGCCACCGCCTCGCGCGCCTGGCGGTAGAGCCGCGCGTTCTCCAGCGCACCGCCGACGCGCCGCCCCAGCTCCTCCGCGAACACGAGGTCCGTGTCGTCCAGGCGGCGCCCCGACGGCCCGTCCAGGAGCACGAGCGCGCCCGCGGTGCCCTCGCGCGACGGCACCGGCACCACCATGCCCGAGGTGGCGTGCAGCTCGCGCAGAAGCTGAAGATGCACGTCGTCGGCCGCCCACTCGCGCCGTTGCGCGTCGTCGATGTCGCGGAAGAGCACCCCGGTGCCCGCGCGCAGCGCCTGCCCGCGCAGGTCGTGCGCGTCCACCGTCAGCGGGTGGCGCGCCCGGATGCGCCGCAGCGTCGGCTCCAGCCGCTCGTCGGCCCGCAGCGCCACGAGCCTTCCCGCGCCACCGCCCTCGTCGATCAGGTCGATGGTGCAGGCATCCGCCACCTCCGGCACCATCAGATCCGCGATGCGCTGGAAGGTCTTCTCGTCCTCCAGCGAGTGCGACAGCAGCCGGCTCGCCTCCGCCAGGAGCAGCGCGCGACGCCCCGCCGCCTCGGCCGCCGCACGGCCCGCCCGCGCCTCGGCCAGCATGGCGTCGCGCATGGCCCGGCGCTGACGCTCCACGGCGTAGCGCAGCGAGCGCCCGAGCAGGGCCGCGTCGAACTTGCCCTTGACAAGGTAGTCCTGCGCGCCGTGGTCCAGCGCACCCGCGACCAGGCGCTCGTCCGTCGCACCGGTGAGCACGATCACCGGCATGGCGGGCACGGCGGCCCGGATGCGCCGAAGACCTTCCATCTCGGAGGCGTCCGGCAGCGAAAGATCCAGGATCACCGCGTCGGACGGCTCGGTCGCCAGGTATTCCGCCGCGTCGGCCAGCCGCGAGAAGCTCCGCACGTCGACGCCCGGCACGGCCTCCGCGAGCGTCTCGCGCACAAGGTCGACGTCGCCGGGATTGTCCTCGACGATCACCACGCGGCGCAGCGTGCGGATGTCTCCGTGGGGCATCGGGCCGGCCTCCTCGTCGCAGGGCGACTCGACCGGAAACGCACGCGCTCCGCGCCCATTCCCGCCCGCACGGAGGCCGGCGGCGGGCGATGCCTGGGCTGTCTGTCCATGGAAAAACCGGCGGCAGCGGCATCCTGATGCAACCCTAGGCACCGGATTCCTTCTGGACGGCACAACTGCCGCCTGGCGACCCGGAGGAATCTATTCCGGTGTGCTGCCAGGCCACCCAACGAGCCATCGGAATGGTTTCCTGTGGCTCGCCAGGCCACTCGGGAGCCCGTCTGAATGGTTGCCAGCGACTCACCAGGCCACCTGGCGAGCAATCGCAATGTATTCGGGTGGCTGCAGGAGCCGCCTGGCTGCATGAACCGATGGTTTCCCCCGGGGTGCCAGGCGGCCTGGTGCGAGCCTTGCTGGAAAGGGTCGGGGTTCGGCACTGCCGGACTCCCGACGGCTCCTTGGAGGCCGGCGCGGGGGAGGGAAGAGGGGCCGGAGGCGCGTTCAGCGCACACTCCCTCCCCCGGGCTTTTTCGGCGAGCCCGAAGCGAGTCCAGGGGTGGGAGGGTTGGGG
>Ga0172369_10007647_pt1 | contig 12483 bp, 9 predicted proteins | sample LakKiv25m_FD_114539 | JGI IMG/M metagenome (GOLD analysis project Ga0172369, IMG submission 114539) | Freshwater microbial communities from Kabuno Bay, South-Kivu, Congo - kab_022012_11.25m | ecosystem: Environmental > Aquatic > Freshwater > Lake | place: Democratic Republic of the Congo... | reverse complement strand
GTGAATGAGATCGTGGCGCGGGTGCGTGAGGAGGGCGATGCCGCGGTACTGGAATATACGCGGCGGTTCGACTGGGCGGAGGCGACGCTGGAGGGGCTGCGGGTGACGCCGGAGGAGATGGCGGAGGCGACCGACGCGCTCGACCCGAAGGTGCCGCGGGCGATGGAGCATGCCATCGAGCACATCCGCCGCTACCATGAGCGGCAGAAGCCGAAGAGCTGGTTCGAGGAGATGGCGCCGGGATTGACGCTGGGCGAGCGCTTCACTGCCCTCGACAGCGCCGCCTGCTACGTGCCCACCCGCAAGGCGAGCATCCCTTCATCATTGCTCATGAGTGTGGTACCCGCGCGAGTTGCCGGCGTGCCGCGCATCGTGGTGGTCGGCCCCCCGCGGGCGGACGGCGCCCTGCCGCCAGGCGTGCTGGCGGCGGCGCATTTGCTGGGCATCACCGAGATATACAAGCTGGGCGGCGCGGTGGCGATGGCGGCGCTGGCCTTCGGCACCGAGACGTTTCAGAAAGTAGACAAGGTGGTCGGCCCGGCGAACATTTACGGCACGCTGGCGAAAAAGGCGCTGTACGGCGCGGTGGGCGTGGACGGCCTTTACGGCCCCAGCGAGGTGACGATAATCGCCGACGGCAGTGTGCCGCCGGAGTGGGTGGCCATCGACCTGGTCAGCCAGTCCGAGCACGGCGAGGATTCGCAGAGCGTGCTCATCACCTCTGACGAGGATTACGCGCGGACGGTGCCGGCGGAGGTGGAGAAGGCGCTGGCCGCTTCGCCGCGGGCGAAATACCTCTCCGCCGCGTTGAAGGATCGCGGCGCCATCATCATCACCCGCGACCTGAACGAAGCGGCGGCGATGGCCAATCTGCTGGCGCCTGAGCACCTCGAGCTGGCGGTGGCGCGGCCCAACGAGATGCTGCCGGCAATCCGCCACGCCGGCTCCATCCTGCTGGGCGGATATTCACCGGTGCCGGTGGGCGACTACTTCGCCGGTCCCAGCCACATCCTGCCCACGGGCCGCACCGCGCGCTTTTCCAGCGGCCTGGGGGTGACAGATTTCCTCACCCGCTCGAGCCTTGTTGATATATCACCGAGGTGGCTGAAGAACGCCGCAGGCGACATCATCGCCCTCGCCGACCATGAAGGGCTGGACGGGCACGCCGAAGCCATCCGCCGGCGAACCGGTAGATAAGCGGTAACGAGGCGCAAGGAGGCGCAAGGGAAAATGATTCAATCAGTATTCCCCGCGCACTGTCCCCTGGCTGCAAAGCATGTTATACTTCCGCGCGGGAAGGCCGAAGCACTCTACGAGAGTTTGAGGGGTAAGATGCTTGCTGGTTTTGGCAAAGCGAATATCACGCCGCCGCTGGGGACGCGGATGCTCGGTTTCGGGGGACGGGACCGGGCGGAGGGGTGCAAGGGGGTGCACGATCCGCTGTATGCGCGGGCGCTATATCTCGAGCACGGGGGAGAGCGCGCGCTGATACTGGCATATGACCTGTGCTTCTTCAGCCGCGAGGTGGCGGACCGCTATAAAGGGGCGCTGGGGCGGGTGCTCGATTTGACGCCGCGGCAGATATTGATTAACTTCTCGCACACCCACGCCGGCGCCAATACTGGGATGTGGTCTTATTCCGACTATACCATGCCGGACATCCACTACCTGCGCGACCTGGAGGCGGCCACGCTGCGGGCGGCGCAGGCGGCCGGCGATTCCGCGCGGGAAGCGGACCTGTTCACCGGGATAGCGACTACCTCGCTGCCGTTGAGCAGACGACAAATCGACAGCACCGGCTATGCGCTGTGGCTGCCGGCGCCGGAAGGCCCCATTTACGACCGCCTGCCGCTGGCGCTGTTCAAGGATGACGACGGCAGGCCGATCGCGCTCATCTTTTCCGTCTCCTGCCATCCCTCGACGGTGGGCGGTCACCTGATCTCGGCGGACTATCCCGGAGCGGCGTGCGAGCGGCTGAACGAGTATTTAAAGGCGGATTGCAGCCTTTTCCTGCAGGGCGTGGGCGGCGATACCAAGGCGCGGGTGATCGGCGAGGGGCAGGAGTGGCGCAGCGGCAAGTGGGGCGACGTGGAGGACGCCGGCGAGATCGTGGCGACCGAGGCGATCCGCGCGCTGAAGGCCGGTTTATCCACCACCCCGCCGGCGCTGAAATGCGCGCTGGAGGAGATGCGCTGGCCGTATGCGCCACTGCCGGCGCGTGAAGAATTCGAGCATATTTACAATAATGACCAGGAGTTCGATTTGAAGCGGTTGTGGGCGGAGCGCATGGTGCAGCGGCTGGACCGCGGAGAAAAATTGCCAACTGCGGCTTCGGTGCTTGCGCACGGAATACAAATCGGAGAAGGAACGCGCCTGCTCGGCCTGGAAGGTGAAGCAGTGGCCGAGTGGGGACATATCATTGCTGATTTCTTCGGCGGCGGCGTAACCTTCCCGATGGGCTACACCGACGGCGCCGCGCTTTACCTGCCCGTCACCCGCATGCTGCCCGAGCAGGGGTACGAGGTAGAGAGTTATTACGAATACGGCGCCCCCGCGGAACTGGCGCCCGGCATGGAGGAGCACGTGTTGGCGGCGCTGGAACGGCTGAAGGCGAAAGGGATATGGTAGTTTTGAGTTGAGAGTTGTTTTCTATCACCTGCTTAGTCTGCTTATGTTCAGATAGTGAGGTAGAAAATTTGGCTGAAAGCAGGCATTAACTCAAAACTCAAACCTAAAAACTCAAACCTGAGTAGGGAGGTTCTTATGAGTGAACTTGCGATTTTCGGCGGACCGAAGGCCGTGAGCCTGGAGCCGCGCGATGCGTTCAAGTGGCCCATCGTCACCAGCGAGGACGAAGAGGCTATAGTGCAGGTGCTGCGCGACGGCAACATGAGCGGCAATGATATTTCCAAGCAGTTCGAGCGCGAATTCGCCGACTGGATGGGGATGAACTACGCGCTGAGCTATCCGAACGGCACGGCGGCCATCCTCAGTGCCATGTGGGCGTGCGGCGTGGGCGCGGGCGACGAGATCATCTGCCAGAGCATGACCTACTGGGCGAGCGCCGCGCAGGCGCTGCAGCTCGGAGCGGCGGTCAACTTCGCCGACATCGATCCGGATACGTTGTGCATCGATCCCGATGACATCGAGCACCGCATCGGCCCGAAGACGAAGGCTATCGTGGCGGTGCACTACGCCGGTTATCCCGCCGACATGGACCGCATCCTGCCCATCGCGCGGAGGCACGGCGTGAAGGTCATCGAGGACGTCTCCCACGCGCACGGCTCGCTGTACAAGGGCCGCAAGGTGGGCACTTTCGGTGATATCGCGGCGATGAGCATGATGGCGGGCAAGAGCTTCGCCATCGGCGAGGCGGGCATGATGGTCACCAACGACCGCCTGCTTTACGAGCGCTGCATCGCCTACGGCTTCTACGAGCGCACCGGCGTGAAGTCGAACTTCAACGACGCCGACGCGCAGGTAACCTTCGACGAGCTGCTGCAATATGCCGGCGCTCCCCTCGGCGGCGCCAAGCATCGCCTGAACCAGACTTGCGCGGCGATGGGCCGCGTGCAGCTTAAATACTACGATGAGCGCATCGCGGAGATTCAGCGCGCGATGAATCGCTTCTGGGATCTGCTTGAGGGCGTGCCGGGCCTGCGCGCGCACCGGCCGCCGCAAGGCTCCACCATGGGCGGCTGGTACGCGGCGCACGGCCTGTACCGCGCGGAGGAGCTGGGCGGCCTGCCCTGCGCGAAATTCTGCGAGGCGGTCAACACGGAAGGCGCCACTACCTACCCCGGCGCCAACCGCCCGCTGAACATCCATCCGCTGTTCCATATCGCGGACATCTTCAACATGGGCAAGCCGACGATGATCTCCTTCGGCCAGCGCGACGTGCGCCAGGGGCCCGGCAGCCTGCCGGTTTCCGAAGGCATCGCCGAAATCGCCTACGGCATCCCCTGGTTCAAGAAGGACTACCCGGAGATCATCGAGCAGCATGCAAACGCTTTCCGCAAGGCAGCGGAGCACGCGGATGAGCTGCTGGAGAAGGAAAAGGCCTGCGTGGGATGATTTTATTCTCAATATAGACAGGATTGTAAAGATAACCAGGATAAGAGATAATTATCTTGGTTATCCCTTTTCAGGGGGCTTCCGATGAAATACCTTTTCATTGACGACCACCACCTCGATGAGATCGACAATCTGGCGCGGGTGCTGCACCAGCCGGAGAAGTTTGCCGGCAATGTGGTGGTGCGGCCCGAGCATCGGTGGGAGAACTGCGGCATCCAGATTCGCACCATCCCCTGCTGGAATCCGGAGGCGAAGCGCTTTACGCTCATCTACCTGGCGTCCGCCGAGGGACCGGATCCGGAAGTCAAACTCGGTCCCACCGGCGCGCCCGAAGGCGGCGAGAGCTTTTACTGCTACGCGATCTCGGAGGACGGGGTCAACTGGGAAAAACCCTTCCTCGAGCTGCATGATTTACAAATTCCATATTGGAACGGCGTGCCCATCGGCGGGAACAACAACATTCTCCCCTCCGCCCGCGGCATGCTGCTGGGGCCGATTTACGATCCGAACGCGACGGATGCAAGCTGCCGGTTCAAAGGATTAGCGTATGGAGCGGGGCAGTTGGACCCGCTTATTTCTAGCGACGCGCTGCATTGGGAGAAGCCGGGATGGGCGCCGCTGCCCAGCGCGGACGAATCGCATCTGACGCTGGACACCGAGCGGAAGCTCTTCATCGCCACCGTGAAGCACGGCGGGCCGTATGGGCGCTCCTTCTACCTGACTACCAGCGAGGATTTCCAGCATTGGAGCGAGCAGGAGCTGGTCTTTCATGCCGACCAGACGGACCAGGAGAACGGCTTCGCCCGACTGCAAAAGCTTATCGACGACCCGGCTTACCTGAAACCGGTATATATCCGTCCGGAGGAATGGCGCACTGATATCTACAACTTCCCGGTGTTCCGCTACGAGGACCTGTATCTGGGACTGCCGGTGATGCACCACTGGTGCGGCAAGCACGTGCCGATGTTCGAGAACGTGGACAGCCGCAAATCCATCGAGCTGGCCTCCAGCCGCGATCTGCGGCACTGGGAGCGGACGGCGAATCGCACGCCTTTCCTGGAGCATTCACCGGTCGGCGACGGCCGCGCCTACGATACCGGGCAGATAGTAACGACCAACGGGCCTATTGTGAGAAACAACGAGCTGTGGTTCTACTACGTCGGGCTGAAATACCGCTGCATGTCGCTGGAGGATACGCTGAACCGCAAGTACCTGGACAGCAGCGCCGTGTGCATGGCGCGCCTGCGCATGGACGGCTTCGTGTCGCTCAAGGGCGGCATCGAGTGGGGATCGGTGCTGACGCGGCCTATCGAAGTGACAGGCGAGCAACTCCACCTGAATGTTGATTCCTGGCGTGGCAAGGTGCAGGCCGAATTGCTCGACGCCGGCAGTGGTCAGCCGCTGGCCGGCTTCACCCGCGATGACTGCATGCCGGTGAATATCAACAGCATCGACGAGCCGGTATGCTGGAAAACGGCGAACCTTCGGTCATTGCGGGGCATAACCGTGCGACTGCGCTTCCACCTGTGGCAGGCGGAGTTGTATTCGTTCCGGTTTGCGAACCGATAGCCTCCGGGACTGTCCCGCGCCAGCATGATCAGTGCCTGTCGTTGAAAATAATGCTCGTAAGTAAGACCACGGGACTGTCCCCCCTATGTATATAGGCTGGCCTCTTGCACGAGGGGGGGGACAGTCCCGTGGTCTTATTTACGTGCTTTGTATTCAAAGGACAGGCGCTGGTCATCTGGGCGCGGGACAGTCCCGGATATCACGGCGACAGGGATATACCGCATAGTTGTCGAATATCAGATGAACATCATGCCTTCCATCGATCATCAATATACCGACGCGGAGAAAGCGCGGGCGCTGCCCTGGTCGCTGGCGAACAGCTTTCTGGGCGGCATCTTCGTGCTGTGGACTTTCAGCGGCTCGGTTTTCCTGCTCTTTCTCAACGAATTGGGACTGCCGAAGAGCCAGATCGGCATCATTCTCTCGCTGTTTCCCTTCTGCGGACTGCTGGCGCTGGGTTTCGCGCCAACGGCAGCGCGGCTGGGGTGGAAGCGGGTGTTCCTGTGCATGTATGGCATACGTAAATTCGTCATGGCGGGTTTGCTACTGCTTCCCTGGCTACTACTGCACGCGGGCTACCGCGCGGCGCTGGCGTGGCTTTTTGGGGTTATCATCGTCTTCGCGGTATTGCGCTCGCTGGCGGAAACAGCCCTGTATCCGTGGGAGCAGCAGTATGTTCCCAATAATATTCGCGGTAAATTTACCGGCGCCAGTTCGCTACTCGGCTTCCTGGCTAACATGACGGCGCTGTTTATCGCCGGCACGGTGATCGGAAGCAGGCCGGGACTGGCGCCGTATCTCACCCTGCAGGCAGCCGGCTGCAGCCTGGGGCTGCTCGGTGTCATGCTGATGACCAGGCTGCCGGGAGGGGAGCCGGTCCGCGATGCTCCCGCGCCACGGGCGCATTTCAGCAACATGGCGCGGGCGCTGCGGGACCGCAACTTTGTCGCCTTCCTGGGCGGCCTGGGGGCGGTGACGATAGGAACCGTTCTCTTCACGAGTTTCCTGCCGCTGTATGTTAAAGAACAGCTCGGCGTGGCGCCCGGCCTGGTGGTGCGGCTGGGCATGGCGGGGGCAATCGGCAGCGCGGTTTCCAGTCTCCTCTGGGGATGGGCGGCGGACCGGGTGGGCAGCCGGCCCGTGGTGATGTCCGCCGTCGGGTTGTCGCTGCTGATTCCGCTGGGCTGGCTGCTGCTGCCGCGGGAGGTCGCGCACGCGGCGGTCTGGTGCGGCGTCCTTTTCTTCGCCGCCGGCGTTATCGTCGGCGGCGTCAACATCGGGGCCAACCGCCTGCTCTTCAACGGTGTCATCCCGCGCGAGCACAGCACCGCCTTCACCGCCATCTTTTACGCGTGGATCGGACTGGTGGGCGGCACGGCGCCATTGGTGGCCGGCGGGCTGTTGACGGCGGGCGCCGGCTGGCATGCTCGCATCGGGGGAATTACGGCGGATGGTTATGCCCTGCTGTTCGTGCTGGCGCTGGGATTGACCGCGATGGGCTGGTCGCTGTATGCTCGCGTGCGGCCCGATGACCGGTATACCACGCGCATGGTGTTGCGCCGGCTCGGGCAGGTAGTGATGCGGCGGGGGCATGCGTTGAGGGATAGCGAATAGAGTTATCAGAAACCTTCCCGGTCTTTTATCTCGTTTTCCAGGTTATCGCGAGGGAGAAAGAGAAAGAGAAAGAGAAATACCTTGTAGACGATAACGGATTCCTGCAACGAGGTTATCAGGACATAAACGGCAATGAGCAAACCGCCGCTCGAAAGGAACGATAATTATGCCCGACACGTTGCGCAGCACTATTTCGATCGAAAACTTCGACATCTTCCTCGACCTTCGCGAGCAAGGCTACCGGGATGTCATCGGCGGCAGCCTGTTTGCCGAGGACAACGGGGAGCTGGCCTTCCGCTTCAGGCACAGCCTGATCTCCGACTACATGGAAGACGACTGGGTTGGCACGCACATGCACGTGGTGCGGTCGCGGGACGGCGGGAAGTCATGGAGCGCGCCCGAACTGATCACTATGCCGCGGGTGAAGGACTTGAAACGCGAAAGCTTCTCCTTCGGTCCCTTCTTCCGCACCCGCGAAGGCACTGTGCTCTACACGGGCCTTCACCAGGTGCTCGACGCCGAGGAAGGGACGCAGCAGCAAGACCTGTCGATGCGCGCCTACCTGCTGCTCTATGCCCGACGGGATAAGGGTCAGACAGAGATCGATATCGTCGAGTGGCCGTCCGGCGCCTTCATGGGCGAGCAGTTCCTGGAGGGTGGCCTTCAGCTTTCGTCGGGAAGGCTTCTCTTCACCATGTGGGGCGTGGCGAAGCGGGGCGAGAACTGGCGCTGCGGGGTGCTGATCAGCGACGACGACGGGAGAAGCTGGCGCTTCAACACCGTGGGGTACGAACCCGACCTGGCCATCCGCGACAACCCGACGGAGACCGGCTACCCGTCCGGCTTTAACGAGCAAACGCTGTTCCTCACGAAAGAAAGTACGATCGTTTCCATCATCCGCGGGCGCGAGAAGCTGGGGCGCGGCGTGCCCGGCGGCGGCATGCAGGACACCTGGTTCTTCCGCTCCGAATCCCGCGACGACGGCGAAACGTGGAGCACGCCGGAGCCGACCAACCTGCCCGGCACCGGCGCTACCATCGGCCAGGGGCTGACGCTGCGGGACGGCTCGCTGCTGATCGGCTGCCGCATCCCCTACTCGCGCGAATATTACGACCTGGCGGAGAAGGACCTGTACGGCCTGAACATGGCGCGCAGCTTCGACAATGGCCGCACGTGGATCTCTGAAGCCATCATCCAGCGCGACCCCGAAGGCAACCCCTTCAACAACCACTACTGTGCCATGAACGGCTTCTTCCGGAAGATTGCGGAGAATAAATACGAATACATCTTTGGCTTCTTCGGGCATGACTACCAGCCGAAACTGCAGCGGATGCTACGGTTGACGTTGCGGATCGAGTAAAGCTTAGGGACTGTCCCGGCCCCGCAGTACCAGTGCCGTTCGCCTTCCTCAATCTCCGCTTGCTTAACCACGGGACTGTCCCCCCACGTGCGAAAGGTTTACTTATCAACGTGGGGGGACAGTCCCTGATACTATTTAACGACCGCTGCCACTATGAAGATGACGACCATCACCAGGTCCAGCCCCAGCTCGAACAGGCGGCCGAGAAGGAAGCCGACGGCGTATGTTTTCGCGGCCTGCCGCGCCTGCGCCCAATCTCTGGTACGGTAATATTGATAAAGCATCACCCCGCCCAGCGCGCCGAGGATGGCGCCGCCGATGGTGCCGATGATGGGCAGCACGCTCAGCAAGATGCCGCCAAGCAGGCCGCCGGCGATGGCGGAAGCGGTGAAATGCCAGGTCAGCCCGGCCTTTTTCCCGCTGGCCGAGGTGGCGACGAGATCGCTGACCATGGCGATGACGCCGATAACCGCCATAATTAACAGCACCGCCCAGCCGACCTGCTTGAATCCGCCCGCCCAAGCCCACGTCAGCGCGCCGGCCCAGATCAACACCGGACCGGGCAGCACCGGCAAAACGGCGGCGATGAGGCCAACGAGCATGAGGAGGACGGCCAGGATATAAAGCAAAACCTGGTAGTCGAAGATACACCTCCCTGTGGCTTTAATTTTGAGTTTTGAGTAATCTCTCTCACGGCTAAACATTAACTCAAAACTCATAACTCAAAACTTACAGCGCCAGCCCCCCCGGCTTCCCGATTGCCCGCAGCTTCTCCATCTCCGTTTTCGCCGCCGGCACATTTGCTTTATCATCTTCATAAGCTTTGGTGGTGAAGTAATCTTCCGGCGGAGTCCAGACGGTGCGGAAGCCGACGTGGTAGTAGGCGATGTCAGGCTCGAAGCCGAAGCGCTTGGCGGCGATGTAGGCGGCGGGGCCGAAGTAGAAGGAGCCGCCGCGCAGGCAACCGTTGGTGTGGCCCATGTAAGGGGTCATCTTCTCGCGGTAGGGATTGTTCTGGTAGGGTTCGGCGAACTCGCAGGTCCATTCCATTACGTTGCCAGCCATGTCCAGGCAGCCGTAGGGGGAGGCGCCCTTGGGAAAGCTGCCCACCATCGCGCAGAGAGTCAGCGATTCTTTACGGGTTTGGAGATCGACGAATTTGCCGTGCTCGGGAGTAGGCAGCTCCTCGCCCCACGGAAAGGTGCGGCCATCCGTGCCGCGGGCGGCCTTTTCCCACTGCGCCTCGTAAGGCAGCGATTTGCCGGCCCAGTTGGCGTATTTGGCCGCGTCCGCCCAGTAGACGGTGGTGGCGGGATAGAGGGCGTATTCGTTCTCTACCTTCTCCTCCGGCAGTTTGCAGCCGATTTGCGCCTTGGGGTTGGCGGCGACGAATTTCCGCCACTTTTCCCAGGTCACCTCATATTTGTCGATGAAGAACCCCGGCACGTAAACCCTGTGCTCCGGCGCCCATTCCCATGCCCAGGCCTCTTCCCAGCCGCCTTTGTAGCCGAGGGCTTTCAATATCTTATCTGCGCGGTCTTTGTCCATGCCCATGGTGAAGTAGCCGCTCGGTACCCATACCATGATGGCGCCGTCGGTGGGAGAGACGATCTCCGTGCCGGGGGCGGGTTCATTGGCGTAGGGGGCCGGCAGTTCGGCACAGAGGGCAGCGGCGGCCAGTGTCAGCAGCAGCGCGATTATCAGCGAGAGACGCATTAGTTCCTCCAGGAGATGATAGGTAGTATTTTTATTTTATCATACACAGCGAATCCTGTATCGGTTCGCCGGCATTTCAGTTGTTAGAGTCACGTGGTTCAACGATGCGGTGACTCCGAGAAGTTGTCCGTGATCATCTCACCAACCTCTCGCAACCATGCCTCACGCTGCTCCGGCGTGCTGGTGACGATAACGTTAAACATACGACGGTGGCAATTCGTCACACCACACAAGTCAAATATACAGCGCTTCCAAATCGCTTCCAACGGATCGCCGAAGACTGCCTGCTCGCGCGCTTCGGTGGTGTTCGAAGTGTTGAAGATCATCGCCATCCGCGCCTTAAGCAAACCGACGGGTATACCTTCGCCGCTGTCACCCTCCTGAAAGATATATGCGACTCCCGGCCTGATGATGCGGTCGATCCAGCCTTTTAGTACCGCCGGCGGCTGCCCCCACCAGTTAGGGTGCACGATCACTATGCCCTCTGCGGCAGTCAATTCGTCGCAGTGGCGCCGGATTTCCGGCGGCACCTTTCTGTGCTGTGGAATTTCCGCGCCTGGCAGAATGGCATCAAATCGCTCTGCATATAAATCATGGAAGATTACCTCGTGTCCGAGGCGTTGAAAGGCTTCCCATGCCGTTCGTGCGATGGCGTGGTTGAAGCTGCCAGGATCGGGATGAGCAAGAATAAGCAGTATATTCACTCGAGTGTGCCTCAACCTGTCAGTTCGACCGGGAGCTTCCGTTTCCTTTGATTACGGTCGCATATACAGCCGATATTGCAGCGGGGTCATGCTGGTGCGCCCTTTGAAGACGCGACAGAAGTAGGCGGGGTCGGGCATGCCGACATGAGTTCCGATCTCGGCCAGCGCGGCGTCGCCTTCCTCCAGCAATGTCTGCGCGCGCTGGATGCGCAGGTCGAGCAGGCGCTGCACCAGCGTCTGGCCGGTCAGCTCGCGAAAACGGCGGTACAGGGTGCGCTCGCTCATGCCCACATGCGCCGCCACATCGGCCACCGCCAGCGGGCGGGCCAGGCTGTCCCACAAGTAACGCTCGACAAGCGCCACAAGCTGCGTGTCGTCTTCGGTGACGGCGATCACCTCGCGCGTTTCGGTGGTGAAGGCGAGAATGCGCGAGAGAATGGCGGATAGCAGCGCGGACACGCGGTCGGGCCACCCCGGCTCGCTTGCCTGCACCTCCAGCAGGATCACCTGCAGCAGCCAGAGCAGGCCCGGCAGGTGCGCCCAACACAACTGCACCCTCGACGCCGGCGACTCCTCCCGGCTGAACCAGATGACAAAGCTCTGCACCGCCTCCTCGCGTGTCTCCCAGGCGTGCGGCGTGCCGGGCGGCAGCAGCAGCGCCGTTCCCGCGGAAACCGTCAACGGCCTGGGCGTGCCGACCACCGCTTCCCCGGCGAAGACAATATGCGCTTCATAAAAGGAATGCGTGTGCTCGGACACCGCGCGCTCGGCGGGGATCATATTGGAGTGCACGTCGAGGACGGTCAGCCGCTCTCCCGGTAGGACATAAGCCGGCTCCCCCTGCATCAGCTTGCGACAGAGGCGGCGGAGGCGGTTGGGAGTATATTCGGAAAGGGTCAAGGTAGGCGGCACTGCTTTACTCCTCATCAACACGCGCGGACTCAGAGGTCCGCGCTCCCATTTGGCAGAATAATACAATGAATAGGCGGAAACGTCTAATGACAATCGGCGGGAAAGCGCAATAATGGTGAATGGTTGTTTAAGCTGACCGGAACGGGTGCGCTTTGCAGCGAAATCGGCGGCGGGATGTATGAAAAATCCCCCGCAAAACATTTAGAGCGCCGGCCGGAGAATGTCAGGCGCCGCCTATTGTCAGACCGCAATGTTTGGATTATTCTGACAGGCGTGTGCCCGCCCGCTAAGCCGGCAATGCAAATTGAAAAATGAAAAGTGCAAAATGCTCAATGCTTCCCGTTGAAGATAAGCTTACCGCTGTATAAGAGCAGCTTGCCTTTAACAAGTAATCATTTTGCATTTTACAATTTTGTGGACTTTCGCTCTTTATTCAACCAGCTCGCCAGAAATCCCTGCCGTAGTTCATGCAGCACGGGAACACTGGTCAATGAGGAACTCTACCTCGCTGTCAATTTCTCCAAGAGCGGGGTT
>Ga0172369_10007646_pt1 | contig 12483 bp, 8 predicted proteins | sample LakKiv25m_FD_114539 | JGI IMG/M metagenome (GOLD analysis project Ga0172369, IMG submission 114539) | Freshwater microbial communities from Kabuno Bay, South-Kivu, Congo - kab_022012_11.25m | ecosystem: Environmental > Aquatic > Freshwater > Lake | place: Democratic Republic of the Congo... | reverse complement strand
AATGCGTTATCTGAGCAAGAATAGTTCCCTGAAAACCGCATATATATGCTCTCCCGGCATTGGTAGGTGCCAGGGTCTGGTACATCACCCCATCTATTAGGATGGAATCCTTTCCGTTATATGACATGGGCTCAATGACCTGGGCATCGCGCAGCCAGTTATAGAATGCTGTTCCTTCAATACGAACCTTCCCAACTATGGTTTTTGCAACCGATAATTCAAGATTGTATGCATATTCCGGTTTCAGATCAGGATTGGGAACCACGATGGTCTGTCCGGTTACAACATTCAATTTGGTAAGGTCATCGATGTTGGGTGCCCTGAATCCGGAGGAGCCGATCAGGGAGAATTTCCAGTCGTGACCGGGAGCTGCAACAAGACCAAGGTATCCGTTCAGTGCCACGTTTTTCTGGGTAATATCCGGATTAAACGGGATATTCATGATCTTCACCATGGTATCGGAATAAACTGCATTGAGGGTTACCCAATTGAGTCGTAGCCCCTGAGAAAAGGTCAGCACTTTATTAATGTTCCAGCTGTTCGAAAGATAAGCCGAAAGATACATCATGTTGGCTTTCTGATCAGGGTAACGGGTAGCCCGGTTGTATGTGTCCACTCCGGTTTTGATATTTTCAACATAAGCCTTAGAACCTACAATATTATAGTCAAAATCAATCCCGTAGTGAAGGTTATCCTTGGCGCCAAGTTTCTTGTCAAAATCGGCATTCAGCGAAAAGACATCCACTGTTTCGAGATTATATTTCTTTTTGGAACTCCCGAAATCGCGCTGGATACGATCTTCATGAACTTTCTGGTAACCGGCGATAAAGGTGGCACGGTCAAAAATAACACCGTTGATGTTGTATTCTGCCTTCAATGAAGCCAGTAACCGGGACTGAGGTCCATAGTACCACTCGGCATAGGACATGGTACTGTCGTTTTTCATCTCGGTGAGCCGGTCATACCTTGGAATATCGCTTGAATTAGTATACTGGACATTCAGGATATAGCGACTGTGAACCCCGGGCTGGAACAGGATCTTCCCAAGGAAATTATATTGTGAATAGGCAGATTGTTTCTGAATCCAGGGTTTATCGTTGGCAACCGTGGAATCTTTTCCATTAATACGTTGAGCATAGAACAACCGCTCACCAAAAGTGCCATAAGCCGGGTTGCGGACTCTCCCTTCACGCAGATCATCAAAATCGCTGTAAGAAAAGTTCAGCAACACACCCAGCTTTTTCCATCCGAGATTAAGGTTGATGCCACCGGTTTTCTCCAGGTTAGCTGAAGCAAATCTTCCGAGAACATTACCATGGATGCTGGTTTTACCGTTCGAAGATAGAACCGGATCCTTGGTTATGAAATTTATTACGCCACCCATAGCATCGCTTCCATACAGGGTAGATCCAGGACCATAAAGAATTTCTGTTGATGCCAGCCCGAAAGGATCTACGGTGATGGCATTCTGAAGGTGCCCGGCGCGATAGATGGCATTGTTCATCCGGATTCCGTCAACCACCAGCAACACCTTATTGGCCTCAAAGCCGCGAATCACGGGGCTGCCACCACCCATCTGGCTAGTCTGAACGAATACCTGTCCCGATTGCTCCAGCATAATGGCTGAATTCTGGGGATTCCCGAAGCTGATTTCCTTTGCCTGAATTACCTCGATTTTGTATGGCAGATCCGATCTCTTTTCCTCCGCCCTGTTCCCTGTGATTACGAATTCGTCGAGATTGATGACGTTTTCGGTAAGATATACGACATAATTTGAAGCAGATAGTTTGATTTTTGTAGTCCTGAGACTCTGAAAAGTTACATGGGTGAAGAACAGGGAATCATGTTCTGAAAAGGCTGTCAGGTCTGCCTTTCCCAAGTTATTAGAAACAGCCATCACAGTTTTCCCAACATTGGTGATAATGACCTGGCTTATCGGCTGGAGATCGGATTTATCCAGAATCGTTATCTGCTGTGACCGGACTGAGATTGTTGTCAGGAGTATTATAAAAGTAATTATGAATGATATTCTCATAGTTTCCAAGTTTATAAAATGAATACTCAGGCATCGTAAAGAAACCTAAAAAAAAAGTCACTAAAATGATTGAAGGATTTAGAATAGTTTGGGAGGAGGAATATGAGGTCTTTGAAATGAAGAGATGGGGACGGTCTTCAGACTTGCAAAAGTGACTTCGCTACCAAAGGAATCAGCATCTATTTCCTCAAAGATAGGCAATGCTATCTTAATAAGATGATCCAAAAGCGTCTGGCTAAATTTATTATGGAATACTTTTTTGAATCCGGCGATAAGGTTTTGTTCTTTAAAGTCGAAAATGCAATAGAATGTTGTTATCCTGCCTTTCCTCACCTCTCTGATCACATCATAGAGATTCCCCTTGAAGATAATTTCCCGCTTTTCGACACGATAAAGGTCAGGATTGGTTTCGGCATCGGGAATTTTAAGAACGGTAACCTTTCTGGGATTTTGTCTGATGAAGGCCTTCATTTCTTTCTTTACAAGCAATTTGTTCAATTCAAACAGGAAATAATATCCCATGGAGTTGAACATGAACAGGCAGAGAATGGCATATGCGAAGAATTTTTTCAAAATAACGGCCTGACTAAAAGATTTGCAAAGTTATAGAATATAATTACTAAATGCGCCAATGAAGATTCAATTCCATTAATTTTGTATAATAGAATTGATGAGATGGAAGAACTGAAAATTTCTGCGGTTTGTTACTTAAATACATTTCCATTTGTTTTTGGGCTGGAACAATCGGGGTTATTGAAAAACACCTCACTTGAACTTGATGTACCCTCTGTCTGTGCAGAAAAATTAAAAAAGGGGAAAGTCGATATCGCCCTGGTACCTGCCGGCGCCTTACCCGATTTTCCGGAATATTATTTTATTTCACCCTATTGTATCGGAGCCGTCAATGAAGTGAAGACGGTTCTGCTGCTTTCAAAAGTTCCTCTTCGTGATATCCGTAACATCCATCTTGATTTTGATTCCCGGACCTCTGTTGAACTGGTAAAAGTACTTTCAAAAAACCACTGGAATATTTCTCCCGCATGGATAAGCCTGGAACCGGGTAAAGCGACCAATCCGGAAGGATACGAATCACTGGTAGCAATTGGTGATAAAACATTTGAGATAACCCGCTATTTTCCATACGTTTATGACCTGGCTGCAGAATGGATTCGGTTTGCGGGGAGGCCATTTGTTTTTGCAGTATGGGCCAGCAAGACCAGGCTTGCAGAAAAACTTGTCGCTCCTTTCATCGAAGCCCTTTCATGGGGAGTAAACCACAAGCGGGAGTGTATTGAATACTTTAAAGAAAAATTACCGGGCTGCGATGATTGTCTTGGTTATCTGGAAAACAATATTTCTTATTCGTTCGATAAGGAGAAAAAAGAAGGACTGGATCTTTTTCTATCCTACCTGGATTAATTCGTCATTCATTTTTTGACGGGGTATCCACGTTTTTTCGCCATATCCTCGAGTCTTTTCTGGAATCCCGATTTCTTAACCGTTTTTTTCCTGTTGGCTTCTATCTGTGCATGTAGTTTCTTTTCGTCGATTGTTGATCGGATAAGATAAATCTGGGCAAAAGTTAAAAGGTTGGCAAGGAGGTAATAATAACTCAGTCCCGGAGAATAATCATTGAACCAGAAAAGGAACATGACAGGCATTAAATACATCATGACTTTCATCCCCGGCATCTGCTGCTGGGTACTTCCCATCATCTGGTCGTTTACCCGTGTATAGATTATACTGGAAATCGTCATCAACAACGCAAACAAGCTGACATGATCGCCATAATAAGGTATTGAAAAGCCTCCCGGGAATGACCAGATTGAATCATAAGAGGATAGATCTGTTGCCCACAGGAAAGACTGTTGCCTGAGTTCGATTGAAGAAGGGAAAAAGCGGAACATGGCAATAAGAATGGGCATTTGCAGTAACAAAGGGATACAGCCGGCCATCGGGTTAACTCCTGCTTTTTTGTAGAGATCCATGGTAGCCTGTTGCTTTTTCATGGCATCCTCTTTCTTGGGAAATTTCTTGCTGAGCTCATCGATATCGGGTTTGAGTACCCTCATCTTAGCTGATGATTTATAGGTTTTAAATGCGATAGGGAAAAGAACGATCTTTAACAGGATTGTCAGGATCAGGATGATGATACCATAATTCCAGTTAAAGTTCCCGAAAAAGGTGAACACAGGGATAACAGCGTAGATATTTATCCAGGCCATTGGCAGAAAGCTCCACCCGAGCGGGATCTGGCGTTCAAGGTCTGCCTTATATTTTCTAAGACCGTAATATTTGTTCGGTCCAAAATAAATTGACATGCCGATTTCGTTATATTCACTCGGAATAAAAGGAATCCCGACCTCTGCAAATACCGATTTCAGGTAAGCAGAATTACCGGGAAAAGTAGCCGTTCGTATTCTCGGGTCACTGAAAAAGTTATCGGCGATCATGGTAGTTGTAAAAAACTGCTGCTTGAATGCAAACCATTTAAGCCGCTCGTTTTTCATAATCTTTTCTTCGTCTTTTGTTTCGGAAATATAATCCACCTTATCATCCAGGTATTTGTAATATATCGTGGAATTCATGTGTTCCATCTTGACACTCTTTTCCTGCCGTTTCAGGTTTTCATTCCAGTTCAGGACAAGGAATTTGGTGGAAGGATCCATTACTTCAGCCATTCCGACAAAGTTTACTTTATACCTCAGCATATATTCATCTCCCTTTATAGTATAATGGAACTCAATATATCTTCCGGGATTAAAAGTGGAATCTGTGGCATTGACAAAAAGACGCATGGCAAACTGTACCGAGTCTTTACCGCTGACTTGCAGGTGGGATTTTCCCTGGTTCTTCCGGTCGGGCCAGAAGGGTTGAAAATAAAGCCGGTTTGTGTTAATGTTGCGATTATTGGAGAAGAATGTCAGGCCAAATTGCAGGGAATCGTTGTCGAGAAGGATCATAGGGCGTTTATCCCAGGTCAGGTACTTTTTCAGCTCGACTTCTGCGATTTTACCTCCAAGCGAATATATTTTTAACTTAAAAACATCATTCTCAATGATGAAAGCGGAATCTTTTCCCACCGATGAATTGGCAAAGATGCCGAGCTCATCCTTCATAGTCATTCGAAGAAGGGTCGTAGAATCGATGCTTTTACCCGATGCAAGAAATTTTTGTTTTTCTCTCGCACTTTCCAGTGCCCGTTCACGGGCCTGAGCTCTGATCATTGCATCACGGCGATTCACATTGACCATATAAATGGAATCGGATATCCGTTTTTGCTTCAGCAATTGTTCCTGTGATGGGCTCATCAGGTAACTGTAAATCAGAAAAATAGCAAAAATCAGTACCAGGCCAAGGATGGTATTCTTATTCATTAAAGTGTAGTTTTAATCATTTTTTGTGGAGATTTCCTAACCGGTGCAAGGGAATTCCGGGGTGCAAAGGTATAAAAAACTCTTTACCTGTTTGCGTAAGCTTTGGCTGCTTTGATGAAACTTACGAAAAGTGGATGTGGCCAGGCAACCGTGCTCCTGTATTCCGGGTGAAACTGAACACCAATAAACCATGGATGATCTTTCAACTCAATGATCTCAATAAGGTTATCTTTTTCGTTTAATCCAACAGGTACCATTCCTGCCCTGGTATATGGCTCAATAAATTCATTGTTGAATTCGTACCGATGCCGGTGACGTTCGAAAATATTTTCAGTCCCGTATATTTTAAAAACTTTCGAACCGGTTTTAAGTTTACATGGATAGGCTCCCAGGCGCATTGTTCCTCCCATCCCGGAAACCTTTTTCTGAACTTCCATCATATCAATCACAGGATAAGGCGTCAGTTTGTTGAATTCCGTTGAATGAGCTCCTTTATATCCAAGGACATTCCTGCCAAATTCGATAACGGCACATTGCATCCCGAGGCATATTCCAAAGAAAGGTATTTTGTTCTCACGGGCAAATCTGATTGCGGTTATTTTCCCTTCAATTCCGCGTTCTCCAAAACCCGGAGCGACCAGGATCCCGTCAAGACCGGCAAGTTTCTCTGTAACATTCTTTTCATCGATATGCTCGGAATGGATAGATCTTACTTTGACTTTGCAGCCATTTGCAACACCTGCATGAATGAACGATTCATTGATGGATTTGTAAGCATCTTTCAATTCGACATATTTACCAACCAACCCGATGTTGATTTCACAAGCCGGGTGTTTCAAAGTATAAAGAAACTTTTCCCAATCCTTAAGGTCAGGTTCATTATCACTTGGCATCTTTGTTTTCCTGAGAATTTCCAAGTCAAGATTTTCATTCCGCATTAGTATCGGCACGTCGTAAATGGATTCCACATCGATACATTCGATCACACCGGTAGGTGAGACGTTACAAAAAAGGGCAATCTTGTTCCGTAGACCATCAGTCAGATGCTTTTCTGTTCTGCAGACAATGATATCTGGCTGAACCCCTGATTCAAGTAATGTCTTGACCGAATGCTGGGTGGGTTTTGTCTTTAATTCACCGGCAGCCGCTAAGTATGGAACCAGTGTGAGATGAACCACGACGCAATTCCTGCCCAACTCCCAACGCATCTGACGAACCGCTTCAATGAATGGAAGGGATTCTATATCTCCTACAGTCCCTCCTATTTCAGTTATAACAAAATCATAGTTTCCTTTTTTAGCAAGCGACTTAACCCGGTATTTTATTTCATCAGTGATATGTGGGATAACCTGAACGGTCTCACCAAGGTATTCACCTTCGCGTTCTTTGGTTATGACCGACTGGTAAATCACACCGGTTGTGACATTGTTTGCCTGGGATGTCGGAACATTTGAGAAACGCTCATAATGCCCAAGATCAAGATCGGTTTCGGCACCATCATCAGTAACAAAACACTCACCATGCTCATAAGGATTCAGGGTTCCCGGATCGATATTAATATAAGGGTCGAGCTTTTGTATGGTAACCGAGTATCCTCTAGCTCCGAGAAGTTTGGCAATGGAAGAAGAAATTATCCCCTTCCCCAAAGAAGATGTAACACCTCCGGTAACGAATATGTATTTTGTTTCTGACATGAATCTGATCTTAAAATCGGAAGGTGCAAAATTACATGATTTTGTATATCATTCGGAAGTTATCGGCGGATAATCCCTGGAACCTTTTCTACGTTTAGGTTCAGGGTGATTAATCCTTCGTTTGATCGACAGGATTTCATTGGCAATTTCTTCAATGGGCTTGTTTGTTACTTCAATGACCGGCCATCGGAACTGGTTGAAAATTTTTTGTGAATAGTTTAATTCCCGCTTTACATTTTCAAAGGATGCATATTCATTACTACTGCCTCCCAGGTACTGAAGTCTCACCGACCGTAATAAAGAGAGTTCATTTGGCTGGGTCATAAGTCCAAAAACATTTCCGTATGGGAGTTTTTCCAGTATTTCCGGCAGTTCCATATCCAAGATGATGGGAAAATTTGCGACCAGCCAGCCTTTGAATGCCAGGTAAATGCTCAAGGGGGTCTTGAACGTTCTGGACACTCCGATAAGAATGATCTCTGCCCTTTCATAATCGTAAGTACGTTGACCGTCATCGTGTGTAAAGGCATATTGCATAGAGTCGATTCGCTTGAAATATTCCTTGTTCAGATGAAAGAAGAGTCCGGGTTCGCCTGTCGGTGAGTTGGAAAGGTGATGGGAAAGTCGTGAAAGTAAGGGTCCCATTATGTCGATGGCATCGATATTATGGATACGGCTCATTCGCAGCATCGCTTCGCGTAAAGCTTCCGATACAAGGGTATGTACTATAATTCCCTTATTTTCGACTACTTCCAGGATGATTTCTTCGATCTGTTCTTCTTTTCTGATCTCTTTCTTGGTGATGATTCCTACGGTAGCATCGGGGAACTGAGTCATAGCAGCCATTAGTGCTTGCTGAGCGGTACGACCGGTACCATCGGAAATCACATAAATTTTATACATAATGCGATCAATGAAAGGTTAAAGCTAAGTGATTTCGTTTTTCCTGCAAAATTTTACGACATTTTTTTGCCTGATCGTTTAAATCCGTAATTTTGATGTCTCTTTTAGGATTCAATAAATTCAATATAAAATAAAAAATATGGGAACTATTAAAGTAGGTATCAACGGGTTCGGTAGGATCGGTCGTCTCACCTATCGGGCGTTGATGAAAAACACTAAAGTGGAGGTTGTTGCTTTTAATGACCTGACGGACGCAAAGACACTTGCACACTTATTGAAATATGATTCCGTTCATGGAAAATTTCCGGGCGAGGTTGCCATAGAGGGGGATTTTTTGGTTGTAAATGGAAAGAAAATAAAGGTTCTGGCCGAGAAGGATCCTGCAAATCTACCCTGGAAAGCACTTGGCGTTGAGATCGTTATAGAAAGTACCGGTCTCTTCCGTACCCGTGAAAAGATGACGAAACATCTCACTGCAGGAGCAAAGAAAGTAGTACTTTCAGTACCCTCCGATAACAAGGAAGATGTGGATGCGACCATTGTAATGGGTGTAAACGATAACACACTGACACCGGCGATGAAACTTATATCGAATGCATCCTGCACCACCAACTGCCTGGCACCAATTGCCAAAGTGTTGCACGACAGTTTCGGGATCAAAAACGGACTGATGAATACGATTCACAGTTATACCAACGACCAGATAATATTGGATGCCCCGCATAAAGATCTCCGCAGAGCCCGCGCGGCAGCGGTTTCTATCATTCCGACCAAGACCGGGGCTGCCAAAGCAATAGGTCTGGTGATACCGGATTTGGAGGGTAAACTTGACGGGTTCGCCATACGTGTTCCGACTCCAGACGGCTCGATCGTCGATCTGACTTGTGAACTCGAAAAGAATGTCACAAAAGAGGATATTCATGCAGCCATGAAAGCAGCTGCCAACGGCCCCATGAAAGGCATCCTTGAATACCTGGACGAGCCTCTCGTAAGCTGCGATATCATCGGAAACTCGCATTCTTCCATTTACGATTCATTGCTTACAAAGGTCATTGGCGGGAACATAGTAAAAGTCATCTCCTGGTACGACAATGAATATGGCTATTCGTGCAGGTTGGCAGATCTTGTAGAAAAAATGGCCTAGCTGATGTTGTTTTTTAAAAAAGGCTGTCCGGTTGCGGGCAGCTTTTTTTTTATCTTTATGGGCAAATGTAAATCATCAGAGAAAACCCGCCAATGGATTCAATTAAAGAAATCTACAAAATCGGATACGGTCCTTCCAGCAGTCATACAATGGGACCCAGGAAAGCTGCAGAGTTGTTCAGACGAAGGAATCCGGGTAACAATAAGTTCAGGATCACCCTCTACGGAAGTCTGGCTGCCACCGGTAAAGGACATATGACTGACAAGGCGATCATTGAACCGCTTCAACCCGCGGTGACTGAAATTATCTGGCAACCTGAAACTTTTCTTCCCCTTCACTCGAATGGGATGAGGTTTGAAGCAATTGATAATTCGGGTTATACATCAGATGAATGGACCACCTATAGTATCGGAGGCGGAGATATCAGCGAAACAGGAAAGCGCGATCCGTCGAGCAGAGTTTATGAAGTAAGCACGATGAAAGATATTCTTACCTGGTGTGAAGAGAACGGGCGGACTATGTGGGAATTTGTAGAGATGCATGAACAATCCGATTTGTGGGATTATCTTGCCAAAGTTTGGAATGTCATGCAGGAAGCCATTAAACGTGGCATAGAAGCGGAAGGAGTTCTTCCGGGAGGATTGAATCTTCCGCGCAAAGCCTCCGGGTATTATACCAAATCGAGAAGTTTCAAAGGAACGTTGAGCCGCCGGGCATTTACCTTTGCTTTTGCACTTGCCGTATCCGAAGAAAATGCAGCCGGTGGAAAGATTGTCACTTCTCCTACCTGTGGATCCTGCGGTGTTGTTCCGGCAGTTTTGTATCTGCTGAAATCACAGTATGAGTTCACCGATAAAAAGATCCTGCGTGGACTGGCAACAGCAGGTCTTGTTGGAAACCTGATCAAAACAAATGCATCCATCTCAGGGGCCGAGGTAGGTTGTCAAGGTGAGGTAGGCAGTGCAAGCTCAATGGCAGCGGCTGCAGCGGAACAGATTTTCGGGGGTACCCCGGGTCAGGTAGAATATGCCGCCTCGATTGCGATGGAACATTTCCTGGGTCTTACCTGTGATCCTGTTTTCGGGCTGGTACAGATCCCCTGTATAGAGCGCAATGCTTTTGGAGCCGCCCGTGCTCTGGATGCAAACATGTATGCTTTGCTATCCGACGGGCATCATATCGTAAGCTTCGATAAGGTAATCGAAGCCATGAAACAAGCCGGACATGATCTTCCGAGAATATACAGGGAAACGGCAAAAGGCGGGCTGGCATTATTTGGAAAGAAAAAATGAGAATCTCTTTATGTCTGTAGGCAGGTATAAGACAATATAAATTACTAACAGATGAAAAACTTAAAAAGGAATTCCCGGTTTTTTTTATTAGGATTATTGTTCATGATCTTTGGCTCCTTTGTTACCATCATGGTAATAAAAATTGAACCGGACGATGTGAATCATGCACAGAAACTGATTGGTATGCAATTTACCCATGCCGAGACCGACAGCATGCTGGATGCATTGAATGAACAACTGAAAAATTATGAGAATATGCGAGGTATCGAGATACAGAACCGTATTCCACCGGCTTATGAATTTAATCCGATCCCTGACGGAGCAATTTTTTCAAAAACCAGGGAATCATTCCATGCTTCGGATTATAGTAAAACAATCCTGCCTTCAGATATCAATCAACTTTCTTACTATTCCATAGGGCAACTTTCCTGGTTGATCCATACAAAGAAAATAACCTCCGAGAGAATGACCGCATTCTTCCTCGGGCGTTTGAAAAAGTATTCACCGCAGTTGCACTGTGTCGTCACATTTACCGATTCACTCGCAATGGTTCAGGCACATAAGGCAGATATCGAACTGGCGACTGGGATCGACCGGGGCATTTTACATGGAATTCCATACGGAATCAAAGATATGTTTTATACAACAAAATACCGTACCACCTTCGGATCACCTCCTTACCGGAATCAGTTGATTAGCGAAGATGCTACGGTCGTGGTTAAGCTGCGTGAAGCCGGCGCCGTCCTGATCGCAAAACTCTCCCTCGGCGAACTGGCGATGGACGATGTCTGGTTTGGTGGAATGACGCATAATCCCTGGGATACATCAAAAGGATCGAGTGGTAGTTCTGCCGGACCGGCTTCTGCCGTTTCAGCCGGACTTATCCCTTTTGCCATAGGCTCCGAGACATGGGGCTCCATTGTTTCTCCATCGACCATGTGTGGTGTAACCGGGCTTCGTCCGACTTACGGGCGGGTCAGCCGGTATGGTGCCATGGCCCTTAGCTGGACAATGGATAAGGTTGGACCTCTTTGCAGATGCGCGGGAGATTGTGCCATAGTTTTTAATTCGATCTATGGTCCCGATGGAAAAGATCAAACACTTTACAATTTTTCTTATGGATATTCACCCGAAGTTGAACTCAAAGGGTTGAAGATCGGATTCATTAAACAGGATTTTGATCAGGATACTTCCATCAACAAGCCCTTCAACGACGCGGCAATTGAACTATTGAAGAAAATGGGGGCAACATTGATCACGGTTGAATTGCCTAAATTCCCATATATGGATATGTCGATCATCCTCATGGCAGAGGCTGCCGCTGCTTTCGACGAGCTGACATTGAGTAATAGAGATGACCTTATGGTTCAGCAAAAGAAAGACCGCTGGCCAAATCTGTTCCGGGCAGCCCATTTTATTCCTGCTACTGAATACATCCGGGCAAATCGTCTGAGGTATCTATTGATCCAAAAGATGAATGAAATGATGAAAAAGGTGGATGTATGCATCGCCCCCTCACTTGCAGGAGATAACTTGCTGGCGACAAACCTGACAGGTCATCCTTGCGTCGTACTTCCCAATGGTTTCATTAGTCCGAAGAAACCCACCAGTATTGTTTTTATCGGACAACTATTTGGCGAGGGAAAACTGCTCGCGGTGGCAAAAAAATACCAGGACGCTACCGGATTTCAACTTATGCATCCACCAATGTTCATGAAATAAAAGAATAGCAAACTTTGAAACCCTCTCTCCAATTTCTTGACCTGTTCTTTATTGTATTCCATACATTTCTCATATTTTTCAACCTTTTCGGATGGATATGGAAACCAACCAGGAAAGCAAATCTTGTAATCCTTCTGCTGACGGGCGGTTCATGGTTTATCCTGGGAATATTTTATAGCTGGGGATATTGTCCTCTCACGGAATGGCACTGGGAGGTGTTGGCCAAGCTTGGAGCCAGTGACCTGCCAGATTCCTATATAACCTATCTCCTTCATAGATTAACAGGCATTTCTATTGCAGGGAAAACGGTAGATTT
>Ga0172369_10007645_pt1 | contig 12485 bp, 12 predicted proteins | sample LakKiv25m_FD_114539 | JGI IMG/M metagenome (GOLD analysis project Ga0172369, IMG submission 114539) | Freshwater microbial communities from Kabuno Bay, South-Kivu, Congo - kab_022012_11.25m | ecosystem: Environmental > Aquatic > Freshwater > Lake | place: Democratic Republic of the Congo... | reverse complement strand
CCATAAGCTATAAGATTAGCTTGAGAAACGTCTTCATTATTTTTATGATAAAATCCATGAACACAAAGCTGTATCCAATTAAGACTTTTTATGTATTCTCTCCATATAGGATTTCTATTTTCCCAAGGGATAGAAAATAGATTAACTTTAAAATTAGGAAATTCTTTTTTAAGCATCCAAAGCCAATCAAGACGATTATTTTGTTCTCCAAAGTCATCAAAATCAAGATAACAAATTTGTTTACTCATTATTTATCAAAAGTTTTATAATTTTTTCTATACCACCTTATAGTTTCTTTCATGCCTTTTTCAAAACTAATTTGTGGATAGAAATCTAATAGTTGTCTAACTGGTGCTGGTTGAGCTAATGTTACTGACATTTCAGGTTCTCCTTTTCTCATTTTCTGATGAATAATCTTAGACTTACTGCCAACCATTTTGATAATTTTTTGTGCTACTTCATTAACTGTCATAGGAATTCCTGTGCCACCATCAAAAGACAAACCCCAACAATTTCCTTTTTCATATATTCTAATCATCATTTCTGATAAATCAGTAGAATGGATCATATCAACAACCTGATTACCACTTCCATTTATAACAATATCTTCATTTTTAATTGCTCTTGTTATAAAAGTAGGAGCAATTTTTCTTACTTTAGACCAATGTTGTCTTGGACCATAAGCATTTAATCCTTTCAAAACTGTTACTTTAACTCCAAATTCTTTAGCATACATTAAGCAAAACTTCTCTGAAGCTCTTTTAGTAATAGTATAAGGATTCAACCATTTATTAGTAAGACCTATATAGACGACTGGAAGTTTATATTTTTTAGCAAGTTCAAGAACATTAATTGTTCCTTTTATATTTACATCAATAGCTTTTTCTATATGTTCAAAAGTTTCAGCAGTTCCTAATATTCCTGAACATTCAAAAATAATATTAGGTTTAAAAGTAACAATACTTAATTCGAGAGCTTTACGATCAAGAACACTTTGTTCAAAGAAAGCACCAACGAAGTTAAAACTATCAGGTTCTTTAGTATCGTAAATAGCTACTTTATATTTTCTTTTTAAAAGTAACTCTACTAAATGACTACCTATAAAACCACTTCCTCCTATTACAAAAGCTTTTCTCATATTTGAAACTTTAAACTAATAATAATACTAAACCTTCTTTCTAGCAATTGCTGATGTTAGTATACTATTTATTAATCCACATTTACCAGATTCAAAACCAATATCGTTTAATACTTTTTGTAATGCTTTATGTGAAATTCTCCAATAATCATCATATCCTGATTGTCCATGATATTCATAAACAAAAGGACAGTCAACAATTAAAAAACCTCCCTTTTTTAATAACCTATGACATTCTTCAAGAGCTTTTTTAAAGTCAAAAACATGTTCTAATGTTTGACTAAATATAATTAGATCCCATTGATTACTAGGTAATCCACTATTACAAATATCAGCTACTATATCAGGTTGAAGTCTTTCAAGAATATCCATTGTTTTATAGTCGTTCCCTACTCCAAATAATCTATAGTTCCCACCAGGTCTAGGATCTCCATCAATTCCTATTTCTAATACTTTCCAATGTTTATTATCAGGATATAATTTTTTCCTGTAATGTTCCATTGTTTCTATAATTGTTTTCCGCATTTCAGTCATATAGTTTTTTTAAAATAAATACTCCATCATAACTTGTAATAATTATATTCTGATACTGCCCCTTATGTCCATCTAAAAATGTAGAGTAAGCTAAACCAACTGAATTTATCATTTGAACATCATGTCCTAAAATATATCCATGAGTTTTAACTAACCTATGACAATTTTGTAAATCACGCATACATTCATTATAAGAATGTCCATCATCAATAAAAGCCATATCAAATCTATCTGGAGTGTTTGCTAAATAAGTGAGAGGATCATTTTTAACACATTTTATATATAAATCAAGACCAGCGTCTTTTATTACTTTTTCTTGTCCAAAATCTTTGATGTCTAAAGTAGTTAGATGACCAAAATTATTTTCTTTTAATGCTTTTCCCATTGCTATGGCTGTATCTCCTTCAAATGTTCCAATTTCAAGTATTTTTTCAGGTTTAATCATTCTTACAAATCCATAGAGAAAATCAAATACTTCTATTTCAGTAGCCCAATTTTCAGGGTAGTTTCGAGCTTGATTACGAATCCAAGTCCTTCCATCTTTATTTAATTTATAAGTAATCATATATTCCCCCAGATTATAATTTCACAAGGCATTTCTTCATTAATTTCTTTAGCTTTAGTCTGTATCTGTTTTACAAGTGAATATACGTCTTTTGCAGTAGCATTTCCAGTATTTAAAATAAAAGCTGGAAACATCGCAGAAACTACAGCTTCTCCTTCTGATTTTCCTACCATTCCTATTTTCTTAATGATTTCCTGACCTCCCCAATCTCGCCTAAACCAACATCCAGCAGAAGGAAAAGTTAGGGGATAATTGGTTTGTCTATATTTATTTACTTTTTCATATAAATCAAGAAGTGTTTTACTATCTCCTTTAACAAGTCCAAAAGTAGCAAAAGTGATAATCCAATCACTATTTTGGAATATACTTTTACGAAAATCAAAATGACAGTCTTCTTTAGTGAATATTCTTTGTTCTCGAGTAAATTTATTAAAAGTTTCTACACTAATAAGATAATCTGAAATAGTTCCATGAGAAGCACCAGCATTCATATATATAGCTCCTCCTATAGTTCCTGGTATTCCTGATAAATGAGTAAGACCTTTATATCCTAATTCAGCAAGTTGTTTTGCAGCTTGATTCAAGTTATATCCTGCTCCTATAGTTAAAGTAGAATTCAAGTCGTCTAAAATAAACTTCTTAATTTCAATTTTAATTACAGGATTATCAACTCCTTTATCACTTACTAGAATATTAGTTCCTCTACCAAGAATATAGGCATTTCTTAAATCATCATCTGGAATATCTTTAAAATCTGATTTCTGACTGACAATATATATTATAGGAGTTTTTCCTCCTATTAAATAACTCGTAAATTTTTTGAGAGTTTTATTTTTTAGAGCAATTGGTGGAAATTGTCCTATTTTATCTACGATAATATCATATATAGAGTGTGCTAATTTTTTGATTGTAGGCAGTTTTTTTGTTAATAAATCTCTATATATACTTTTATTATTATATATTTGTAGAGTCCTTTGGAAAAGTTCATCAGCAGTAATAGTTTTATTATCAAATACTGATTGTATTGGATATTCAAACCATTTTAACAACCCAGGCATCTTAAAATCTATATCGGGTGTTAATGGTATGATTGGAGTACCCATTGACAATGCAAAGACATTCCCATGATATCTGTCTGATACAAGTATCCCATCTTTTAAAATCGTCATTAATTGGCCTGCTGTTACCTTATCTTTTATTAAAATCGCTTTTTCTTTATGTTCCATCAATGAAGTTATTATATCTATTCCTACTCTGTCATCATGATCTATATCATGTCCTATTGGAATAAAAACGACCTTGCCAAATGTTTCTATAATCATATCTGCGTATTTTGCTATTTTTCCAAGAAAATCTTTTGAGGCTAAGTAACTTCGTATCCCAATTTTTATCGCATCTTTTGGCAATTCTTTATTATATGGTTCTGGTTCTATATCAAAAACTTGATCTGGAATAAGTGTGAGTTTTTCTTTATCCACGCCGACTTCTTTTAATAAATTATATGATGCTTCTTCTCTTGGAAAGACCATTTCACATTCATTCATTACCATTTTAATCATTAGTTTTAAAGAATTATCTATTTGACCAGTAAATGTTTGTGTAGCAAAAAAAGTTTTTTTTCCAAGTAGTTGTGCTGCGAAAAAGTAGGCTAGTTGACGCCACATATCTTGTCCGATCATATACCCACCACCTTGGCTGATAACAACATCACTATTCTTTAATGCTTGCAATGCGTCATCAAGTAGATAATCTTCTGGTTTTTTAAATAGTTTTATAATATCGTTTTCTGATTTAACAGCATTTATCAAATGAGAGAATGGTTTTGTTATCATCCATGAGACAAGAGAAGGATTATATTCTTTTAATTGTTCCATATCCCACTTAGTAGGAATATGAGATATTATTGTAAATTCACAATTTTGGTATTTTTCTCTTAATCGGCGCATTAGATTTTTCCATATAGCATTATCTCCTGTATTTCCAGCTTGCCAACAGTTGGTAAATAATATTTTCATAGTATTATTTTTTCAAATTCTTCTGCTGTTCTATTCCACGTATATTGTCGAGCAAATTCTTTTGATTTATCACTTAGTTCTTTTATTAATTCAGGATTGTTATATAGTTTAACTATTTTGTCTACGACTTCCATTGACCAAGTATAATGATTAATATCGCCAGCAATTACAAATCCTTTATCTCCTACTAAATTTCTTATATTTCCATTATCTGAAGCAATTATTACACAACCTGCTGCCATCGCTTCTAATATAGCAATTGGAACTGTTTCTTTATAATGACTTCCTACTGGATATAAAAATATTTCAGCCTGATTTAATCTCATTTTCATTTCTTCCTTTCCAATCTGTCCATGATAAGAAACTCTCATTTTTATTAATTTATTATAAATAGGTCTATATTGATCGTTATCCCAACCCCATAATCCACCACCACCATAGACATGAATTTGAGCTTGTGGTAATTTTAATCTTAAGCGTTCCATTATAGGAATAAGAGAAGGCATAGCTCCCTTACCTGGATGTCCGCTATAAGTTATATTAAAAGGTTGTTTAATAATTGTAGAATCAAAAAAAGATTCATCAACTCCAGGATTTACTACTGACATTTTAGAAATAAGAGATTCATGAAGTAAGGAAGCAAAATAATCTTTATGCCATTGAGAAACAACTATAATCTTATCTACATCAGGAAATCTTTGCACATCTTCTGTATAAAAACGATTAACAAAATTAACTACTTTTTTAGCAGTATGTTTTGCTGGAAAATTCTCAAATCCTACTAATACATCTTCAAACTGTGGAACATAATCAAAATATTTATAGTAACGAACATCATCATATATATCTGGAAAATTACAATTAATATAAACACTAACATCATGTCCTCGTTTAGCAAGAGCTTTTGCAGTTTGAATTAAAACTGTTTCTGCTCCTCCTACTCCTACATTTAATTCAGTATTAGGATTATAAGAAAGATTGCCATGTGCGTCAAAAAATGTAATTTTCATGGTTTTTGAAATATAAAATATTGTCCTTCATCTGGATAAGAAGGAGCACAAATAATATTAAAATTATATTTTCTAGCTAATTCTTTAACTTCTTCAAGAGTCCACCAAACCATGTCTACTGCAGGAGCATTATTACAAGGAGCACATTTATGTTTTAAAGATAATGGAATTTGAAAGAAATAATAACCTTTTTGTTTTAATATTCTTCTTCCATCTTGAATTAATCTTTCAACCATTTCTTCAGGTGTATGTTGAAAAACAAGATAGCTGATAATAATATCTGTTTCTAAATCAGCTAGAATAGAATAATCACGAATAATACAACCTGTGTTTATTTTAGATGATTTACCCAATCTTTGATGTAATCGTCTAATCATTTCTGCAGAAATATCAAGAGCATTAACTAATTTTGCTTCTTGAGCTATAAATTCTGTCATTCTTCCTGCACCGCAACCTAATTCTGTTACTGTTTTATTTTTCCAACTAATTCCAAATCTCCCTAGAAACTGTTTTATTATTTCAGTATATTCTCTACCAGATTCTTTAAAAGCTTCTTCTTCATTAAATCCTTGAGCAATATAATCTCTGAAGTAGTCTGTTTTAGCAGCATTATCCCAATCGTCTTTTAATTTTCTAAAATCTTTTACTAATATTGGATTTACCATATTATATTTTGAGGTACTTCACCTATATAGGCTTTTCCTATAAATTTTTCTAATACTTTATTATCAGAAATATTATAATCATATTTCTCATTTTTATCTACTAGATATTCTCCATATAAACCACTTTTATTAATTAATTTCTCTCTTTAGGAAATGTTTGTTTATAATCTATATTATTTTAAAGCTAAATTGAAAGCTTTATTCCAACCTTCATTTGATAATTTAGGATCCCAATACTTTATAATAGTTTCTCTTGCTTTTTGTCCTATTTCAATACATTTTTCTTTATTTTCTAATAATTCTTTAGTTTTATTAATCATATCTACTACAGAATCAGCATAAATAATATTTTCTCCATCTATAAAATATTCAAGATAGCTATTGTATTGAGTTTTATAAGCTACAACAGGCATACCACAATTATGAACAATTATTCCATTAGCTTTATAAACACCATCTAAAGTAGAAAGATTATAGACTTTACCTTTAAAAAATTCTTTTTTTATCGAGATAATCCTTTCTTGTTTAATTTCCTTATCTCTGTTAAGCAACCAATTTCTAATTGATTGTATGAATCGTGATATTTTTGTTTCATTCTTGATTTTATAAAAGTAATCAATATTCCACATTGCTCTTTTTTCACAATTAGATAAGGATATAATGCTTCTAGTAATGAAATAATTTGCAATCCCTTTACACCAAGAGAATAACAATGTTTGTGGTTTGGAAATGATTTTCTCTTGTTTTCGTACATATCTATTTGTTTGCAATTCAATTTGTTTGCTATCCAATCCATCACTTTCTTGTTTGTGTTTGAAATCTGAATTAAAGGTCTTATTTTGATTTTTCTCTCTACTTTGAAAGTAATTGTCCCTTCTCCATCTATAAATCCTGCTAAATAAGAAAGTTCCTGTTTTGAAAATAATATTTTTAATGGAATTAATACATCTCCATTTAATTTCTGTAACTCCATTTTTTTTATCTTTGCTAGAATTGACCACTTTGTTCTTAGAGGAAGAAATTTCATTAATTCTGTTGTGGATTTTTTGTAATTGATTAACAATATCCTTAATTCTTCTTGACTCCATGCTTTTTTTATAATCATGATTTATTTTTTTACTTATATAAACAGAATCAATTATATCACAATCAATTGCTTTTTTCCACCCCCTATTAGTCAAAATAGGATGATTTGGAGTACATTTAATTTTTGTACTTTCAGTTTTAATTTCAATCAAATCACCTTCATAATCATTTTTATGTACTTTATAAATATCGCTAAAAGTATCAATTTCTGTATTTCCTATGAAACAAGCCATAGCTTCAAGTGGACTTCGATCTAATTTCCAAGCACAATTAAAATAAGCTTGATGATTTTGTAGTGTTTTAACCATTTCTTCTTCTGAAAGTATTTCTTTAGCATTTGGAAAATTCTTATCGTCTTTTGCTATTACTTGTATAGGGAGTTCATAATAAGCATCTTTTAAAATATGATAACCTTTAACATAAGGACCCCAACCACTTATTGCTCTAGTTGCTATTGTAATCGCTTTTTTTTGAGTTGGATTATAACCTTTAAATATTTCTGTATCTATTGGATGTGGTCTTATTACTGGAGTACCAACTTTCCACATTTCTGCTTCTTCTCTACTCCAATAACAAACAGGATTATCATTTAATAATGAAGCTAATTTTCTAGGATTATCCCATTCTTGAGGAACTTGATCTATATGAAAAACACAAGGCTTTCCATGTTTATTAACTTCTAAAACTCTCTCATAAGTAACAGCATATCCTACATCTATTTTATCCCATGGTATTTTAGGATAAGGTACTATTTCAGCATTTTCAGGTAAAGTTCTTCCTATAAAAGGGTAATTATTATCAACTAAATAGAAATGATGTTCAGGAAGTGCTTTATACATATAATGTTCACAAAAGTTGTGATAGCGTTCCATTATTATTCCTAGTTTTTTCATAGATTTATTTTAGCAACTACATAGGGTTTAGTTACTTCATTAGTCATTCCAAATTGATCTTGTCCAAATAATTTTATATCTACATCTCCAAAAACTTCCTGAATTGTATTATAGAGAGAATAGAAGTCAAAATGAACTTTATGCCATTTATTTTTATCTGTATGTTTTAAATCGTTAGGAGTGCTTATATAAACTACAGCATTTGGATTAAGACATTCTTTTATATTTTTAAGGAGTGTTTTAGGATTAGCTACATGTTCTATCGTTTCAAAACATGTTACAACGTCAAATTTGGGGTGTTTATGATTACTTAAAGAATTATCTTCTTCTAGATTTCTTATTTCAAGACAAGCATCACATTTATATCCAAATTTCTTAGCCTCATCTATTGCTTCTTGACTATAATCATATCCTGATACGCTTTTAGCAAAGTAAGACATTAAGTACATTCCATAACCTGAACCACAGGCAATATCTAAAACATCTTTATCAGTAATACTTTCTAAAGCTAAGACATAACGTAATAAATGTTCTCTAATAACAACTACTGGAATTTCAGGATCTTTTTTTAAAACTATTCTTTCAATTGCATCAATTTTATCATCTATCATAATGGTTTATAAGCGATAATTCCTAATGAATTTGGATGCATAGAAGAAGGAGATGTCTTCATTATTCTCACAAAATTAACCTTACTTAATAAAGCATCCATTGTTTCAAATGTATATCCCCATTGATAGAAATCAAGCTCATGTTTTTGTTCACCATATATTTCTTTTAATAAATCTTCATTTCTAGTTGCTATTAATTCTTTAGTAATCTTAGAAAGATCAGGAATATATAATTCTAATTTACCTCCTGGTTTCAAACATCTATGCCATTCTTTTAGAGCTGCTTCAGCTTCTTCTTTTTTTAAACAACAAATCATATATGAAGAACAAATATCTGTTAAAGTATTAGAAGGAAAAGAAAGAAGTCTTGCATCATTTATATATTTAACATGTGGTAATTTACGCAAATCAACTTGTGCATAATCATTATGTAAAGGTCTTTCACCACCACCTATTTCAATTTTTTCTTCATGAGTAATTCCTGATAAATCTGGAGTCATAGATATTTTAGGTAAATTTTTAATTTTTGTAATATGCCATTTTTCTTCAAAAAGTTTTTTATTTTTTTCAGTAATTTCACAAAATCTTTTATTATCTTTTTTCTTTGCTATATCTTGAGATTTTCCTTCATAATGAATTAGTTTTGCTTCATGATTAAGAACTACTTTATATCCTTTTTGTCTTACTGTTAAACATAAATCTATATCTTCATAATAACCTCTAACATATTTCGCATCAAATCCTGCTAATTCTTTTCTAACAAGCATACAAGCACCAGTTACAGATTCTATTTCTTCACAACCCATTCCTCTTACTTCTTTATCTGTTTGAAATCTTCCTATATGTTCAATTTCACCATTTCTAAATGTTACTCCTGCATGTTGTATTTTCCAAATCCCTTTATCGTCTTGATTAAAATATAATCTTGCTCCAACAATACCAACTTTAGGATTCTTTTCTAAAACATCTACCATTCTTTCTAACCACCCCCATTGTGGTAAAGTATCATTATTAAGATAACAAATATAATCTCCTTTTGCTATTTTTTGTGCATTGTTATTTCCAAGAGCAAAACCTAAATTATTATTATTATGTATTGCTTTAATATTTGGATATTTTTTTTGAAGACTTTGAATAACACTCCAAGTATCATCTTTAGAATTATTATCAACTAAAATAAGTTCAAAACCAGGTGGTGTAACTTCATAGAGCCTATTAACACAATCTTTTGTATATTGAGAATTATTCCAACAAAGCATAATAATAGAAACCTTATCAGTGTGAGTTATTACAGATAAAAGTTTCTTTTCACTAACTTCTTCGTCAAATTTTATTTTTGCACGATGAATTGCTGCAATTTGTAATGTTTCATAAAGTTGTTTATTTCTAATTAATTGAAATGTTTTTTCTTTTAATTCTTCACAGTCTTTAACTAAAAATCCACTATCTCCATTAACTACAATTTCTGGTTGACCACCAGTATTTAAAACTACTGGAACACAACCTGAAGCCATAGCTTCAACTGTAGTCATTCCAAAATGTTCTTGAGCTCCTACTTGATCTGGCATACTAATTCCTGTCATATGCCAATAAATCATTGATTTACTATAAAGTTCTTTTAATTTTTCAAATGGAATATCAACATGAAATTTAATAGGATATCCATGTGCTATTCTATAAAGCTCTCCAAAATATATTTGATCTTGAACTTGTCCAATTATATGAAATGTCCAATCTTTAAGTCCTGCATCAACCATTTCTTTAAAAGCTTGTATCATTTGTCTATGTCCTTTATCAGCTTCAGGAACAGGTGGTGTAATTCTACTTACATGAATTATATTTTTTTCTTTATTATCAGAAGGTATAAATTGAGAAGTCATTATAGGAGGATAAACTACATGAATTCTTTCAGGAGTTTGTTTCCATCTTTTTATAATATTATCTTTTGTATATTTTGAATTTGCAAGAAACTCATAATCATATAAAGGAAAATAAAATTGAGGGAAAAAAACTAACATATATTTCTTTAAAGCTTTAGTTTCTTCTGCTCGCCAGTGAGAAATATTAAGAAACATATAATCGTATTTATTTCCACAACCTTTGGTATAAGGATAAATATTTATTCCTTCCGTATCTAAATGAAGAAATCTTTGCATCCATTCTTTAGTTTTAGGAGTACCAGAAACATAGACATCAATATTATAAAATTTCTTTAAATACTCAATAAATTTAAATGAATGAACTGTCCCACCACCAAGAATATCGAAATGATCGTTTAGACAACCAATCTTTAATTTTTTAAAAAATTGATTCATTTTATTTTAAACCCAATTAATTTTATTAGATACATTTTTATCAGCACCTTTAACCTTACTTTCATCTTCTTGTGTAGGACCACCTGTATTACCTGTATCTCTATCTGCTACAAGTTTTCTAATTTTATCTCCTAATGCTGTTTTAGGTCTGGGTAGTGGAATATCTTTCATATCTTCTTCTGATTGTTTAATTGCTTTCTCTACTTGAGGTGGAATTACTCCTCTTGGTGTAATAGTAGATTTAGTATTAATATTTTGTATTGCGACTGTTCCTTTGAATCCACAATTGGGACATTCAAATGTAGAGTTTTCACTATTAAAAAATAGTCTTTCATCACATTCAGGACAAAATTGTTCTGGGTGTAATACTCTTTGAATTAGAGCAAAAATATCTTTTTCTAATATTTCTTTAGCTTTATCTGGAAGCAATAAATCGTCTATTTCAGAATGTTTAGTGAGATCATTAATTAATTTTTTAATTCTCTCCTTAAGTGTTAGAACTGGTTTTTTTTGTTCTTCTACATTTTGTTCCTCTTTGAACTCTGTTACTTTTATTACCTCCTGTTTTTTTTCCTTTTTGTTGTCCATAATTTTCTCCTTTTCCTATAACTTTTAATACTTTACTAAAGAAATTGTCTAAATTGGGATTAGCCATAAGCATTCACCCCCATTTATATTTCTAAACAATTGGTAAATGAGCATTTGGATCATCTACTGCATTAACCATACTATGATAAAACTCATCATATTTTGAGTCTTTTTTAGCCTTAGCTCTTTCTTGTCTTTCTTTTTGATTTGCTATTTGTTTTTTAATATTAATAATTACTCCTGTGAATTGTGTAGGATCAATATTTATATTATCAGGTATTAAAGATTTTTTAAACTCTGACGAGTTATATTTAATTTCTACTTCATTGGCTATAGCAAAAAATCTGCCATTAATAAATATCTGAACTGGATTCTTTATTGTCATGTCCATAGTTATTTATTGTAAATCTTTTAAATTTATATATCCTTTTTCTAAATATTTTACTGCTCTTTTTAGAATATTTATATCTTCATAAAATCTTCCTAATGCCGTATTACATCTATCACAGAGTAATCCTCTTATACATTTACCACAAGTTTTTTGACCTCTTTTTTTAATAGGACAACAATTATGATCGTGATCAACTACATAATTTTTCTTTTGTGGTTTTCCTTGGCAAATAGCACAAACTCCACCCTGTTTTTTTAAAATTTTATCAAAATCTTCTAAGGTTATTCCATATTTTAATTTTAATGATCTTTTTCGATTTCGCAATGGATCTCTTAAATCACCATTCTTTCTGTATCTTGCTCGTTTCTTTTTATACTCTTCGGGATTTTCTGTTTTATATCGCCAATAATGTTCTTTATTTTGTTTTCTTATAGCTTCTTTTCTACATAGATTACAATATTTTGAAACATTAGCTGTTGGTTTATATTGTTTATGACAGACGGTGCAAATTTTTGATTTTGCAACATTACTTTTCATAAATTTTATATCTTTCCTTTAAAACCAGTTTCATAAGCATTTTTATTTTCTTGACTATGTATAGCTCTTCCCTGCCTATTGGCGAGATTTCTGGCTCTTTCTCTTCCTTCTTTATCTCCACATTTATATCTATATTT
>Ga0172369_10007644_pt1 | contig 12485 bp, 12 predicted proteins | sample LakKiv25m_FD_114539 | JGI IMG/M metagenome (GOLD analysis project Ga0172369, IMG submission 114539) | Freshwater microbial communities from Kabuno Bay, South-Kivu, Congo - kab_022012_11.25m | ecosystem: Environmental > Aquatic > Freshwater > Lake | place: Democratic Republic of the Congo... | reverse complement strand
TCCGCCCGCTTTCAAAACAGCTTTACTGCCACTTACAATGCTGGCACTATTAACAAAAATACCCCATTAATTCTATTCTTTACCGGCCAGGGAATTCCGATTATTATTGAGGTGCCGTAGGGAGGCTCTCATATTGCCACCTGCAATAAAAACCCTTTGTATTAGGGTTTTTATTGTTGGATAACGCCTTATGGACAGAAGTATCAAAACCCAATATAATAAATAATTATTGGAGTAGGCAAACTTAAATTATAAATATATTTTTATGAAAAATATTAAGCAAGCGTTAACATTTGATGATGTTTTGCTCGTTCCCCAGTATAGTGATATTCTTCCGACGGAAGTCAATACACAAGCGAAGTTTACAAAACAAATTACTCTAAAAATTCCCATAGCTTCCAGCGCTATGGATACTGTGACAGAAAGTCTGTTAGCCATTGCTTTGGCGCGTTTGGGAGGGATTGGGGTTATACATAAAAATATGTCTGCGGCAAAACAGGCCACAGAAGTAGCAAAAGTTAAAAAAGAAAAATTATTGGTGGCAGCAGCTGTTGGCGCAACCGGTGATTATTTCCAGCGGGCTCAGGAATTGGCCAAAGCCGGTGTTGATGCAATTGTTATAGATACTGCCCATGGTCATTCAGCACGCGTGCTAGAAGCGGTAAAAAAAATAAAAAAACAAACTAGGGGCGTGCAAGTGGTGGCTGGAAATGTGGCTACTGCTGAAGGTTTTGCGGCGCTGGCAAAAGCCGGAGCGGATGCGGTAAAAGTAGGAATAGGTCCGGGGAGTATTTGCACCACCCGCATCATTTCAGGCATGGGTGTACCGCAACTTACCGCAATTTTGGATTGTTTTGCAGTATCAAAGAAAACTAAAGTGCCGTTGATTGCCGACGGGGGAATAAAATTTTCCGGAGATATGGTTAAAGCTTTGGCGGCTGGAGCTTCTTGCGTTATGGTGGGGTCTTTATTGGCCGGCACAGAGGAAGCCCCGGGGGAGATTACTGAAAAAAATGGCAGAAAATATAAGGCTTACAGAGGAATGGGAAGTTTAGGAGCGATGCAACAGGGAAGCAAGGATCGTTATGGGCAAGAGAGCGTTTTGGCTTTAAACAAATTGGTGCCGGAGGGGATTGAAGGTCAGGTTGCATATAAGGGGTCGTTGGAATTGGTTATTAGCCAGTTGGTGGGCGGTTTGCGTAGCGGTATGGGCTATTGTGGCGCAAAAAATTTGAAAGAATTAGAAATAAAATCACGTTTTGTGGCAATTACTTCGGCGGGGTTAAAAGAAAGTCATGTGCACGATGTAAATATTACCAAAGAAGCTCCGAATTATCACGCAGATTAAACAGTATTTAAAAACACCTTAACTATTATTAAGGTGTTTTGTTTTTTTTAAAGTAACTTTTATGCCGGTATTGTTTTTTTCGAAATTCACTGCATCTAAAAATTTTTCAGCGATTTCTATGCCACGTCCTGATTGCCAAGATAGATCCGCGCCTGTTCTTATGCCATCAATCTTGGAATTCCAGAATTCGGGCGAGTCTTTACCCATATCTTGAATTTCAATAATTAATGCATCGGGCTTTAAGTGGATTGTTACTTTAACGGTTTTTGAAGCATTTTGAGGCAATTGTTCAGCTTTTGATACTTCTAAGGCAAAATCTTGTTCCTTGTTGCCTTTAAGTTTTTTTAGTCCCAAGTTTCCATGTACAATAGCATTGATTAATAATTCATGGAAAGCATAGGTGATTTTATAAACATTAGCGTTATCCCAGCCGTTTTCTAACAGTAATTTTTCTAATTTTTGATAATATTCCATGGAATATTCCAGGGAACTTTGAATAATCCATTCAATTGTTTGGGGTTGAGTTTCTTTGATATTCGGATTAGTTAAAAAATCGGACATATTTTGTAAGTTTAAAATTTATCCCCATTCAATGGTTACTGGAGGTTTATCGGAAATTCTATAAACTACTCCGCCGATTTCGCGTACCTCGTTAGTGAGCCGACGCGAGACATGATTTAAAAATTCAAACGGCAGTTCCGCTGCTCGGGCCGTAAAACCGTTAACCGACCAGACAGCCCAAAGTGCCACTACGTAGCCTTCCGCGGCATCATCACCTTTGGTGCAGGTTGTTTTGGAAATTGTAACAACCGCGCCGGCTTGCCAAATGGTTTCGTATAAATTCCAGTTGCGTAACTCTTCCATGTAAATGGCATCGGCTTTACGTGCGACGCTAAGTTTTTCCTCTGTAATTTCTCCTTCCACTCTAACTACCAGCCCGGGTCCGGGAAAAGGATGGCGGGACAATAAAACTTCCGGTACTCCTAAAGAGCGTCCCAGTTGCCTTCCCGTATCTTTGACACAATCGGCCAGTGGCTGAAGTTCCGGAATGGAAAAATTTAAATTTACGTTGTGGTGAATTTTAATTTCCGCTTTCCGTGCGCCGGAATCGTACCCGCCGCCACTTTCGGAAATGTCGGTATAGAGTGTTCCTTGGGCAATAAAGTCGGCTTTAAATTCCCTTGCTTGATTTTCCAAAATTTCTTTGTAGATGCCTCTCATGGCCAGCCGTTTATCCTTCATTTTTGTTTTGCCTTTTAGAGCAATTAAAAATTGTTTTGTGGCATCAACAATTTTAACTTTAAGCCAGCTTTCTTTTCCAAAATATTTGAGCACATAAGCTTCGTCTTCGGGGCGGTCTACACCTTTTATATATATTCCCATAATCCCTTGATGGGCGCCTTCAAGGGAAGCTTTAAGCAAAAAAGCCACTGTGGAAGAATCGGTTCCTCCGGAAAGCGCGATTAGGACTTTTTTTCCGGCAATTTGTTTTTTTAGATCTGAGATCTTTTTGGTCGCCAGTTCTTTGGCGGGAAAACGATCGCGAGCTTTGCAAATTTTAAAACAAAAATTTTCCAGGATTTTATCGCCGTGTTCGCTTTCGGTTACTTCCGGATGGAATTGTACACCCCAAAGGTGCTTATAGTTTGCGGCGGCAGTGGGCGCGTTGGCTGTGGTGCCTAAAATAATCAATCTTTTATCCGGTTCAATAATGTCGCCGTGGCTTTCCAAAACTTTGGATATTGTGGGTAAATTTTCAAACAGCAAGGAATTGTCGGCAATAGTAAAGTCGTGCGTCCCGAATTCCCGTTTATCCGATAGGCGTACTTTTATGCCAATATGATGCGCCCACATTTGAAAACCCAAACAAATGCCTAAAACCGGTATTTCTAAATCGAATATTTTATCGTCAAAAGGGGGTTGCTCGTAGGCCGAGGCCGGTCCGCCGGAAAGAACAATGCCGGTTGGTGCCAGGATTTTTACATCTTTGGCTTTTACTGAGGCCGGGTCGGCCACTAGGCAAAATACCCCTAAAGAGTCCAATTTTTGTTTGATTAAATGGTCAAATTGGCTACCCATGGAGAACAACAGAAACAGTTCGTCAGTTTTGCGAATTTGTTTTTCTTCAGCGATTTCCGCCAAGGCTTCCACGCCAGCGGATTTAAAAGTTTGAAGCATAAGGTTTTAATAAAATTGATACGGGTATTATATAGAAAAAGCGCCAGATAATCAAAACCGTCCTAAAGTGAAGGACGGAGTATTTTTGTGCTATTATATATGCAGTTAATAAACTTTGGTGGACCGTGGGAGAATCGGACTCCCGCCTGTCGGATGCAAACCGACTGCACTACCACTATGCTAACGGCCCAGTACTAGAAATTCCAAGAAGGGACCAGATTAAACAGCCACATAAAGCTTAAAATGCACATCCCAAGGCCAAATATTTTCCACCAGGTATAAGTTCCGGCGGCAATGCCACCCCCTAAGTATTTTTCCGCAAAATCAATTTTTCCGGAAAATTGGTCGGTAATTTGCACTGAATATTTCATACACAGAAGGCCGAGGACAAAAATTAGAGGAGAGAAAATAAAACGCATAAATAGAGTTGTAAAGTTTATCAGGTTATTAGGTTCATAAAGTTTTTGCCTATTAACTTGATTACTTTTTACTTTATAACTTGATAACTTTTTCATGGTGGGTGTGGCAGGGATTGAACCTGCGACCCCGTCATTATCAGTGACGTGCTCTACCACTGAGCTACACACCCGTAAATACCAAAATTAATGGACTTTGATAATTTTAGCAAAAATCTTTGATTTTGACAACCATGCGGAAATATATTATTATTAATATGAAGTTTAAGGGTTTTTGCCAAATAAAGGCTTTATTTTAGATACCAAAACATAAAATACACGATAAAATGTTTTTTTCGGGATTATTTAACAAAAAAAAATCGATTTTAGGTGTGGATATCGGTACCTCCAGTATCAAAATTGCCCAAGTTTCTCATAGTGGCAAAGCCCTTTTAGATACTTACGGAATTGTGAATATTAATCATCAATTGGGTGGTAAAGAAGATGAAATGGCCATTGCCCAAATGGCAAAAGTTTTAAAGGCTTTGGTGCAAAAAGCCGGCGTAACCACAAACAAATGCATAATTAGTTTTCCTAACAGTGCAGTTTTTACTTCAGTTATACAATTGCCAAAAATGAGTGAAGGAGAGATGGGTTCTGCTGTGGAATTTGAAGCAAAAAAGTATGTTCCTTTGGCGCTGTCCGATATTGATTTGTCCTGGACGCTAATCGGCGGGGAAAAATCGGAGGATGGTTTAGTAAAGGTCTTACTTACTGCGGTGCCAAAGCAAATTACCAAGAATTATATGAAGGTATTTTCGCTGGCAGGCTTAGAGCCACAAGTGGGCGAAATTGAGGCTTTGGCATTAATAAGGTCATTAATTGGAAGTGTACCTATTAATTGTGTTATAATTGACATAGGTGCCAGAAGCACGGGATTGAATATTATTGAAAATGGTTTTTTAAGGCTTTCGCGTAATTTGAATATCGGTGGTGATACTATTACCGATAAAATAGCTCAGGCCTTGAATATTAGTATTTTTAGGGCCGAACAATTTAAAAAAGAATTTGGGGTGAGTAACTCTACTTTTATTCCCGATACCATTAGGCCGATTTTAAATATCATAAAAAATGAGGTAAAGCAGTTACTAACAATATATCAGTCGCAGAATGTGAAAGTGGAAAAGATTTTATTGGTGGGAGGGGGAGCGAATTTGCCAGGGATTGCAGGTTATTTTGAGGATTTAAAATTATCCGTGGAATTAGGAAGCCCGTTTAACTCCGTAGGGTATGCTGAAAATTTGCAACCAATTCTAAAAAGGTATTCATTAAATTTACCAATAGCAATAGGCTTGGCTTTAAGGGAAGAATAAACAACAAGTGAAATAAAAATTAATGCGTTGATTACGTAACCTCTTTAAAAAAGAAAAAGGGTAAGCGCAATCAATAATATAAATAATATTGTGGCACAAATAAATTTATTAAAACAAACAGCTCCCCAGCGAAATTTATGGACTGTAATACCAAAATTTTTTGCTAGTGTTTTGCTGGTTGTTTTAATAATACTAGTGCTTTATTATGGCTGGTTGATCATAGAATCAAAAAAAGTTGCCTCAAACATTATTAATGTTCAAGCCCAGATTAACGAAGAAAAAAAGATTGGTTTGAACATGCCGAAAAGAGATGAGGTTTTAGTAAGACAACAACAACTCCAAGGAATAAACGAAGCAGTTGGAAACCATTTATACTGGACACAGCTTTTACCTGAATTGGCGAGAGTAACTTTAAAAAGTGCCAGTTATTCCAATATAAAAGTGGGGACTGACGGTAAAATATCTATGACCGTAAAAGTTCCTACAATCGGAGATTTAGACAAGTATTTGCAGGTATTTGACTTACCGGCTTTTAACAAAAATTTTAGTGACGTTAGAATTGGCGGGTATTATAAAGTCCAGAGTGAGGACAATAGCTCAACAATAAATTTTGATGTGATGATGAAATATAATCCGGACGTTATCCAATATAAACCAGATAGCGAATAATAATTTATTATGAACGTAAATTTACCAAAAAGTATTAATTTGAATTTTTCCCCTCAGGTTAGGTCTTCCCGTAATTCGGTACTGGAAGCAGTGTTGCTTTTGGTAATATGCGGTTTGTTTTATTGGTTCATTATTGCGCCGAAAATGACTGCAGTCGCCGAACAAAAAAATTATCTTTCTCAAACTCAGACCGAAAAGGATAATATTTCCGGCACGGTAAGTGATTTGAAAAAAATGGTAGGGCAGCTTTCCGCTCATACCAAGGAAATTTCGGCTTTGGATGAAGCAATGCCATTGGACGCAAAGGTTTTAAGACTTAGGTTGTTGTTGGAAGACCTTGGACAGTCAGTTGGGCTGTCAGTAGGCAATGTGAATGTAACCGGTAATACTGATGCCCCTTGGGCCGGTGATAAAGCAATCTTAGAAAACCCTTACGGAGTACCCCGTTCCGTGCAAAGATTAAGCGGTACAATTTCGGCTCAAGGAAATTATGGTCAAGTAGTCGCATTTTTAAATAAAATAGAAAATAGCGGAAGAATTATTAATATTAACTCCGTCAACATAGACAGCTCGGCAGACGGCAATCTTAACATATTGCTGACCTTGGATGCTTCTTATTTGGCCCCGAATACAAAATAGCGGATATGAACAAAAAAGTAGTTATTCAAATAATAATTATAGTCGGAGCTTTTGCAGCCGCCGGTTTTATTTTGTATAACGGATTATTTAAAAATGATTCCTCTTCTGCCACGATGGCAAATGTGCCTTTGACAGAAAAAAGTGAAAAGATTTTGCCTTACGGCTCCAGTTTAGATTTTAAAACCGATTTATATAAGCGCAATTTCAAGTTTAATTCTATCAGTTACCCTCAAGTAGACCCGCAAAATGAAGTTGGAATTCCGGAAGCATCCTTAGTAACCCCGCTTGATATAAAGTAATAGGAGCGAGTTATCTATAAATTCTTAAGTTTTAAATTTTTTAAATAAAGTGATTATTAGGCGTAAACATGGATGCGACGTCAAAAATTACCCCGGTTTCCGGTGGTACATCACCTCCTACAATTTCAGCTGGATTCGACCAATTTTTGGTCGATAACGGTTTTGTTAAGCCTCAAGTAGCGGAGCAATTAAAAGCTCTGCAAAAACAAAGCGGCCAGGGCTTAGGTCAGCTCCTCATTTCGCAAAAGGTTTTAGATGAAGAGGACTTAGCCAAAGCTAAGGCCGCCTTTTTTAATGTCCCATATATTGATTTACGGAGCCTGCAAGTTTCTTCTCAAATTTTAACTTTAATTCCTCAGGAAGCCGTAAATTTTTATAATTTAGTGCCTTTTGAATTATCTGGGCGTAATTTAAAAGTTGCGGTAACCGATCCGACAAATTTGTCGGCCTTGGAGGCGTTGGAGTTTTTAGGGCAAAAACAAAACTTGCAGGTACAGTTGTATTTGGCTTCCGACACTTCCGTGTCGGTTGCCATTGGGAAAAAACGGAATTTAAAAAAAGTTGTGGGAGAGGCTTTAAAAGACATGCAAATTAGTGAAGCCAAAGATTTAAAGCCCACCGAAGAAAAAAAAGAAACCAAATCTCAAGTTATTGAAGAGGCTCCGATTATTAAAATAGTGGAAGTTATTTTAAGTAATGCCATTGACGGAAATGCTTCCGATATTCATATTGAGCCTTCGGAGAAAGATGTGCGGGTGCGTTACCGTATAGATGGAATTCTTCATACCTCTTTAATGTTGCCAAAAACCGTACATTCCTCCATAGTTACCAGAATTAAAATATTATCTAATCTGAAAATTGACGAATCGCGTTTGCCACAAGACGGCAGGTTTCATATGGAAGTCGGGAAAAAATCGGTGGATTTACGTGTTTCAATTCTACCTCTTATTTATGGGGAAAAAATTGTTATGCGTATTTTGGACAAGAGTACAAAAGCTCCGACTTTGGATCAGCTCGGCGTCCGTGGCAAAGCTTTGACTTGGATTAATGATAATATTAAGAAAACCCATGGGATATTTTTAATTACCGGCCCAACCGGAAGCGGAAAATCCACCACTCTGTATTCCATTTTATCTTTAATTAATACCACTTCGGTAAATATTGTTACTTTGGAAGATCCGGTAGAATATTTTATTGAAGGAGTAAACCAGAGCCAGATTAATCCGGAAATCGGCTTAACTTTTGCCACGGGCTTAAGAAGTATTTTGCGTCAGGATCCGAACGTAGTGATGGTCGGGGAAATCCGCGACCGAGAAACCGCGGAATTGGCCGTACAGGCTGCTTTGACCGGCCACTTGGTTTTTTCTACACTGCACACCAACAATGCTGTTGGAGCCATACCCCGTCTGATGGATATGGGCATGGAGCCATTTTTACTTGTTGCTTCCATAAATGTAGTAGCTGCTCAGCGTTTAGTTAGAAAAATTTGCCCTGATTGCCGGAAGGAATTTCCTGTCAGTAAAGTGATGGAAGAAGAGATAAAAAAAGAACTGGCCAATGTATCGGACGATTATTTTTCAGGCGTAGATAGGAATAAAATTAAAATATTCAAGGGAGAAGGCTGTGAAAAATGCGGTCACACAGGGTATAGCGGTAGAATGGGACTTTTTGAAGTACTACCTTCAAATACGGACATTCAGGATTTAATATTAGGAAAATCTTCTGCCCATAAAATCTATGAGGCTGCTCAAAAAATCGGAATGATATCGCTAAAACAGGATGGAATGGTAAAGGTAATAAGAGGAGAAACTTCTATTGAAGAAGTAATTAGAGTAACCACGGAATAGAAATGTCAAAATCCAAATGCCAAATGTCAAAAACTGCAGTTCATTAGAAATTGGGAATTTGTAATTTGAAATTAGTTTATTATGTCTTATTTAATTAAAGAAAAATTTAGCATCGCGGATTTAACCGGTATTCGGGTAGAGCCCAATAGGGTTATTATTTGCGAACCGGAAGAATATTTGGCAGCCCTGTACGGGTATCATCTGATGCAACATAATTTTGACGTAAGGCATTGCCGAGGTGAAAAAGACGTTAAAGAACTTTTATTATCATTTTCCCCCCGACTTTTGGTTATTAATATTGAAGCTGAAAATTTAAATCGCGACTTGTTATTTAGCCTGTGTCGACAGTTTCCAAGCTTAAATATAATTACTATAGGTTATAATATTGGAGGAGAAGTAATAAAAAAACTTATGTCAGACGGTATTTGTGGGCATATAGATAGACGCTTGAGCAGGCCGAAGGATTTAATTTATGTTGTCAAAGCAGTTTTAAATAATTAATCAAAATTACAAATGTATAAAGCAAGCGAGTTAGAATTAAATAAACTTCTCTCGGTGGTGCTGGAACGGGATTCTTCCGACCTTCATTTAATGGTTGGTGAACCGCCGATAATCCGGGTCGATACCCAATTAATTCGTTTAGATAATTATCAGGTATTAAGCAACGACAATATTAATGACTTACTTAATGTTTTACTGTCCCCCGAACAAAAGCAAAAATTTGAGCAGGACATGCAAATAGATTTTTCTTATGCTTTTAAGGACAATATTCGTTTTCGCGTAAATGCTTATAGACAAAAAGGTGTTTTGGGTGTGGCATTAAGAATCGTTCCGAACCACATAAAAACCTTGGAAGAATTAAATTTACCCTCAACTTTAAGAAGATTTATAGAGAAACGGCAAGGACTGGTGTTAGTAGTGGGGCCGACCGGACATGGAAAATCGACGGCGCTTGCGGCTTTAATTAATGAAATAAACAATACCAGAAGCGATCATGTATTAACTATTGAAGATCCAATAGAATTTGTCTTTACTCCAAATAAGTCAATAGTTTCCCAAAGGGAGCTGTATTTAGACACTCCAACATTTGCCGGCGCTTTGCGGTCGGCTTTGCGGGAAGATATTAATGTTGTTTTGGTCGGTGAAATGCGCGATTTAGATTCCATTTCCGCCGCGTTAACTGTTGCGGAAACCGGCCATTTGGTGTTTGGCACATTGCACACCAATGATGCCGGACAAAGTATTGACCGTATTGTAGATGTGTTTCCGTCCGGCCAGCAACAGCAAATCCGTGGTCAGTTAGCCAGTGTGTTAGTTGGGATTGTGTCGTTGCGTCTATTGCCGAAAATCGGCGGTGGCCGGGTGCCGGCTTACGAAATTCTTATGGCCAACCACGCGGTTCGAAATGTCATACGTGATAATAAGATTTATGAAATCCCAAACATTGTCCATACAAGTTTAGAGGAAGGAATGATCCCGCTTGATAAAACTTTAGCCCTTTTAGTCAAACAAGGTCAGGTTGAATTGGAAGTAGCCCAAAATTTTGTCTTAGATAATGAGTACTTTTTGTCATTAATCTCTTAATAAGCGAGTAAGTATGTAAGTGAATAAGTATTTAAGTTACTTACCAACTTACCAACTTACCAACTTACCAACTTACAATGAAATTTAACTATAAAGCTAAAAATAAAGATGGAGGTATTCAATCCGGAATTGTTCTGGCCAACAATCAGCTAAAGGCGGAAAATCTGCTTACAGGCAACGGCTTGGTAATTATCAGTTTAGAGCAACAAGGGGATGATATATTCGCTAAAATTAATCCTTTTGGCCGTTCAGTAAGCAATAAGGAACTGGTTATGTTTTCCCGTCAGTTGTCTACGTTAATTTCCGCACGAGTGCCGATTGTCCAATCCCTAAGAATTTTACAGGAGCAAATTACCAGTAAATATTTGTTGGAAATCATTGGAGATTTAATTTCTTCCGTGGAAAATGGAGATGGTCTTTCCAGCGCGATGACCAAACATCCGGAAGTATTTGGTAATGTTTATGTGAGTCTGGTTCGTTCCGGGGAGGTTTCCGGTTCCTTAGATAAATCTTTAGTTTATTTAGCCGACCAGTTGGAAAAGGATTATGAATTAAAAGCTAAAGTAAAAAGCGCAATGACTTATCCGGTTTTTGTGCTGTCCGCTTTGCTGATTGTGGGTTTATTAATGTTTAAGTTTGTTTTGCCTAAATTAACCGCCGTGCTGGAAGAGCAGGGAGGTAATTTGCCTACGGTATCGGTGGTTTTAATTGCTTTTACCAGATTTTTTGGGGCATACTGGTGGACAATTATAATAGGTTTGGCCTTAATAATTTTAGGGGTGAGATTCTATATCTCTACCCAAGCCGGCAGATATAATTGGGACAATATGAAAATTCACCTGCCCATAATAGGGGACATTTTTCAAAAAATTTATTTGGCCCGTTTTTCCAGGAATTTGTCAACCCTGGTAATAGGAGGTATTCCGATAATTAAAGCTTTGCAAATTGTTTCTGAAATAATTAACAATGTTATTTATCGGGATATAATTTTGGACACTGTGGCTAAAATTCAGGCCGGCAAAAGCATTAGTGAAGGACTGTCCGGCCACACTGAATTTCCTAATATTGTTACCCAGATGGTAAGGGTAGGAGAGCAAACGGCTCAACTTGATGATATTATGTCAAAATTGGCCGGATTTTATGAAAAGGAAGTAGACAACAAAGTCGGGACCTTAACCACTTTGCTGGAGCCGATGATAATGATTATATTGGGCTTAGGTGTCGGTGCTTTAGTAGCTGGCGTGTTGTTGCCGATTTATAATTTAGCCAGTACCGCGGGGTAAAATATCCTTTATCCTTTATCTTTAATCCTTGACAGAGAAGGATAAAAGATTGTGGATTGAGGATACCCCAATTGTGTATAACTTTTATTGCTAAAAGGCGAAAGATGCTATAATATAGTTAACCTAAATATTAAATTGAAGATATGAAAATGTTTTCAATTTTGTTTGATAAAGGATTGGGGGTGAAAAAATTGAGAAACAAAAATAAAGCCGGTTTTACTTTAATTGAATTGTTGGTGGTTATTGCCATCATAGGCTTGCTCGCATCGGTGGTACTCTTGGCGCTGAATTCTGCTCGGCAGAAATCACGTGACGCCAAGCGTCTCGCTGATGTAAGGCAACTGGCTTCCGCTTTAGAGTTGTTCTATAACGACGCAAATGGTTATCCGACTTGTTCAGCAGGATGTAGTGAAGCGGTGCCAGCTAAAATAATGGGGACTACAACAGGGGTGCTTAGAAATGTAACCTCTTCTCCTAATCCAACCCTAACACCCACTTATATTGGTTTAATTCCAGTTGCCCCGGCTCCGGCTGATTCCACTTGCGGAACAGACAATAATTATATGTATGCGGCTACTAATGACGGCGCTACTTATACTTTGACTTTCTGTCTTGGGGCGACAACCGGAGGATACGCTCCTCTTAAGCACTCTCTCACCCCTGCCGGTATTCAATAGTAAAGTTTTTGTTATCCAGTCCTGCCCTAAAATGCGGGACTGGATATTCCCTAATAAATTTGTGAATTTTAAAATCAATACAAAAATAGTAATTATTTTAGGCAGCCTGGCAGTGGCTGTTGTTTTGTTTACGGCAATTTTTAAAGGCATAAGTGCGGGGAAGGACACGGCTCAAAGTTCTGCGGTAATCCAG
>Ga0172369_10007642_pt1 | contig 12486 bp, 13 predicted proteins | sample LakKiv25m_FD_114539 | JGI IMG/M metagenome (GOLD analysis project Ga0172369, IMG submission 114539) | Freshwater microbial communities from Kabuno Bay, South-Kivu, Congo - kab_022012_11.25m | ecosystem: Environmental > Aquatic > Freshwater > Lake | place: Democratic Republic of the Congo... | reverse complement strand
TCAAACGTCCAGCCGTTCGCCAGCCAGCCCAGAATCAACTCGACGGATATCCGCGTGCCCTTGATGACGGGCTTGCCCACCAGGATATTTGGATCGGTGACGATACGGTCGCGCCATTCCATGATTAGTCCTTTCCAAAAATGTCGATGTCGAAAGCCAGTTCGTCACCGAAATGGCAATGCACGGCATCGCGGATGTAGCCGGCAAGGCCCGGCAAATCGTTAGCCTCGGTGAAGATGTCCGCATTGACCGCCTTGGCGGTGTAGCCGCCTTCCGGCGCTGTCTTTACGATGAAATGAATTTCGGACATGGCACGCTCCACGTTAGAACCCATCTATGACTTCCGGAGTGACGCAAGTTTCTGCCAAATTGATGTTTCCTTCAACATCCACGCTCAAACTGCCATGCACCTTGGCCGAAGAGCACTGGCCGGATTTGCTGCCGTGCTGCCACCAGATAACTTTCTTTATGGCCATGCTGCCTTCGGGGCGGGCAGAGGAAGCATCGTTCTCGAACAGGCGCGGCAGGATGGCCTTCAAGGTTTCGGCATCGGCATCGGAAAAACCGGTGCGCTCGGCCAGTTGAGGATTCATGCTGCCGAAGCATACGTAAATACCTTGATCGACGCGGTGCTTCATGCCCATGGTGTCGGAACCGCGCTTGCTGCCGTCACCCTCGCCGCTAACGCTCTTGGTGATCTGGGTACTGGTGACACTGACAGGTTCGACGCTGAAAGCCGACTGAATAGTCACCGGACCGCGAATCGGGATTGAGACGCCACTGGCATCATTCGTTTTGCCGAAGGCGAACACTTGTCCGAAGGCGCGAACATCGAACCACTTCACACATGCCTTCTTAGCTGTTTCGTCCTTGTTGGCATTCGCCTGGAATGCTGCCGCCCCCAAGCCATTTGTCGGTGATGTCGCGCGGTTCTTGAGGCTGGTTTCACCATCCTTCTTACGGTCATCGGACTGCACGAAGATGGCGTGGCCGGCTTCCAACAGCCGATCCCGAATCTTGCGCTTGATGCAGACATCGGTCATCTCACCGAAGCCGCCGTAATCGGTACGCGGGCGATTGCCATTTAACGGGTCGCCGTTTGGGTTGGCATGTTTGACGCCGAACACGATGGCGAAATCGATCTTGTTTTGCAGGGTGGTCATGGTAAGGGTCTCCCAGGGTTTATTCGGTAATGGATTGATCGTCGTCTGCTACTGGCACGATCCCACGCAACAGGGCGGCGCGCTGGCAGTGGTAGCCGAGCAGGAATTCCGCGGACAACGCGCGGTCGCTGGTGAAATCGTCGGATATGAAAAGGTCGTGGATTTCATCGAGCAGTTTTTCCCGCTTCCAGAGGAACCCTGCGCCTTTTTCGGAAGCACGCAGGCGGGACTTGTAGGGTTCCAAGGCCAGCTCGATGTTGCGCCAAGTCGAGAACGGGCGTTCGGCAAAGCGTTGCATCAGGCGCGCTGCCGTTGTGCTTCGATTCTCCCCTGCCAGTTTCAACGCATATCCTTCGATGCTGTCGGCAAGCGCTAGCAGCCGGCCGTAGAGATAGTCCCGGGTGGTTCTGTCATCTTCCAATGCCATTTGATACTCCTTCCCCTGTGATTTTGAATAGCCCCTGAACAGGGCGCATGCGATGCCGAGGCATTTCTCCCATTCCCAATGATCGAGACCGGCCCGGTTCGCGGCTCGGTGCGCGGTCGATAGCGCCAGATCGCAGGGAACCACCTGGCCGTCGATGATACAAGGCAGCAGCCGCTCGACCGTGGCCTTGCGCAGCTTGTCGTCGAGGCGCGTGCCGTAGGCGGCCTCTGCGATGTCTCGCGGCGCCGGCGCACCGACAAACTTCACGTTCTTACCGAAGTCCTGTGCCCAGGCGTACTGCGTATGCCAGCCCTCGATACGATCAAGGAACTCTGAACCCTTCAACTCGCAGTAGTAGGTTATGGCCATGCGCCCCGGCGTGGCGGAATCGAGACCCATAACCACAATGTCGTCGGTCGGATCGAGGTTCGCGCGATAGCCGCGCATGGCCTGCTTGAGGCGCAGGGCAAACGCTTGGCCGGCATCGCCCGCCAACCCCGTTTCCGCTCCGCCTGCCGACTGCGCGTTTCCGCTGTTGCCAAGGATCAGTGCCAGCGTGTCCTTGAATGGATCGGGGATGGGCTTGCCGGCTACCGCCCAGCTAACTATGACTTGATCGCCGCTCTTGTACGCTTGGCGCCCGATTAACCAGCGCAGGGCGTTATGGGCTTTCTGCGTGACCTCGTAACTAACGCCGCAGGCTTGCTGACCATCCTTGTCAGTAAATCGACCCCGGAAGGTATAGCCTTGATCGTCGTTCGCGCTAACGAGCTTCGCACCGTCCCCCGGATGACGAATGCGCTTGGGGTGGCTCAAAGCAAGCGCGGCGGCGTTCTTGCCCGTCACCATACACAAGCCTTTGGTAACCTTGCTGGCAGCATCGAATCCGATCCACATCTCTTGTAGGGAGGAGTCCGTCCAGACTGCCATATTCGGGTCGCCAGGCAGCCATACCTGCCAACGGATAAAGGCGTCGCCTTGGTCGCGTTTGCCTGCCTTGGCGGTAAGCAAGCGAAAAATCTCTGGCGTATCTTCACCTTGCCATTCGGTCAGGAGCTTGCCATCCACATCCACGTGAAGCAGCTTTTCCTTCACCAGGTCGGCGACGACATGCCCCTTGCGCACATAGTCGAGGACAGCCTGAGCCTTGGGATGGGCAAAATCTGAGTTGCACCAACTTGACAGCAGTGCTTCGTACTCATTGAAAAAGGGCGGCTTCGTCCCTCCATGCTGGAGGTAGTCAGCAGCACAGTACTGAACCTTGTCGCAAAGAGGATGGGGCGGCGGCCTTGTTCCCACTCGACCAGCGGAATCCTCGGTTGCCGGGATTACCGTCTCTTCCTTCTGAACAATCTTTGCACTCTTGAAATTGCCCTGCCCGTCGATTGCGATCTCGATGTGCGCCTGCTGTGGCGTATGGCTAATCGGCATCAAGAGCGCAGTACCCGGTGGCTCCCGCCCCTTGCACGCCTCATAGGTCGCGTGTAGCTTCTCAATCCATGCCATCGCTCGCCTCCAGTGTTGCCGCCTCGTCTTCAACTGCACGCAAGCTTTCGTTCCTGACGAAGGTCTTCTTCGTCATCTCGCGCACGAACTTGCGTACGGTGCAAGCTTCGGGCCGGTCAAAGCGCATCACGCCGTTCCTCATGGTCGGCTTCCAGAAGCGCGCATCCAGTTTGTCATCGCCGGTTTCGTCGGGATAGTCGAAACCGTGAAACATCAGGCCAAAGGCGAGTTCGCCAGCACCATCGTAGTGGCCGGGACCGGAACCGAACTCGCAAGGTTCGACATAGCCCTGGCAGTCGCGCGTACCGAGAAAAATGTCTTGCCGGCCGCCACGCTCGAGCATGCGCCGTGCGATGTCGTTGTGCTTGGCGGGGTTGCGGTCGTCGGCAAGCTCCGGGCGGTGCTCGTTCCAGACGAAATGTGCCCGTACTTGATATTCGACGTCCGCAAGAAAGGTATAGATCGCCAGATCGTTGCCGCCGCTGTAGACCAGCGGCTTAGTGCCCTTGGTCTGAGTGCGGATCGGCTTGATGACGCGCACGGCATCGATGATCCAGATGAAGGTCGGCTTCCAGTAGATCGACTTGGCGACACCCTTGAGCGCCTCATAGGTCGGGATGTGATAGGAACACTTTTCACCACCGACGCGGGTCAGCGGGTCGGTGAACAGGGCGTGGCGCCCGCGTACTTTGAATTCAATTCGGTTACGGCTGTGATCAGTCACGATATCAGCGCCTCCATCATTTGAACGGGTTTGGTGCTAAGCCCGAATTCCGGGCTGTAGTAGCGTGGGTCGAGGTGGAGAACCTCCGTGCCTTCCTGAATCGGAGAAATGGCACGCGCATCCATGAGTGCCGCGAGCACATTCGGAAAAACATTTACTGTGAATTGCTGTGCTCGCTTGAGAAGCTCGAATTGTTTCTCCACTTCGAAGGCAGAACACAGGTCAGCAACCAGCTCCCGGCCGGCCTTACCATAGGGGACGATAATGCCGCGCGTCGGCGCGTCGATGGCCTCGAACGCCTTGGCGGCGCTCATGAATGACTGGCGAAGATGCGGCAAAGTGTCCCCGGGGTGACGCATGGCGAAATCGACGGTGGCATTGGTGTTGGCTGACAATAGATTCAACAGGCTATCGCTACGGCCAACGTCTTCGGGGCCGACTGGATAATCCATCTGGCTGGCTCGCGCGAAGAAGTAACTCTGATAGTACCAAGCCATTGCCTCTGGACCTATGCGGTCGCGGCTGAACCGGTCCGGGTCCGTCTCGTAATCGTCCAGTACTCGCTCGGCATTATCTCGGCCTTCCTTGATGTCCGTCAGGCTGCCTAAATTCTCGCTTTGAGGATTCACAACATGAACGATGCCAGTTTCGCGCCGGCCGTTACGATTGCAGCGACCCGCTGCCTGCGCAATCGAATCGAGACCGGCCGTAAAGCGGACTACAGCGCCGAAGTCGACGTCCACACCCGCTTCGATCAGCTGTGTACTGATGCACAGCATAGGCTTCGACCATCTCAGCCGATGGCGGATGATGCGCAGAATTCGCTTGCGATGCGTTGGGCACATGCTGGTACTTAGATGTACTACTGGTTTCAGTCGGTTACCCTTGCACAAGTGGTAAAGAGCCAACGCAGAGGCCTTGGTATTAACGATGACGAGGCAACTACCCGCATGGTCAACCTCAGTGATTGCAAGGACGGCAATGTCCTCGTTTGTCCATCCACCCGGTTTTCGACTATTGACAACATCGACTCGCTTCAATTCTCTAAACAGGTGCATTACATCCGGCATCAGTTCGTTGCCTGACGGAATGCGAATAGCCCCTTTTTGTCGGTTAACCGTGTCGAGTAGCGGCTGAGTTGCAGTACATAAGACGACCGTGCTGCTGCACTGATCGACAAGAAAGTTAACCGCGTTGTTGAACAGATGTACGCAGTTAATCGGCAGGGTTTGGATTTCATCGAAGACAATCACGGCATTGGCGAGTTGGTGCATACGTCGCGCACCCCGCGTGCCCGCACCAAACAAGGTTTCGAGAAATTGCACCATGGTGGTATAAATAACCGGTGCATCCCAGTTCTCAGACAGCACCTTCTCGCGCCAACCTTGCTGTTCAGGCGTCAAGTTGCCGTGGTGTTCTAGAACAATCCGACCTTTGCTTGCAAGCGCATCGTCCGGCTCGAGAATCCGGCGTACCACATCCGCATTCTGGTCGATGATTGTGGTGAATGGAATGACATAAATCACCCGATCCATTTTCCATTTATTGGCGTGATGCAGCGCAAAGCGAAGGCTCGCAAGGGTTTTCCCACCTCCGGTAGGCACTGTCAGCGTGTAGGTTCCTGGTACGCGTGAGGCACCGTCATGGCAATGACGGGAGATATCGGCGCGCAATTGGTCGATGGGTTCTCGCGGTTCAAGTGCTGCCAGGTGAGCTTCAAAACGGTCGATAAGCGTACCCCAGTCGGTATAACTCCCGTGCATACGACTTCGTGCCGCCTTGGGCTTCTCGAAGTCGGCCGTATCAACACGATCCGCATCGATCAGGCAACTGAACAGGAAGCGAACCAGCAAACCGATCTGCTGTTGGGCGACAACTCCCTGGCCACCCATAGATTGGGACAACACAATCTTCTCAAGGCAAACTCGCAGGTTAGCTATCAGATTCGCATCGCTCAAGAGAGCTTCAACACGGGAGAGGATTTCCTTATCCGCAGAAGCGCGCGCTTCATCGAGATGAGTTTTCTCGACTGGTTTATTCATTCGGGAACCAAAAGAATCATCGCCAGATGGGGTCAGGCAATCGATCAAGCCAGAATGGTGGGAGGCAATGCACAAGCCAAGCACCTGCCCGGCAAGCCGCCCGAACGGTCCTTCACTTGAAAGACGTTGCCATATGAACTGCGCGCCGGCCGTTGAATGGTCGATATGACCGCGAAGAACGGTTGCATCCACGTAATCGTCGGCATCTTGGTCAATAAGGCCGACGGCGGACCCCAAGTAGTCCTGGAAAGTCTTGCTGTATTTGCCAAAGTCATGCAGCAAGCCGAGAACTTCGCCGATGGCCTCAAGATTCCACTGACGACCATCGTCGTCAACTGACTGTCCCAGTTTGCGCGCATTCTTCGCCGCAAGCTTCCCGACACCCAGTAGATGGCATTCCAAGGTCTGGATATCGCCATTGGCCTCGCGCCGGTGGGCAATGAAATATCGCGGGTTATCGGTAGGCGGTTGCATAATTTATGGCATGTCTATGGCTCAACAATAAGGCAAGTAAGGCTCACCAAGTGAGCCTGCCAAAATTCTTTGCGCAGCCTGTTTATTTTCGCCAATAGAATTCAAGACAAGAGTTTCGGCAGCATGCATCGCGCCGGCAATCGCGTGTTTAACCCTGCCCGGCACGGTTTCCATGTGGGCATCAAAACCGCTGGCAAAACGAATGTATTTCTGGAATTCAGGCTGATACTTGCCGAGGTCATGCCAAAGACCCGCCAGCCGCCCCCACTCTCTGGACGAGAAGACTGCAGCGAAATCAGCGGTAATCCTGGAAACGCAGAGGAGATGCTCTTTCAGCGGGTGACGGTCCCAGGTTCCATCATTCCGTTGCTTGACGTGCGCAAGGCAATCCATGCCAACCTCATAACTTCCGATTTGCTTGGATTGTAGCGCTGATATGCCTCTCTTTCGTCAGGCAAGAGTGGCAATATTCACATATTCATATTGTCATTCTGAGACTTGGCAAACGATAGAAATTCACTCTGTCTCTTCGATCCACGCCAACTGAATCGCTTCGAGCTTTTTCTCGCCGCAATGGCGCTCATCTTCCGTGAAGCCGGGCAAGGCCATCACCCAGCGCATCAGGTCGACAAAGTTGATCCGGGCGGGGTCCACATCCGGATGCCTTTCGGCAAGCTGGATGGCAATTTCCAGCGTATCGGTCCACTTCAGGCCTAAGCCAGACGCGCCTGTCATTTGCTGTGTCCCTCCTTCGCCATGTTGATGGTGTATTTGGGAATCTCGATGACCAAGTCACCATCCTTGACCAGCGTCTGGCAGGACAGGCGTGAATTCGGTTCAAGACCCCAGGCCTTGTCGAGCATGTCTTCCTCGGTTTCCTCGGCGGCATCCAGGCTGTCGAAACCTTCGCGAATCACAACGTGGCAGGTGGTGCAGGCACAGGACTTTTCGCAGGCATGCTCGATCTCGATGCCATTCTCGAGCAGCGTGTCGCACAATGACTTTCCCGGCTGCGCCTCGATCACGGCACCTTCCGGGCAAAGTTCGACATGGGGCAGGACAATGATCTGGGTCATGTGAGCTCCGTAATATTCTTGCCGGACAAGACACGCTGCACGCTCTTGTTCATGCGGCGCGCAGCGAATTCGACGGTGGCCTGATTGAGGGCCAACATGGCCGCATCGATGGCACGGCGGTCGTCACCGACGAGCACGGCCTGCAATTTGGCGATACAACTGTCGATGTGGGCACGTTCCGGCATGGACAACAATTCCGCATCTTCGCCGAGCGCCGTCAGGGTCGCTTCGAGCAGGCGTTGCGCCTCTACCTGGGCTTCTCGCAAGGCACGCCGGAACGCATCCTCCGAGGCATGCACGAAACTATCCTTGAGCATGCCGGTGATTTCGTCGTCACTGAGGCCATACGAAGGCTTCACTTCGATGCGCGCCTCATGCCCGGTGGTCTGCTCGCGCGCCGTGACCGACAACAGGCCGTCGGCATCGACCTGAAAAGTCACGCGGATACGCGCCGCACCCGCCGCCATGGGCGGGATGCCGCGCAATTCAAAGCGCGCCAGCGAGCGACAATCGGATACCAGTTCGCGCTCTCCCTGCACCACATGGATCGCCATCGCCGTCTGGCCATCCTTGAAGGTCGTGAATTCCTGCGCACGGGCAATCGGGATGGTGGAATTGCGCGGGATGATCTTCTCCGTGAGTCCTCCCATCATCTCCAGACCCAGTGACAACGGAATCACATCGAGGAGCAGCCAATCATCCCCCGTCGCCCGATTGCCGGCCAGCAGGTTGGCCTGGGTTGCAGCTCCGAGAGCAACGACCTTGTCCGGATCGAGATTGTTGAGCGGCTCCTGTTTGAAGAGTTCGCCAACGGCATGCTGGATCTGCGGCATGCGCGTCGAGCCGCCAACCATTACCACACCTTTGACATCCTCAATGGTCAGTCCGGCATCACGCAAAGCCTTCCTGGTCGGCGTCAGCGTCTTTTGCACCAGATTATGGGTGATGGCAGAGAAAATAGCGGTCGTCAATTTGACATCGACATATTCGCCGCTGCCGAGCTTAACGGTAATCGGCGCTTCACCGTGATAAGTGAGATATTCCTTGGCTTCGCGCGCGCGCATCAGCAACAGGCGCGCATCCGAGTGGGAAAGCGGTGCCAGCTTGGCTTCCTCGATGATCCAGCAAAACACGCGCTGATCGAAATCGTCGCCTCCCAAGGCCGAGTCGCCGCCCGTGGCGAGCACTTCAAAAATACCTTTGGACAACCTGAGAATAGAGATGTCGAACGTGCCGCCACCCAGGTCATACACGGCGTAAATGCCCTCGGCGGAATTGTCCAAACCATAGGCAATGGCGGCTGCCGTGGGCTCGTTGAGCAGGCGCAAAACATTCAGGCCGGCCAGCCGGGCCGCATCCTTTGTCGCCTGGCGCTGGGCATCGTCGAAATAGGCGGGAACGGTGATCACCGCACCGGTCAATTGTCCTCCCAGAGAAATCTCCGCGCGCTCTCGCAAAACCTTGAGGATTTCCGCCGATATTTCGACAGGTGTTTTCACACCGGCCACGGTGCGCAACCGGACCATGCCTTCCGCATCGAGGAAATCGTAGGGCATGCTTTCAATGTGGGCGATGTCCTTGAGCCCGCGCCCCATGAAGCGCTTCACCGAGACCACGGTATTTCTCGGATCGATGGATTGCTGCGCCTGGGCGTCGTAACCGACCGACTCGACGCCTTGCACCGAGTAATGCACGACGGAAGGCAGCAAGGTTCTCCCCAGTTCGTCGCTGAGTACCGCGCACATGCCGCTGCGGACCGTTGCCACCAGCGAGTTGGTGGTGCCCAAGTCGATGCCCACCGCCAGACGATGCTGGTGCGGTGCGGCCGATTCGCCCGGTTCTGCTATCTGAAGTAGTGCCATGCTTTTTCGGTAATTTCCTATGCTTCCAATTCCGCCAGCGCATCGTCGATTTCCTGCAACAACTTTTCCTGGAACATCATCTGCCGTACCGTCGCCGCGGCAGCCTGGTAATCGGGTTTCAGATCCAGATGCCGCTCCAGGCATTCGTACTGCTCGGCAATTTCCTTCTTGATGCGTCGATGCAGATCCTCCATCGCCTGGCCATCTTCGGCAGAACGCACTTCGGCGACGGTCTCGCGCCACTCCATCTGCCGCATGAGAAACTCCGGCGGCATCGCCGTGTTGCGTTCCAACTGCACATCGACGCCCACCAGATGCAGCAGGTACTGCGCCCGTTTGAGCGGCTGGCGCAAAGTTTGGTAGGCCTCATTGACGTGGGTCGCCCATTGCATGGCCAGCCGCTGGTCGGCGGCGCTCAAATGCACGTGCTTGTCGGGATGGACACGCGCCAGCAAATCCCGGTACAAACGGTCCAGCTGCGCCGTGTCCAGCCCAAAACTGCGCGGCAAGCCGAACAGGGCGAAATGATCTTGGTTAAAGTCGCTTGGCATATCGAAGAAACCGTGAACAGGGTGCAAAGCGGCAACGCGCTTCGTTGTTCAGGCCGAAGACTCAGACGTTGAAGCTCTCCCCGCAACCGCAGGCATCCTTGATGTTCGGGTTGTTGAACTTGAAGCCTTCATTTAGGCCCTCGCGGGCATAATCCAGTTCGGTGCCATCGATGTAGGGCATGCTCTTCGGATCGACCAGCACCTTGACGCCATGGCTTTCGAAAACCAAGTCTTCCGGGTTGGCGGCATCGACGAATTCAAGTTTGTACGCCATGCCCGAACAACCCGAAGTACGCACGCCAAAGCGCAAACCGATACCTTTGCCGCGCTTGGCCAAAAATGCGGCGACATGCTTGGCCGCCTTCTCAGTCAGAGTGATCATCGGCATATTCAGGCTCCGTGCTTGTGTTTGTAATCCGCCACCGCCGCCTTGATCGCATCCTCGGCCAGGATCGAGCAGTGAATTTTCACCGGCGGCAGCGCCAGTTCCTCGGCAATGTGGGTATTCTTGATATCCAGTGCCTGATCGAGCGTCTTGCCCTTGACCCACTCGGTGACCAGCGAGGACGAGGCAATCGCCGAACCGCAGCCGTAAGTTTTGAATTTGGCGTCTTCGATGACGCCATCCTTGCCCACCTTGATTTGCAGCTTCATGACGTCGCCGCAGGCAGGCGCACCGACCATGCCGGTGCCGACATCGCTGTCTTCTTTGCCGAAAGCGCCGACATTACGCGGGTTCTCGTAATGGTCAAGGACTTTTTCGCTGTATGCCATTTGTTTTCTCCTAGTGTGCGGCCCACTGAACCGTGTTCAGATCGACGCCGTCCTGAAACATTTCCCACAGCGGCGACAGTTCGCGCAACTTGGCGATTTTCGCATGCAGGAGCTTGATGGTGAAATCGATTTCCTCTTCGGTCGTGAAGCGCCCCAGGGTGAAGCGAATCGAGCTGTGCGCCAGTTCGTCGGAGCGTCCCAATGCCCGCAGCACATAGGACGGCTCGAGGCTGGCGGAAGTGCAGGCAGAACCCGAAGATACGGCGATATCCTTGATCGCCATGATCAGGGATTCGCCTTCGACAAAATTGAAGCTGATATTCAGATTGTGGGGCACGCGCCGCTCGACGTCGCCATTCACGTAAGTCTCTGGGATGTCGGTCAGTCCTTTGAGCAGCTTGTCGCGCAACTTGCCAATGCGGGCGTTCTCGCTCACCATTTCCTCGCGGGCGATGCGGAACGCCTCGCCCATGCCGACGATCTGATGCGTCGCCAGCGTGCCCGAGCGCAAGCCACGCTCGTGACCACCGCCGTGCATCTGTGCCTCAAGGCGGATGCGCGGCTTGCGCCGCACATAGAGCGCACCGATGCCTTTGGGACCATAAGTCTTGTGCGCCGAAAACGACATCAGGTCCACCTTGAGCTGCGTCAGGTCGATCGGCATCTTGCCAGTCGCTTGGGCAGAATCCACGTGAAAGACGATTCCTTTTTCGCGGCAAATCTCACCGATCTCGACGATCGGCTGGATCACGCCGATTTCATTGTTTACCGCCATCACCGAAACCAGAATGGTGTCGGGACGCAGCGCCGCCTTCAATTGATCGAGCGTGATCAAACCGTTTTCCTGCGGTTCCAGGTAGCTGACTTCGAAGCCCTGCCGCTCCAGTTCGCGCATGGTATCGAGCACCGCCTTGTGTTCGGTGGACACGGTAATCAGATGCTTGCCCTTGCCGGAATAAAAGTGCGCAGCCCCCTTGATGGCGAGATTGTTGGACTCGGTCGCTCCGGAAGTCCAGATGATCTCTTTCGGATCGGCACCCACCAATGCCGCCACTTGTTCGCGCGCTTCTTCGACCGCCGCTTCGGCCTCCCAGCCAAAGGCATGGGAGCGACTGGCGGGATTACCGAATTTTTCGGTGAGATAGGGAATCATTTTCTCGGCCACGCGCGGATCGACTGGCGTCGTCGCCGAATAATCGAGATAGATTGGAAGCTTAAGCATTTTGCAACTCCAGATTGAATCGTACGTAATTGGTTAGCCGGCCAGTGCCGTCAAGCGCCGCAACTTGAACGTGGTGTCGCCCAGTATCCGCAGGAACTCGTCGATCTGTGCAGCCGTATTTTCTTTACCCAGGCTGATACGCACCGCGCCGCGCGCCAGTTCGTCGGCGACAGACATCGCCCGCAAAACATGGGATGGTTCGGGTTGGGCGCTGGAGCAGGCGGAACCGCTGGCGACCGCATATCCGGCACGGTCGAGCTTACCCACTAGGGTTTCGCCATCGATGTCCGGCAGGGCGAAGCAGACGGTATTCGGCAGACGCTCTGCCTTCTGCGCAAAAATGATCGCGCCAAGGGTTGCCAGGCCCCGTTCAAGTTGCTTGCGCAATTCCAGCAATGGTGCGCCGTCTTCGACCCAGCTCGCGCCGATCAGTTCGCAGGCGCGGCCGAAGCCGACAATGGCGGCGACATTCTCTGTTCCGGAACGCAAGCCGCGCTCATGCCCGCCGCCGGCAATCAACGGGCGCACATCCAGGCGCTTGTCCAGCACCAGCGCGCCGGCTCCCTTGGGGCCGCGTAGCTTGTGGGCGGCGATGCTCATGGCATGGACTCCGGCGGCATTCAGCTCGCGAAAGTTCACGGAAATTTTGCCCATCGCCTGAACTG
>Ga0172369_10007639_pt1 | contig 12490 bp, 9 predicted proteins | sample LakKiv25m_FD_114539 | JGI IMG/M metagenome (GOLD analysis project Ga0172369, IMG submission 114539) | Freshwater microbial communities from Kabuno Bay, South-Kivu, Congo - kab_022012_11.25m | ecosystem: Environmental > Aquatic > Freshwater > Lake | place: Democratic Republic of the Congo... | reverse complement strand
GTCCTTGAGCCACCCGATGCCGGCGCCGGAGAAGATGGACCCTGTCGCCCCCAGGGCCATGGTCATGCCGGTGGCGGTCGAGGCCGCCCGCGGATGGCTCGCGTCGACCGTGGCGGCGCCGCTCATGAGCATGTCCGGGCCGTAGATCATGAAGCCGGCGACGGCCATGAGCAGCGTGGCCGCGACCCACTCGCCCCGGGGGACGAAGACGAACGCGACGCACGTGGCCGCCAGACCGACCAGCATGATGGCGCACACGGGCGCCCGGCGCCGGCCGAAGACGTGATCCGACGCCCAGCCGGCCGACACGGCTCCGACCGAACCGATGAGGGGAATCGCGACCGCCGTGAAGGCGCTGTTCTTGATGGTGCGGCCCTGGAACTCGGCCATGTACTGCACGGCCCAGTTCATGAAGGTGTAGCGCACCGAATTCATGCAGAAATAGCCGATGCCCAGCACCCAGAGAATCCGGTTGAGCAGCGTCATGCGCAGGATGGCCGCGGTGCCCGGATCCGCGGCGGCGGCGGACGCGGTGCCGGACGCGGGTGCGAGGTCGTCGCGGATCGGCGGGAATCCGGCCTCTTCCGGGCTGTCGACGAGGAACCAGCGGATGATCGCGGCCATCGCCACGAGGCCGAGGCCGGGCAGCGCGAACGCGGCGCGCCATCCGATGGACTCGACCAGCACGCCGGCCAGCAGCCACGACGCCGCGTTTCCGACCTGATAGCACGTCGAGAGCAGGCCGATGACCGTGCCGCGGCGCGCCGACGGGTTCCAGTTGGAGGCCGTCTGGACGATGAGAGACCATCCGGCCGACTGCGCCCAGCCGTTGAGAGCCCACAGTGCGAGCATGGCGGGCAGCGTGTTCACGAAGGAGAACCCGATGTTCGTGAGCGCCGCGACCGCCAGCGCCGCCTGCACCATGCGCCGCGTGCCGTAGCGGTGGCCGAGCGTGCCGTTCACGATCTGCCCTGCGGCGTAGAAGATCGCGTACGTGGACGGGATGAGGCCGACGTCCAGGTCGGTCCAGTGGAACTCGGCCTTGATGGCCGGCTGCGCGACCGCGAAGTTGACGCGGCAGAAGTAGTAGGCCGCGTAGCCGGTCCACAGAAGCCAGAAGGTGCGCACCTGCCAGGTACGAAGGCGCGACTCGTCGGGGACGGCAACGACGGCGCTCATGCGTCTCCTCGTGCCGCGCAGGCTCGGGAGAGGCCTTCGGACCGCGGCGGGGGCGCGCAATATCGCAGAAAGCAGGCGGGGTTCCAAGGGCGCGCGGGCTGGTCGGGTGCAGGATCGCGCTGCAGGGTGCCATCGCATTCCGAAGGCGGTTTTCGGGACGCTCGAACCGGATCGGAAAAGCAAGAACCGGGCCGGCTCCAGACCAACATGCCGGCGACGGACCCAAGGCGCTCCTGAAGGGCAAATTCGCCTGGCGTGAGGGCGACGACAGGTGGGTGCACGACCACCTACACGCCGACGAGTCTCACCCGCTTGCCGCCAACGGTCGCGTACACCTCGACCTCGCCGCCGAGCGCGGCCACGTAACGCTGCAACGTCGAGAACAGATGGTTCTCGCGACGCTCCGTCCGCGACAGCTCGCCCTGGGTCATCTTCGCCGCCTCTGCGGCCTGCACCTGCGTCAGGCCCAAGGCCTCCCGCAGCTCGCGCAGGCTCATCTCCTCGATGTCCCCATCGACCTGCCGATCGACCTCGGCGAGTTGCTCCTGAGTCAGCAGGCGCGTGCGCACGTCGCTCCACTTGTGCAGCTTCATGGCCATGATCAGCCCTCCTTTTCGTGCAGCCCGGATGCCTGCTCGGCGAGGTACTGCTCCCAGATCCGCTCCGCGACCGGCACCATGCGCTCGTAGAAGCGTCCGTTGCCGGTCTTGTCGCCCCCGATCAGCAGGACCGCGTCGCGGCGCGGGTCGAATGCGTAGAACACCCGCAGCGGTCGGCCGCCGGCCTGCACTCGCAGCTCCCGCAAGGGATGCCGGCTGCCGGCGACTGCACTCGCTGCGGGAAGCCGAGTGCGACGCCCTGCCGCTCCAGCAGACCCGCGGCATGCACGACCGCCTTGCGCTCCCGCTCGTCGAGGCCTTCCGCCCATTCCACGAACTCATCGGTGGCGACGACCTCGACCATCGCGAGTCAGTATGCATGCGGCGTCATATGCCGTCAAGTGCATTGCGACCCGAAGAGCGAAAGGTGCGGATCTCTTGCTGGATCCGGGCGTCGGAACAGGTGGGGAAGTCGGTTCCTACTTCGGCGCGCCATGCGAGACAGGTGCGACTGCCCCGCCGGTGGGGGAATCGAGGACCGGTGCTCGCAGCCGACCGGGCCTCGCCGCGTGCTTCCTCGCGAAAATCCGCCAGAACGGCGTGTCGAACGCGAGCAGCAGCTTTCGCGCCATCGCGTCCGCGCGCGGCCGATCCGCTGTCAGTGCTCCGGCGCGCGCCCGCAGGCCGCTGTCGAACGCCCTGCACAGGCGCTCCAGCCGCAGCACGACGCGCGGCCCGGACGCGGAATCGCCGCTGCGGGATCGCGCTTGCGCCAGACATTCGTGCAGCGCCCGCGCGGCGGCCTCCAGCCGGAGTTCCGGGTCGCCCGAAGGCGCGTCGAGAAGCTCGAATCGCATGCCGCAGCGCGTCATGGCCGATCGGTAGAACGTCAGGCTCTCGTAGTGGACGTCGTTGACGCGTCCCGGCAGCGCCTCGGCCACGCGCCGGCCTGCCTCGCGCGGCCCGAGCAGCGACACGCCGAAGAGTCCGAAGTGGCCGTCGCGCAGGATCGCCGCCGGATGAAGGCGATTCGGAACCTGGAAGAACGCCGCGCCGCCCGGGTTCAGCAGCGCCGCCACGCGCGCCACCGCGAGCGCCGGGTCGGCCACGTGCTCGATGACGTCGTTGAGGCATACCAAGTCGAACGTCCCCAGCCGGGCGGGCAGATCCGGTGCGAGCAGGTCGCCCGCGACCAGTTCCGCCCGGAATCCGAGGTCTTCGCGGAGCGCGCGGGCGAAGCGCAGCAGCGGTTCCTGCACCTCGAGGCCGACGACGCGCGAGGCGCCGTACTCGGAAAAGGCCGCAAGAAAGCCGCCGTACGCGCACCCCACGTCGAGCACCGCGCGGTCGCGCACCCGCACGTGGCGCGCCAGGCCGTCGCGGACTTCGCGCCCGCGGGCGACGGTGCTGACGGCGAAGTCCAGGTGGCTGCGCGCCAACGGATCAAGCGAGTCGTCGAGCGATCGGAGGCCGAACTCGCGGCAGAGCAGAGCGGTGAAGGCCGGGTAGCGCCGCTGCAGGGTCGGCAGGAATCCGGCGCGGCGAGCCACCGACAGAGCCAGAGCCGCCGGCGGAAAGCTTTTCGCCCACCGCTTGAATCGCAGCACGCCCCGCCCCGCGGCGGCGCGCGCCTGCTCCGGCAGCCCTGCGCCGGCGCCGCGCCGTGCCATCGGGTCCCTCGGTGCCGCGGACGCTACGCCGCGCGCGCCTTCAGCTCCAGCCCGTGCTGGTAGCCGCGCTCGAACGCGCGCAGGTTGAGCCCCTCGGTGCCGCGCGGCACGCTGGTCTCCACCGCCTTGCGCATGGCGTCCACGCCCAGAAGGCCCGTCGTCGCCGCGAAGAAGCCCACCATCACGATGTTGAGCACCTGCCGGCGGCCCAGTTCCTCGGCGATCTTCGTCGCAGGAACGCCGTACACCTTCACGCCCGGCGGCACCGCGCCCAGCTTCACCAATGAATCCTCTATCAGCAGAATACCATCGGAGCTCAGCTCGGGGCTGAACTTCGCGTAGGCGTCCTGGGACATCGCGATGAGGATCCGCGGGTGCGTCACGTACGGGTACAGGATGCGCTCGGTGCTCACGATGAGCGAGGCGGAGCACGCGCTGCCGCGGGCCTCGGGGCCGAACGCCTGCGTGAGCGTGGCGTCCTTGCCGTCGAAGATGGAGGCCGCCTTGCCGATGATCATGCCGGCCAGGATGACGCCCTGCCCGCCGAAGCCGCTGACTTTGATCTCGGTCGTCGCCATGTCGTTCTCCCGGCCTACTTGCGCGGCTTGTGGCCGGTCGGGTACGGTACGTAGCCGCGCGCGGCCTTGGAATAGCGCTCGTTCATCGCCTCGATGAGCGTCGCGCGCTCGCGGTCCACGAACTTGCCGACCGCGATCTCGCTCTGGAAGCCGATGCCCACCTCGCGCGTGGGCGCCCCGTGCTTCACGACGCTCTTCTCTTCGTAGTACTTGAGCGCGTCCACGCCCTCGCCCAGGCGGTTGCGCCTCGCGTAGAGCGTGGGGCACGGGGAGATGGCCTCGACGAAGCTGAAGCCGCGCTTCTGCAGCGCCTCCTCGATGGCCTTGGCGAGCTGGCGCACGTGCGCCACGGTCCAGCGCGCGCAGTAGACCGCGCCGCAGGCGTCCGCGAGGAACTGGAGGTTGAACGGATCCTCGTACGCGCCGTAGGGCGTGGTGCTCGCGATGGCCGGCGGGGGCGTCGTCGGCGTCACCTGGCCGCCCGTCATGCCGTAGGTGTGGTTGTTCACGCAGATGACGGTCATGTCGATGTTGCGCCGCGCCGCGTGGATGAAGTGGTTTCCGCCGATGGCCGTGAGGTCGCCGTCGCCCGACACCACGATGACCTTCAGCTCGGGGTTGGCGAGCTTCAGGCCCGTGGCGAACGGGATGGGCCGGCCGTGCGTCGTGTGGAACGAGTCCAGCCGAACGTAGCCCGCCACGCGCCCGGTGCACCCGATGCCGCTGACGATCGCGACCTTGTCCAGGTCGAGCTTGCAGCGCTCCAGCGCCTGTGCGAGCCCGTTCACCACCGTGCCGATGCCGCAGCCCGGGCACCAGACCGTGGGCATCCGGTCCATGCGCAGGAACGGCTCCACCTTGTTCGCGGGCCGCACCGGCGCTGCCGCCGGGACCGTTGCCGTCGCCGCTTCGCTCATCGCGCCGCCTCCACGATCGCGTCCGCGATCGTCTTCGGGTCGTGTACCGAGCCGCCCGCGTGGCCCACGCACACGGTGCGCGAGCGCCCCGCCGCGACGCGCTCCACTTCCAGCGCCATCTGGCCGAAGTTCAGCTCCGGCACGACGAACGCCTTGACGCGCCCGGCCAGAGCCTTGATCCGGTGCTCCGGGAACGGCCACGCCACGAGCAGCCGCAGCGAGCCCACCTTCACGCCCCGCGCGCGCGCCAGCTCGATGGACCGCTGCGCGATGCGCGAGGTGATGCCGTAGGAGACGACCACCACCTCGGCGTCGTCCAGCCCGCTCTCCTCGGTGCGGCAGATCTTCTCGGCGTTGAGCCGGATCTTGTCCACGAGCCGGCGTACGAGCTTCTCCTGCGCCGGCACGTTCATCGCGGGGTAGCCGCGCTCGTCGTGCGTGAGGCCGGTCACGTGCAGCCGGTAGCCGTCGCCCGCCTTGACGATGTCGGGCACGAGATCGTGGCCCGGTCTGAAGGGCAGGTACTCCCCCGGCTTCTTCTGAGTATATCGGCGCGGCACGACCTCGATCCGGTCGGCCTCGGGGATGACGACGCGCTCGATCATGTGGCCGACGACTTCGTCCATCATGACGAGGGCGGGCACGCGGTACTGCTCGGCCAGGTTGAACGCGAGGATGGTGAGGTCGAAGCACTCCTGCGGGCTGTTGGGACACACGGCGATGATGCCGTAGTCGCCGTGGCTGCCCCACTTCGCCTGCATCATGTCCTGCTGGGCGGGCATGGTCGGCAGGCCGGTCGAGGGTCCGCCGCGCTGCACGTCCACGTAGACGCACGGGGTCTCGGTCATGGCCGCCAGGCCGATGTGCTCCATCATGAGCGAGAAGCCGGGGCCGCTCGTGACGGTGAGCGTCTTGGCACCGGCCCACGCGGCGCCTTGGATGGCGATGGACGAGGCGAGCTCGTCCTCCATCTGCAGGAACATGCCGCCCATTTCGGGCAGGCGGCCGCTGATGCGCTCGACCACCTCGGTGGAAGGCGTGATGGGATAGCCCGCGGCGAAACGGCATCCGGCCGCGAGCGCACCCTCGCAGCACGAGTGGTCGCCGTCCATGAAGTGGGTGCCCGTGAGGACGCCCCGGGGATCGGCTTTCATGGCGTCTCCTTCCCCGCCTTGCGCATCCAGCCGTAGATGGCGAAGTCGGGGCAGTACAACCCGCACAGATTGCACCCGGTGCAGTCGTCCGGGGCGGTGAGCATGGGCACGTGATAGCCCTTCGCGTTGAAGTCCTCGCTCATGCCGAGGCACTTCGGGGGGCAGAACTCGACGCAGAAAGTGCAGCCCTTGCACCGGTCGCGCTCGACGTAGATGAGGCCGAAGACCTTCCTGGGCTTCTTGGCCGCCGGAGCGGGCGCGGGCACCTGCGCAGTGTCGTTCGCCATGGCGTTCCTTCCCGGGCCGATGCCGCCGCCGGAGGCGTCCCGCGGCCCGTGCGCGGGCGCCTCAGATACCACCGGGGTGCGGGCGCCACAAGCAGGCGCACGCTGCGTTTTCCGCCCGAAGCGCGCCGTCGGCGTGCGCGCCGGAGCCGCTCCCCTAGCACGCGGCGTGCCGCGCGCGGGAGAAGAGGCGGGCGGGCGCACGAGGCGCCGAGAAGCCGGGAGGAAGCAACGCACGGTCGTTTTCCCGAGCGGTACGCGGGCGGAGAAACCTGGCGGAGCGAAGCGGTTGCGCCGGGCCGGCGATTCAGACGGAGCGGCGGCCACAGGCCGCCGCTCCGCCTGCCGCCTACCCGTCGAACTGCTCGACCACGATCACGTCGTCCCTGAGGAAGTCCGGCCGCAGCAACTCGTCCTCTTCGCGGCGCATGTCGTCGCGGATTTCCGAGACCAGGGCGAGCGTGTCCCGCGCCAGGGCCTTCGAGTCCGTGTGCCCGATCGACGAGCTGATGCGCGCGAGCGTCTCGAGCTGCGCGTCGTGCTCGTCCAGAATCCGCTGCGCGCGCTGGGGACCCCACGCGTCGGCCTCGCGCACGGCAGGCACCAGGTGCGCGTTCTCCATGCCGATGTGCGTCTCCATCTCCGAGGCCAGATCGCCCACGATCGTCGCGAGCCCCGCCCCGTCGGGCGACGCCCCGGCGAGCACCTGCTGCGCCGCCTCCGACGCCGCCTCCAGCGTGCCGCGGATGTGCTCGTGCTGCGAAAGCACGCTGGAACGGACTTCGCTGGGCCTCATCGCGTGCCTCACGCCGGCGCCGCCGCCTTGCGGGCGCCGCGCGCATCCTACACAAACGGCGCGCGGACGGGGCGGCGGAGGGGGAAAGGCGGTGCCTTTCAGGTTTCGCTGCGCTCGCCCTCCGGCCCGCGCACCGACGCGATGATTTCAGGCGAAATCGTGCATCCCGCCGAAGCGCCCGCGCACCCGTGACAGGCGGGCCCGGGCGCGTCCTCGACGACGGGCTGGAACACCGGCAGCGACGTGGCGCTCGCGATGCCGCGGCTCACGTTGTGCGCGAACACCTCGATGCGCGCCACGACGCCTGGCGGATACGGGTTGCCGTCGTTCTCGATGGCGACCACCGGCATGTGCCGCTCGCGCGCCCACGGAGCGTAGATCGCCTCGATGATGCGCCCGGGAAGGCACGCGAACGGCGCGATGATCGCCGCGCCGTCGTAGCCTTCCTTCATCGCGACCGCGGCCGAGCCCGGCGACAGAGTGGCCTCGCTCTCCAACTCCGTCGAGGCGAACTCCTCGGAGGCCTTCATGATGCGCTCCATGCCCTCGGGCGACTCGGGCACGAGGCCGCACTTCGCGAGCGCGTGGCGGATGTGCGCCTCCTGGGCCCACTTCCACACCATTTCGATCTTCAGCGAGAGCAGTTCGCGCGCCTCGGGCGATACGAGCTTGCGCAGCGGCGACATGCCCGCCATGCGCCGGCGGAGTTTGCGCACCTGCTCCCAGTCCAGGTAGTGAATCCACTCGGAAAGGCCCGTGACTTTGGCGACGATGTGCCTCTCGGCAAGGCGCTCGATGAGCGTGCCGACCGAGTAGTCGTCGCGCCGCACGAAGATTTCCCCGACGACGAGCACCTTGCGCGCCTCGTCGAGCTTCTTTGCCAGCGGAATCCGCGCAATGCGCTCCGCCGCGGCGGGCAAATGCGCCATCACCGGGTCGATGCCGGTTTCCGCCAGCTCGATCAGTTCCTCGCACACCGCGTCGTGCTCCGCCAGCGCCGCTTTGGGATTCTCCGCCAATGCCGCCAGCGACCCTTCGATGTCGCGGAGGTAGTCGGAGATGCAGACGACCTTCCAGAGCCTGCGGCTGAAATCGGGGCCGAATTCGGTGTACGAATTGTCCGCGTTGAGCGACAGGACCACGACGTTGCGGTATCCCAGCTCCTGGAAGAGGTTCTGATAGAAGATCGCGTACTGTCCCGTGCGGCACGGTCCCGTCGTCAGAGGCATGAAAAGCAGGTACACGCGGTCCTTGTCGACGGGATTCTTCGCGAAGTATTCGAGGAACGCGCCGAGCACGAGCAACGCCGGGATGCACTCCTTGCCGCTCGCGACGGCGCGGGCGCGCTGGGCGGTGCGCACGTCCGCGGGCGGCAACGCCACGGAGTCGATGCCGTAGCTGCGGCTCACCGCCGCCGTCATCTGCGTCGCCACGCGACCCATGCTCGGCCAAATCAGACGGACGCGCGGGTCCTTGAGTGAACGCGTCTCGCCTGTCTGCCGGTGTACGACGCGCGCGTCCTTGCCGTCGATGCGCACGTCCCAGTCGCGGTCGATCATCATCGGCGTTTCGACGACCTTCGCCTTGCGGTAGCTCTCGACGATGTCGAGGAAGGCTTCCACGCGCGTGTCGATGCCCGCGTCCGCCGTGTGGCTGTCCAGTTCCAGCACCAGGAACGGCTTCGTGTTGTAGATCCAGCGGTTGTAGTGGAGGATGAAGGAATCCGGCGCGCACGAGAAGTTCGTGATGTAGCAGGCGAACACGTTGGGCATGTCCTTGACGACCACCGCGCCCTTCAAATCCGCCTGCCCGTAGTACCAGTACATGTTGCGGTCGATCTTCTCGTCCTTGATCGGGATGAAGTCGAACGGCAGCACGGTGCAGCCGCGCGTCGTGAACTTGCGCGGAATGCCCATGTTCGCCTGCGCCGTGAGCGCGTTGTACGGACGGCCGAAGAGCACGACGACGGGCCGCGAGTGCTTCACGCTCTCGGCGAGCACGGTCGCGCCGATGCGCCGCTGCTCGCGGTAGCACGCCTTCTGGCGCTCCACCGCCAGCGACCACGCCGAGCGCCCTTCGGCCTCCGTGAAGCCCAGACGCACCGCCACCTGAGCCATCGCCGCCGCGCCGTCGTCGAAACCGCCCCGCAGGTCCAGCACCGGCGCGAGCATCCGCTTCTCGTCCAGGTGGAAGGCCCGCTTGAGGTAGTACGGCAATGCCTGGGTCAACGGGCACAGGCAGGCATGGATGTCTTCCTGGTAGGAAGGCATCGCCTTGAAGTGCGGCAGGAACCAGTAGTCGAATTCGCCGTCCAGCGCGGTGCCCATCTGCCCGTGCGCGATTTCCACCGGATAGCAGAAGCTGCTCTCGCAGCGCGCCACGCCCTTCTCATCCACCTGCGGAACGAGGCTCGCCTTCACTCCGATCGCGTGGAAGAAGTTCGAGTACAGCGGCCACAGCGAGTGGACCGACAACGCCTCGGGCACGCCGACGGTGATTTCCGTGCGCGGCACGAAGTCGTCGGCGTCGGGCGCGAACTGCTCGAAATACAGGCGCCGGCGCTCCTCGACGTAGTCGACGGCCTCGCCTTCCGCGACCTTCACCTTCTTGCGCAGATTCGCGTACTTGTTGCACCGGCCGCCGAAGTGATACCGCGTCGAGTCCACCCGCATGATGCGGATCGGACACAGGTTGTCGCAGGCCTTGCAGCGGTATTCCTTCTCGTACGCCATCTCGCGCGAGATGAGCGAGTCGAGCGTGAAATCGCCCGCGTCCAGCGCGCCCTCGGCGTTCTTGCGCATCGCCAGCAGGGCCACGCCGAAGGCACCCATCAGTTCGGGATCCGGAGGCACCACGACCGGCTTGCCCAAGAGCGACGCGAACGCCAGCGGAATCGAGGGGTTTTTCGCGACGCCGCCCTGCAGCACGATGCGGTTGCCGATGCGGCGGTTGCCTACGACGCGATTGAGGTAGTTGGACACGATGGACAGCGCCAATCCGGCGACGATGTCCGGCCTGCCTGCGCCCTGCTGGATTGCTTTGCGGATGTCGCTGTTGATGAACGCCGAGCAGTGCTCGCCGAATCGCAGCGGATTGGTCGCCTTCAGAGCCACCGGCCCGATGTCCTCCGCCCGGTGGATGTCCAGATCGCCCGCCGCGGACTCCTCCAGGAACGAGCCCGTGCCGGCGCTGCACGCCTCGTTCATGGCGTAGTCCACGGGCACGTTGTTGCGCAGGTGGACGTACTTCGCGTCCTGGCCGCCGATTTCGAAGATCGTGTCGATTTCGGCGTCGAAGAAGGTCGTGCCGACCGTGTGCGCGATGATCTCGTTGTAGACGCCCTGCGTGCCGCAGTAGACGCCCAGCAGTTCGCGCGAGGAACCCGTGGTCGCCACGAGCGAGATGCGAATGCGTCCTTCCGGACCGAGAGCCTTGGCAATCTGGCGGCGCACCTCGCGCAGGCACTGGCGCAGCGCCACCACCGGGTCGCCCAGCGTGCGGCCGTAGAAGCTCGCGACGATTTCCTTCGTTTCCGGGTCGATCAGCGCCACCTTCGTCGTCGTCGACCCGCCGTCCACGCCCAGCACGTACGTGGCTCCGTTCTTCACCGTGCCGCGGCGCGACGGGACGAACTTCACGAGCTCGCCGGCGCCCTGCAACGCCTCCGTGCGCGCGTACACGACGTCGGCGCCCGCCTGCAGCTCCTCGAACTCCGGCAGCGGCAGACCCTGCTTCGCCGCCAGGTGCGCCGCGCCGAACGCCTCCAGATACGACGACTGCGGCGGCACCACGAACTCGATGCCCGGCGCGCCCTCGCGCAGGAAACGCACGAGGTGGGGGTTGCGCACCGAGCCGCCCGCGAGCAGAACGCGGCCGCTGTCGATGCGCGCCTTCGCCAGGAATTCCAGCACCTTGCGGGCCATCACGTTGGACAGAGACAGCACGATGTCGTGCTTGTCCGCCTCGCCCTTGTTGAGCTTGTGCGTGCAGTCGCTCTTCATGAACACGCTGCAGCGCGCGCTCAGGCGGTGCACGTCGGCCTCGGCGACCTCGGGAGTGAAGACGGCCTCGAGCCCGAGGTCCATGCGCTTGAGCTGCTGCGCGAAGAACTCGCCGGTGCCCGAGGCGCACTTGTTGCCCGCGAACGTGCCGACGATGCGGCCGGCCTTGTCCAGCGTGTAGACGACGAGGTCCTCGCCTCCGACGGAAACGACCGCCTGCACGTCCGCGTCCAGCTCGGCGATGGCGCGCTCGACCGTGACCGGCTCGATGACGCTGTCGATGCGGAACTGGCGCCGTCCTTCGCGTCCCGTGACGACGGTCGGGATGCCCGGGCCCACGCCGCGGCGCGTCAGGACTTCGCGCACGGTGTCCACGAGGTTGCCGTCGTGCGCCGTGACCTCGCTCCACTGCTCGCGTCCGTCCTGCACGAGGCAGGCTTTGACGCTTGTGGATCCGACGTCGATGCCCAAGGAGGCGGCGTTGGCCATGACGATGCGACTCCGATCGGGCTCGGGGCCCGGCCAATCCCCGCGCGGGGCGGAGACCCGCACCGACCCTGCGGGAGGGCGTGCGGGGGCGGATTCGTACCATCGACGGGCGGCTGCTTCAACGTGGCGGAATGACGCGGGTGCGCAGTGGGAGCGGCGGCCAACGGCCGCCGTCGGAGTCGTGGCCGACGGCCACAGGCACGGCCCTGTGCCGCCCCACTCACCTCACGCCGAGCCTCGCCCGAGCGCGGCGCTGCTCCATGGCCAGTGCGAGGGCTCGCGGCACAACCGGGCCTTGACGGGGTTGTACGCAAGATACGCCATGACCCGGGCGAAGTGCTCGTCGCCGCGAATGAAGCGATCGAAGTAGTCGCGGTGCCAGAACGGGCCTTCTCGCCCGAGCACGCGGTTTGCCTCGCGTCCGGAGAAGCTCTTCCAGGTGCGAACGATGTCCGCGATGCGGAAGCCGGGCCGCGCCGTGCACAGAATGTGCGCGTGGTTGGGCATGACGACCCACGCGTGCAGGTCGTAGCGCACGCGGTCGTAGTGACAGATCGACTCGCACGCGATGCGCGCGATCTCCGGCCGGGCGAGCCAGTTGCCTCCCGGCGCGTCGGACCCGTCCAGGTACAGCTCGATGCGCCGGTGCAGCACCCGCTGGCGCACCGCAGGCGCCTGGTGCGCGAGCTGCGCATCCCATGTCCGGATGAGCTCCGACGGGATGCTGTCGTGAAGACGGAAGGTGATCGCCTGCGCGATGCCTTCGGCTTCGAAGTGCGGCAGGCCGCGCCAGCGGTACCAGCGGCCGGCGGGGCGCGAGAAG
>Ga0172369_10007635_pt1 | contig 12496 bp, 10 predicted proteins | sample LakKiv25m_FD_114539 | JGI IMG/M metagenome (GOLD analysis project Ga0172369, IMG submission 114539) | Freshwater microbial communities from Kabuno Bay, South-Kivu, Congo - kab_022012_11.25m | ecosystem: Environmental > Aquatic > Freshwater > Lake | place: Democratic Republic of the Congo... | reverse complement strand
TTGCGGACCGCAGGTACAAGGCGCTCCTGGACGGACGGTCCCGCACCGTGTCGCTGGAGGACCTGAAGGCCGAGCTTGAGACGGACGCGAAGCGGAAGGACGCGCGGAGGGACGAATGGGAGGCTGGTCGGTCGTCTTCGAGTCGGCGGCCTCGAAAGAAGTCCGCAAGATCGAGAGGCGGGAAAGGGAGCGGATCCTCCGTGCCGTCGAAGCGCTGAAGACCGATCCGCGACCCGCCGGCTGCAAGTACCTGAAGGGGCGCTGGAGCGGCTACTTGCGCATCCGGGTCGGCGCCTACCGAGTGGTCTACGCCGTGGAGGATGCGAGGCTCGTCGTCGTGGTGATCCACGTGGGGCACCGGCGCGACGTCTACGACTGACGCCGATCGTTCCGCACTCCTTCGCGGCTCGCGAAACGCCGTCGAGAAGTTCGGGGCTCTTCGGCAGAATCTTTGGGTCGCCGTGGAAGAGAAACCGGTAGGGTGGGCAGACCGACCCGCCTCTCAGCGCCCGACAATGCCTGTGTGGTCGCCGCGGGCCGGCTGCCCGCCCGCCGCAGGCGATGGCCTCCGGATCGCCGGGCGTACCGGCTGCGCCGGGCGGGCCGCCGACCCGCGCCGGATCGCATGGGCAGTGTCGGACGCACGAGGCCCGGGTCGGTCGGCCCACCCTACCGATTCCTGCTCCAGCACCCACGGATTCTGTCGAAGAGCCCGATGTTCCCGGTGCGCCGGGGGCGAACGGATCCTGGCGCGATGCCGCGCCGGTCGCCGGGGCGCCCGACGTGCGGCTCAAGCGTCCGCGCCGAAGACCCCTTCGGCCGACGCGGCGGTCGCGGCCCGCTTGAGCCAGCGCGCCAGCACGTCGAGGTCGGCACAGCCCATGATGCGGTCGCGAGCGGCGCCGGTCAGCCCGATTCCGCGCTCGGCCATGACGTCGAGAATGGCCTCCGCCCGCCCTTGCGCCCGCCCCTGTTGCCTGCCCTGCTGCATCCCCTGCTGCAGGCCCGTCTGCCGGCCCTCCTCCATCAGCCGCTCGCCCATCGTCATCGCCGCCTCCGCCGCCTCGGGCGCCTGTGCCGCCTCCAGTTGCTCGACAAGCTCCTGCGGTCTGCCGTCGGCGCCCACCGTCACAGCATTGCGCATCAGAATGCCTGCCGCCCCCGGGCCGTTCGACGCGTGTTTCAGCTCCCGGAACAGGCCTGCCCACGACACGACGAGGCGCACGAGGTCCGGTGCGGTCCTCGCGTGCTTGAGCAGCAGCAGCGCGAGCCGGCCCGCGGCGTCCATGACCCGCGTGCGAAGCCGTTCGTCGCTCGTGCCCGTCAGGTCGTCCAGCGCCGTGCGGAACTCCGGCAGCCACGGCCCGAAGGCTTCCCATTCGGCGGCGGACAGGTCGTAGAGCTCGCTCATCCGCTGCGGGGCCTTCCAGCCGCCCTCCGCGTGGCTGAGCACGAGCGGCACAATCGCCGGCAGCCGGGTCGTGCCGGGATTCGCCGCCAGCCAGTCGTCCCAGATGCGCACCCTGTAGCGCAGCAGCCGCAGCGGCATGAGGCGGTCGGACTCGCTCTGGTGCTCGAAGAGCAGGTACACGAAGGCGTCCCGGCCCGCCAGCTTCACACGGAAGAGCAGGTCCGCGTGGCGGTCCCGCAGCCGCTCGTCGACGAAGCTGCCGGGGACGAGCCGGGCCGTGTCGAAGTCGACGAGACGGGCCACGTCCGGCGGGAGCGCCGCGCGCAGCACGCCCATGGCGCGCGCCGGGTCGGAGAAGATTGCCTTGAACACGGCGTCGTGGGGCGTCGGGCCCATGGGTGCCTCCGCCGCGCGACGGAGGCGGCGGGGGCGGGCGTCAGCAAGCGGCGTGCCGGGGCGGGCTCAGCCGCGGGAAGGCCTTTCCCGGCTTTTTCGAGGCGTTCTCTCCCCGGTGCGACTACGTTCGGGTCCCGAGTCGGGACTTTGGGTCCCGTTTTGGGACTCGGGAGCATCCGGTGGGGACGGTGCACGATGCCGTGGTGCCGAAAGCCGGCTCCGAGATGGCGAAAACTGCCCCCGCGGCGACGAAAGCGGCCCGCGAGACGGCGAAAGCGGCCCGCGAGACGGCGGAAGCGGCCGGCGAGATGGCGGAAGCGGCCCGCGAGACGGCGGAAGCGGCCCGCGAGACGGCGGAAGCGGCCCGCGAGATGGCGGAAGCGGCCCGCGAGATGGCGGAAGCAGACCCCGAGACGACGGAAGCCGCGCCCGAGACGACGGAAGCAGGCCCCGAGGCGATGGAAGCGGCCCCGGCGGCGCAAGCCGTGCGCGCCGCCCTTCCGAAAGCCGAAAGCCGAAAGTCGAAAGCCGGCTTTCAGTCCGCCGTTCCGACGGCCAGTTCCGGCTCCTCGCGGGCGACGGCCGTCAGCACGGGCCAGGGCCGATCAGGCTTCGGGGGGGCGTGCCATGGAAGCCGGCAGGACGGACAGACCGACCCGTGCGGCAGAGAGATTGGCTCGCGCGGGACGGGCGCGTCAGCGCTTCTTCTCCAGCTCGTCGAGCCGCGCTTGGAGCGCGCGGGCACGTTCTTCGGCCTGCTGCGTCCGTCGGGCCTCCTCCTCGACGCGCTGCTCGGCCCGCACCACGGCCTCTTCCAGGGTCTTCTGGATCCGCTCGGCGAGCTCGGCGGCTTCCAGCAGCGGCGCGGAACCGGCGAAGAACCGGACCTTGTCCCCCTCCTGGCGCAACTCCATGTCCAGAACGTCGGAGCGGTGTCCGCCGCTCTGCGGCACGATGCGCCGGTAGCGCACCGCGCCCTCGCGCAGCCGCCAGCCCCGCAGCTCGTGCGCCGGCTGGTCGAACACGAAGTACTCGGGAATACCGACGCCCGCGTACAGCCCGACGTTGCGCTCCAGATCCTTGTGCCGGTCGCCCGAGACGATCACCTCCAGCGCGAAGTCGAGCCCCCGCCCCTCGGCGCTCACGACCCACTTGTGGCGAGGGTGCGGGTCCACGTCGAGCACCACGAACAGATCCGGGGCGAAGCGGCGCTCGTCCGGGCAGTAGACCAGCATGTCGGTGCCGATGTAGGCGGCGCGGCGCTTGGACCGGAACCAGGTTTCGAGCGCGTCCCGGGCGGCGCGCGTCGGAATCGAGTGGAAATCGCCCTCGGGCGAGCCGAACTCGCCCTCCTCCGGGTGCGAGGGCAGCGCCGCGACCACGCGCTCGCGCTCCTCGGGCGTCAGGGCGGCCCACCGCTCGCGCGTGGGAGCGCGCGGAATCCGGTCTGCGTGCGGATAGTCGTGGTTGAGCGCCGACATGTTTCGAAGCGTGCGCCGGTGCGCCCGGGCTGTCAACCGAAGTGGGTCCGAGTCGGTCCGGCCTGCCCGCGCTGCTGCGGGGTGCCCCGGACGACGGCCGCCCCCGGCGGCGTCCTGCGCCCCGCCGTGCCCGCTCGGGATGAGCGGATGCCCGAGTCGACCGGCGCTCGCGGCGCGGCGGTGCGCACGGGCTCAGGTGACCGCGGGACCGAGCCGCTCCAGCAGGTCCTTCAGGATGCGGTGCGTCAAGCCCCACACGGTTTCGCCGTCGAACTTCCAGGCCGGCAGGTGCAGCGGCACGCCCGCGGCCCGCCACACGATTCCCCCGTCCAGTTCGCCGCGGCGCACCGGCCCCAGCGGCAGCCAGAACGTGCGCACCACCTCGCTCGAAAGGCGCGGTTCGAACGCGCCGGGCAGCGCGAACACGAACGGGGCGATGGTCAGCCGGCGGAAGATCGCGAGGCGCGGGCGCATCGTTTCCAGCGCCCCCAGCGGCGCCGCGGCCGCCAGATCCAGCCCCACTTCCTCGAGCGTCTCGCGCACGGCAGTCGCCAGCAGACCCGCGTCGGACGGCTCGCGCCGGCCGCCCGGCAGCGACACGTGTCCCGACCACGGGTCGCGCGGGTGTTCCGCCCGCCGGATGAGCAGGACTTCGAGGCCGCCGGCCGCCTCGCGCAGCACGACCGCGACGGCCGCCTGCGGACCCGCGGACGGCTCGCGCAGAGGCAGCGTGCCTCCCAGACGCTCCGCCACCTGCGCCAGCCCGGGCACCGCGCGACCTCGGTTCAGTCCAACTCGATCATCCCCATGCGTCCGTGCGTCGGGCCGGGGCACGGACCCGATAGGTCGCCCGCCGGCTTTCCGCAACGGATGCAGGCTCCCGCCTCCACCGTGTGCGAGGCGTCCGCGTGCGGCTTCGGGACTTCGGGCACAGGGGTGCTCGCTGAACGGCCGTTCATTCCGGGCGCCGGCGAAGGAGGGACGGTGGGGCGAATCGACTCGATCCGGACTCCCGGCGACATTCCCCGCGGACCGGGACGCGGGCGCCGCAGCACGACTTCTTCGACGCGGACGCCGGGACGCGCCGCCGGTCCGCCCAAGCGCCGGAGCCGGAGCTCTGGCTCACGGGACCGTCCCGCCGAAAAGACCAGCATTTCCGCGAGGATGGCGCATAGTTCGTCGAATCCCGGCATTCCTGCCGCGCGCGCAGCATCCGCCAACTCGCGGAGAGTGCGTTGCAGGTCGAAAGGCACCGCCCGGTCCACGGAATGCGCGATCGGCGTCTCCCAATCGCCGAGCCAGCGGCCGTCCGCCACGAACCAAGCGTCGGCGAAGCCGTCGTCGAGGTGGCACCGCGCGGCCCGCCGCGCTGCTTCCATGGGCGCGCCGATTTCTTGGCCAAGCCTCTCCCACGCCCGATCGCGCGCCGTGCCGCGCTGTCCCGGGGCGACGACGATCTGCACCCAGTCGTTGGCGTGTACGTCGAAGGTCGAAAAGGGCTCGAGGCACGGCGCGCGCACGTCGCCGGCCACTGGGACGAGGATCACGGAGCCCTCGGCGCACACGCCGCGCAGCTCGCGGGAAAGCCACTCCTCGTCGCCGGGTGCGAGCACGCGCATGGCCTACCGTGTAGCACGTCGCCGGACGGCCCGACAGGCGCGGCAAGAACTGAACTGCGGAAAAGGCGCCCGCGGCGCAGTGTCCGGATCCCGACGCTTCCCGCCCGAACGCCGACTTTCCGACTCCACCACTGTTGCGCCCCGCTACACTGCAGAGCCCGATCCGCCGGCGATGCGACGGCGCGCAGGAGCTGTCAGGGACGCGACACCCGGAGCTGCCGCCGTCCGCCGGACCGGCATCAAGGCGGTCGGCGACGCCCCGTGGGGCACGCACTTCTGCCAGTTCTACGCGACGAGCGACGACTTGGTGGACACCCTGGTGCCCTACTTCAAGGCGGGCTTGGAGAGCGGCGAGTTCTGCATGTGGGTGACCTCGCCGCCGCTCGGCGTCGCCCAGGCGCGCGCCGCGCTCGCGAAGGCCGTGCCCGACCTCGAAAGCTTCGAGCGGCGCGGACGCCTGGAGATCCTGCCGCACACCGACTGGTACCTGGCCGGCGGGCATTTCGACTCCGACCGCGTGCTGGCCGGCTGGGTTTCCCGCCTCGACGAGGCTCTGGCGCGCGGGTGCGCCGGCCTGCGCCTCACAGGCAACACGTTCTGGCTGGAGAAGGCGGACTGGCGCGGCTTCTACGAGTACGAGGCCGCGGTCGACGCCGTCCTCGGCCGCTACCGCATGCTCGCGCTGTGTACCTACTCGCTGCAGCGCTGCGGCGCCGCGGAAATCGCCGACGTCATCCGCAACCACCAGTTCGCGCTGCTCAAGCGCGACGGCGCCTGGGAAATCATCGAGAGCTTCGACCGCAGGCGTCTGGAAGACACGCACGCGCGCGAAATCGCCTTCGAGCGCGAGCGCCTCGCGACCACGCTGCAGAGCATCGGCGACGCCGTCATCGCGACCGACACCGCGGGGCGCGTGGTGCTGCTCAACGGCGTGGCCGAGCAGCTCACCGGCTGGAAGCTCGACGAGGCGCGCGATCGGCCTCTTTCCGAGGTGTTCCGCATCGTCGACGAAGGCACGGGCGCGCCGGCGGCGGACCCCGTCGCCAAGGTGCTGCGTTCCGGCCGCCCCGAGATGCTGGCCAACCACACCGCGCTCGTGTCGCGCTCGGGCCGCAGCGTCTCCGTCGCCGACAGCGCGGCGCCCATCCGCGGCCCCGCGGGCGACGTCAGCGGCGTCGTGCTGGTGTTCCGCGACGTGACCTCCGCGCGGGTCGCCGAGGAGCGGCTGCGTTCCAGCGAGGAGCGCCACCGCCAGCTTTTCCTCAATCTTTCCGAGGGGTTCGCGCTGCACGAGATGATCTTCGACGCCGACGGCAGCCCGCGCGACTACCGTTTCGTCGAGGTGAACCCGGCCTTCGAGCGGCTGACCGGTCTGAAGCGTTCGCAGGTCGTGGGGCGCACGGCGCGCGAGGTCATCCCCGGGCTGGAACCCGAGTGGATCGAGCGCTACGGCCGCGTGGTCCTCACCGGCGAACCGGCGCGCTTCGAGAGCCGGGCCGATCCGCTGGGGCGCGACTACGAGGTCATCGCGTACCGCCCGCAGCCCGGCCAGTTCGCGGCGGTCTTCATGGACGTCACCGAGCGCCGCTCCATGGACCGCGCGCTGCGGCGCAGCGAGGCGCGGCTCGGGCTGCTGTCGCGCACCGCGGCACGCCTGCTGGCAGCCGACGAGCCGCAGACCGTCGTCGAGGCGCTGTGCCGCGAGGTCATGGGCCACCTGGACTGCCAGGTCTTCCTCAACTACCTGGCCGACGAGCCCTCGGGGAAGCTGCACCTCAACGCATGTGCCGGCATCGACGCGCAGGCGGCCCGCGACGTCGAGTGGCTGGAGTTCGGCAGCGCCATCTGCGGCTGCGTCGCGCGGGACATGAGGAGCATCGTCGCGGAGAGAATCCAGGACGGCGCGGACCCGCGCGCGGCGCTCGTGCGCTCCCACGGCGTGCGGACCTACTGCTGCCATCCGCTCGTCGCCCAGGGGCGGCTCATCGGGACGCTCTCGTTCGGGACGAAGACGCGCGATCGCTTCGCCGACGACGAGGCGGAGCTCATGCGCGTCGTGGCCGACCAGGTCGCGACAGCCATGCAGCGTGTCGAGTCCGTTCGCGCCCTGAGCGCCGCCAACGCGCAGCTCGTCGAGGCGGACCGGCGCAAGAACGAGTTTCTCGCGATGCTGTCGCACGAGCTGCGCAATCCGCTCGCGCCCATCCGCAACAGCCTCTACGTGCTGGACCATGCCGCGCCCGGCGGCGAGCAGGCCCGGCGCGCGCACCAGGTGATGGATCGCCAGGTGAACCAGCTCGCCAGCCTTGTCAACGACCTGCTGGACGTGACGCGCATCACTCGCAACAAGATCGCGTTGCAGAAGGAGTCCGTGGAGCTGGGCGAGATGGTCCACCGCGCCCTCGAGGACAACCGCTCGTTCTTCGAGCGCGCCGAGGTGACGCTGGAACTGGTGGCGGCGCAGGCGCCCGCGCACGTACACGCGGATCGCACGCGCCTGGCGCAGATCGTGGGCAATCTGCTGCAGAACGCGGCGAAATTCGCCCACCCGGGCGGTCGCACGCGCGTCGTCGTGGGCACCGAGGAGGGGCAGGCCGTCGTGCGCGTCGTCGACGACGGCATCGGCATGGAGCCGCGCACGCTGGCGCGGCTGTTCCAGCCCTTCATGCAGGCGGAGCAGGGGCTGGACCGCGGCCGGGGCGGCCTCGGGCTTGGGCTCGCACTGGTGAAAGGCCTGGTGGAGCTGCACGGGGGCACCATCTCGGCGCACAGCGACGGACTCGGCAAGGGCTCGGAGTTCGTGGTGCGTCTGCCGCTGGAAGCGTCGGCGCCGGTGCGGCCCGCGGCGCCGGATCGGACGCAGACGCGCCGCGGGGCCCGGCGGGTGCTCGTCATCGAGGACAACGCCGACGCCGCCGAGAGTCTGCGCGAGGCGCTGGAGCTGGGCGAGCACGTGGTGGAGATTGCCGCGACGGGGCCGGAGGGCGTCGAGCGCGCGCGCGCGTTCCGACCCGACGTCGTGCTGTGCGACGTCGGGCTTCCCGGCATGGACGGGTACGAGGTGGCGCGGGCGCTGCGCAGCGACGGGAGTCCCGATGCGATGCTGGTGGCCTTGAGCGGTTATGCTTTGCCGGAGGATCTGCGCCGCGCGGCGGAGGCGGGTTTCGCGCACCACGTGGCCAAGCCGCCGAGCATCGCGAAGCTGGAGGAGATACTCGCCGCCGCGCCGGCGCGGGACGGCGCGCCGAGCTGAACACCCGCACGAGCAGATGCGGCGGGCGCACGTCGGACATGCGGTCGGAGCAGTCCAAGGCGTGCGCAGCAGGGACCGCCAAGGCGCCAAAGACGCCAAGGGCGCCAGGATTCATCCTTCATTCTTCATTCTTCATTCTTCATCTTGCAGGTGCGTATCGCCTCGCCCAGGAGCTTCGCCCCGCGATCGACGTCCTCCTGCGACACGACGAGCGCCGGCGCCAGGCGCAGCACGCGCTCGCCGACGCCGCCCACGACCAACCCCAGCTCGCGGGCTTTCGTCACCGCCGCCGAAGCGCGATCGTCCGAGAGCACGACGCCCAGCCACAGGCCGCGGCCGCGGATGCCTTCGACGAGCCCGCCCGAGGCCTCGCGCTCGGCCGCCAGCTTCGCGCGCAGCCTTGCCGCCATCGCGAGGCCGTGCGCCATCGCGCCGCCGCGCACCAGCTCGTCGAACGCCGCGCACGCCGCCGCGCACGCCACCGGATTGCCGCCGAACGTGGAAGCGTGCGTGCCGGGCTGGAACACCGTCGCGAAGCGCTCGCGCGCCAGCAGCGCGCCGATGGGAAGCCCGTTGCCGAGCCCTTTCGCGAGCGTGAAGACGTCCGGGGCGACGCCCTCCCACTCGAACGAGAACATCTTTCCCGTGCGCCCGAATCCGCCCTGCACCTCGTCGAACATCAGCACCAGCCCGTGTCGATCCGCGAGCGCGCGCAGCCCCGCGACGAATCCCTCCGGCGGCACAAGCACGCCCGCCTCGCCCTGCACGCACTCCACGAGAAGGCCCGCCGTGCGCTCCGTGACCGCGGCTTCCCATGCCGCGAGATCGCCGAAGGGCAGGTGCCGGAAGCCCTCGGGCAGGGGCTCGAAACCGGCGTGGTACTTGGGCTGTCCCGTTGCCGCCAGCGCGCCCATCGTGCGGCCGTGGAATGAATTCCGAGCGCAGAGTATTTCGAACCGCTCCGGACGGCCGTTCTCGCGCTGCCACTTGCGCGCGAGCTTGATGGCGCCTTCGTTGGCCTCCGCGCCGCTGTTGCAGAAGAACGCCCGGTCGGCGAATCCGGTCGATACGAGCCGCTCGGCGAGCGCGATCTGCGGCTCCGTGTAGAAGAGATTCGACACGTGCCAGAGCTTCTCCATCTGCGCGACGGCGGCGGCGCGCACGGCGGGGTGGTTGTGCCCGAGCCCGGTCACGGCGATGCCGCCTAGGAAGTCCAGCAGCTCGCGCCCGTCGGCGTCCCAAAGCTTCGCGCCCAGTCCGCGCACGAACGCGACCGGCGCGCGCCGGTAGTTGGGGAAGAGCACCTTGTCGCCGCGGGCGGCGATGGACTCGTTGGACATGATCTCCCTCGTCTAGAGCCGGATCTGCGTGCCGATGCCGCGGTCGGTGAAGATTTCGAGCAGCAGCGTGTGGGGCCGGCGCCCGTCCACGATGTGCGCCGAGCCGACGCCGGCCTCCAGTGCGTCGAGGCAGCAGCGCACCTTCGGGATCATGCCGCCGCCGATGCGCTGCGCGGCGATGCCGGCGTCGGCGCGCGCGCGGTCGAGCTGGCGCACCAGCGTGCCGTCGGGCTCCAGCACGCCCTGTACGTCGGTCAGGAGCACGAGCTTCTCGGCGCGCAGCGCGCCCGCGACGGCGGCGGCGGCATGGTCGGCGTTGACGTTGAGGCTGCGTCCCTCGTCGTCCACGCCGATGGGCGCGATGATCGGGATGAACCCGCCCTGCTGCAGCGCGCGCAGCGGCGCGGCGTCCACGCGCACCGGCTCGCCGACCAGTCCCAGGTCCTCGCCGCCTTCGCCCGCGACGCGGCGGCAGCGCAGGAAGCGCGCGTCATGGCCGCTCAGGCCCACCGCACGTCCGCCGTGGGTGTTCACGAGACTGCACAGATCCTGGTTGATGCGGCCCGCGAGCACCATCTCGACGACCTCCATGGTCGCCTCGTCGGTGACGCGCATGCCGGCCACCTTGCGCGGCATTATTCCCAGCTTCAGGAGCATCGCGTCGATCTGCGGACCGCCGCCGTGGACGACGACGACGTCGATGCCGACGTAGCGCAGCAGCGCGACGTCGCGGGCGAAGTCCTCGCGCAGCGCGGCCTCCTTCATTGCGGCGCCGCCGAACTTCACGACGAAGGTCTTGCCGTGGAACCGGGCGATCCAAGGCAGCGCCTCGACCAGCACGCGGGCCTTGGCGAGCACTTCCTGGGGGAGGTCTTCCATGCGCGCCTCAATGCACCGTGCGGGCCGGCGCGTCAAGGTGCTTCGCGGCACGGGGAGCAGCGGGCCCATGGCGCCACGGCGGAGCGGCGGAGCGGCGGCTCGCGCATCGTGGGCCTGCCGGACCATGGCAGCGCGGGCGAGGGCGTGGCGCCCCGGTCGGACGGTCTTCGCCTTGTTCAGGCCGGCGGATTCCAGAGCGTGGTGAGGTCGATTTCGAGGCCTTCGTACTCGGCGGGGCGGAAGACCGCGTCGTCTTTCAGCGCTTCCACGATGCTGTAGTCGCCACCCTTGAGCACGAGGCGCTCGAGGGTGCGGTTCTCCGGGTCGACGAGCCAGTACTCGTGCATGCCGATGGACTTGTAGTAGGTCAGCTTCGTCACGCGGTCGTAGCTGCTGCTGCCGGGCGAGACGACCTCGACCGCAAGGTCCGGGCCCCCATCGACCACGCCCTGCCTCTCGCGCCGGGCCGGGTTGCCCTTGCGGTAGAATTGAATGTCGGGCATCACCCCGCGCCGCGCGCTCACGCGGACCTTGTAGCCCGAGACATAGACGATTCCGGCCTTGCGCTCCCACACCCAGTTGAGCAGGAGGCGCGTGAGCATCGCGACGATCCATTCGTGTATGTCGGCCGGCACCTCGGTCTCCACGAACTCGCCGTCGATCAGCTCGCGCCGGTCGTCGTCGTCGAGCTGCACGAACTCGTCCCACGTGTGCGGGCCCACGGAAGCGCGGGCGGCAGGCTGTCGGGTACGCGTCTGAACGTCCATGCTCGCCTCCCAGGTCAGTATGGCGCCTTTCGAGGCGGTTCTCAACGCGCCCGGGACGCCGCCTTGGAGTGCGACACGCGCCTGCACACTGCGCCGCAGGCTGGTTGCGGGCGCAATCGCCTGCGGTCGGCGCCCCTTGCGGTCGCGCAGCGTAGGGGCGCATCATCGCGAAGGAGGGCGTGCGCCAGGCGGCGGACGCCATGACGAATGATCCGATCATCGAGGAGATTCACGCCGTCCGAAGGGAGTTCGCCAGGAAGTTCGGAAACGATATCTCGGCCATCGGGAAGGAACTGCGGCGTCTGGAGGAGGCAGAGCGTGCCAGCGGGCGCAGGTTCGTTTCGTTCCCCCCGAAGCGTATCGGTGAACCCGATGTGACCGCGGACCCGCCGGACTCCGCGCAGTAGGTGCTTCGACCGAGGCGCTCACCCCCTCCCCGCGTTCCTCTTCGCCTCCAGCTCCCGGTGCAGGTACTGCCCCGTGTACGACTCGGCGCACGCGGCGACCTCCTCCGGCGTGCCGGCGGCGACGATGCGTCCGCCCTTGTCTCCGCCCTCGGGCCCGAGGTCGACGACGTGGTCGGCGCACTTGATCACGTCCAGGTTGTGCTCGATGACGACCACGGTATTGCCGGCGTCCACGAGCCGATCCAGCACCTTCAGCAGCTTGCGGATGTCGTCGAAGTGCAGCCCGGTCGTCGGCTCGTCCAGCACGTACAGCGTGTGCCCGGTGTCCGTGCGCGCCAGCTCGCGGCTGAGCTTGATGCGCTGCGCCTCGCCGCCCGACAGCGTCGGCGAGGGCTGCCCCAGCTTGATGTACCCGAGCCCCACGTCCTGGAGCGTGCGCAGAATCCGCACGATTTCCCGGTGGACGGCGAACACGTCCAGCGCCTCGCGCACCGACAGGTCCAGCACCTGCGCGATGTCGAGCCCCTTGAACTGCACGCGCAGCGTCTGGTCGTTGAACCGCCGGCCCTTGCACACCTCGCACGGCACGTACACGTCCGGCAGAAAGTGCATCTCCACGACGCGCGAGCCGTCGCCCTCGCACGCCTCGCACCGGCCGCCCTTCACGTTGAAGCTGAATCGGCCCGGTCCGTACCCGTACGCGCGCGCCTCGGGCGTGCGCGTGAACACGTCGCGCACAAGGTCGAACACCTTCGTGTACGTCGCCGGATTGGACCGCGGCGTGCGCCCGATGGGGTTCTGGTCGATCGCGATCACCTTGTCCAGAAGCTCCATCCCCACCAGCGCCCGGAACGCACCCGGCTGCTCCTTGCTGCCGTAGAGCGCGCGCGACAGCGCCGGGTGCAGAATGTGGTTCACCAGCGTGCTCTTGCCCGCGCCGCTC
>Ga0172369_10007634_pt1 | contig 12497 bp, 15 predicted proteins | sample LakKiv25m_FD_114539 | JGI IMG/M metagenome (GOLD analysis project Ga0172369, IMG submission 114539) | Freshwater microbial communities from Kabuno Bay, South-Kivu, Congo - kab_022012_11.25m | ecosystem: Environmental > Aquatic > Freshwater > Lake | place: Democratic Republic of the Congo... | reverse complement strand
GATTTTTTTATGAATATCTACGTAGGGAATCTTCCCTTTAGCGCAACAGACGAAGAGTTGAAAGGCATCTTCACTCAGTATGGTCAGGTTCATTCTGCAAAAATTATTATTGACAGAGAAACCGGTAGAAGTAAAGGTTTTGGTTTTGTTGAAATGAGCGAAAATGTAGGCAGAAAAGCTATCGAAGAGCTTGACGAAGCAGAATTCGACGGCAAACAGCTTACTGTGAACGAAGCCAGACCCAAAACAAACACACGTGGTGGTAATGACGGTGGAAATTTCAAAAGACGCAGCTGGTAATTCAAACGAATAAATGTTTAAAAAAAGGCTGTCACTTAATAGTAACAGCCTTTTCTTTTCAAATTTAATTATCTTCCGGATTATGGCATTTTGTATATCATACAGTTAACGTTCATTCCGGCTCCCACTGAAGCAAAAACGTAATATCCTCCTCCGAATGTTTTGTGATTTGTTATTTTGCCTTTTACAAGCAAATCGAACAATGTTGGCAAAGTTGCCACAGAGCTGTTGCCAAGCCATGAAATCGTCATCGGCATAATTTCCTCAACTTTCTGTTCCAAATTATCATTTATATCAAACAATTTGAAAAGACGTGTCACAATCTCATTATCCATCTTTTCATTTGCCTGATGGATAATTATTTTATCAATATCCGATAATGTAAGATTGGCTTTCAGTATACATTCTTTCATTTCATCGGGGACATGCAGCAAGGCGTATTTATAAAGTTTATGTCCGTACATTTTCAGGAAAAGTTCGTTGTTGTCATTTCCATTGCTATATGTTTTATCCATCCAGAGCAGTTTGCCGTATTCGTAAGTATCTGAACGGGAAGCATGAGCAAGAATGCCTATCTTATCGTCACTCTCCACACCTTCCAAAATGGTAGCTCCCGCACCATCAGAATAAATCATGCTGTCAATGTCGCTTGGGTCAGAAATTCTTGAGAGTGCTTCTGAGCCAATTACCATTACTCTTTTTGCATCTCCGGTTCTGATATAATAATCAGCCTGGATTACTGACTGAAGCCAACCAGGACAGCCGAAAACAACATCGTATGCAACTGTTTTCGGATTTAAAATCCCAAGCTGCCTCTTAACTCTTCCAGCAAGGCTGGGAACCATATCCGACCGACGGTTTCCAACATGCACATCACCAAAGTTGTGAGCTACAATAATATAGTCCAACGATTCTCTGTCAATTTTTGAAGATTCCACTGCATCGAGCGCAGCACGGTAGGCAAGCTCGGATGTTACCATCTCATCAGGGGCATAGCGTCTTTCTTGGATTCCCGTAATCTCTTCAAATTTAAAAATTATTTCTTCATTGGTTTTATTGATTCGTTCTTTGTTTGAATTGTAAAATCTGTGATTCAAAAACTCATCATTTTTTACGATTTTCTCAGGTATATAACTTCCTGTTCCTACAATGACTGAGCGTATATTATGCATAATTATTTTCTTTTTATTGAATGTGAATGATACTTTTAAAAAACAACAATATATTTTAACTCTTTATAAACAATGGAAATAACGAATTTTTAGTTTAAATTCAATTATGCTAATTTTTAAAGTCAACATCGCTTCTTCTGCCTGTCTGTAATACAAAAAAAATACTGAACATTTTTCTAAATATGTTCAAGAATAACTATGCAAATTACGATTAATTAAATTAAAAAATGCAAATTTCTAAATTAAATTATCTTCCTTCTTTCGAATTATCAAAGGCAATTGCATTTTGAATATCAAGCAGCATTTTGTCGGCTATCTGGGAAAATCCTTTGCTGAAAGCAGGAATTATGCTTGCAATGGTATTATCCTCACGGGGGACTTTTTGATTGTAACTTTCTGTGAAAACCACATCCCTGCCTATTTTCATCGGAGTTCTTCGGGCAAGTGTTACTTGAATTGAGATATTAGTGTAATTTGAGTTTGCAGATTTGGATTCTGAATTGACAGCTGTCATTTCGAGAACATTTCCTTCAAGAATATAATCAGGAACAATCCAGGATGAAGCCTTAACGACTCCTCCCATAAAAACATGCAGATTTGAATATCGCTGATGAAAGAAATCCGTTATCATTTCAGAAATATTGGTAATCCAGCGATGATAATAGTATATCTGTACCTTGGAATTATCCCACTGAGCCCACAGACTTTCGTTATCAAGCTCAGTTGCTATTGTGAAATCGCGTATCATAAGTGTAACATCAGTCTTCCCAAGGTTTTTTGCAGAAACGGGTTCCTGGTGCAGTTTATAATATTCAATAGGAGGATATTTTGTTGTTATCGAGAAACAACCCGATAAAAACAAAAAAACCAGACTAATTAGAATTTTTTCTTTCATTTTTTACCTACACAACATTCCAAAGGGAATAAAAGCTTTTTTTAGTCTATTTTAGATAAAATTAATAATTTTTTAATTATTTTTAACTTACAAATTTAGCAGATTATTTACTATTTTCCGAATTACATGTATTTTTTTATTTCTGATGTTCATCTCGGTTACGAAATGCGTGATAAAGACATGCTACGCGAAGATTTACTTCTCACCTTCCTGAAAAAAATCAAACAGGAATGTTCTACATTATTCATCATCGGAGATTTATTTGATTTTTGGTTTGAATATAAGACAGTTATTCCGAAGTATTTTTATCGGACTCTGTCCGCTTTAAAAGACTATACCGATAGTGGAATAGAAGTTGTTTATCTTATGGGTAATCACGATTTCGGTCATCAGGATTTTTTCGAGTCAGAACTTCGCATTCATGTCATCAAAGATGATTTGGAACGAACTATCGAAAATAAAAAATTCTATCTGTCCCACGGCGACGGCAAATCGCATAATGATGCAGGTTATCGGATACTTAAAAAGATTCTGAGAAGCAAAACATGCCAGTGGCTCTACTTCAAACTTCATCCTGATATTGGTATTAAGTTGGCGTCGAACTCATCAAAATCAAGCAGAAACTACACTCAAAATAAACATTACGGCAAAACCGAAGGTATGGAAGAATTTGCAGAACAAAAAATCCACGAAGGCTTCGATTTTGTCGTTATGGGTCATCGGCACAGAGTTGTTATGGAAACCCGTGGAAATGGAGTTTACATCAATCTCGGTGACTGGCTCAAAAATTATACTTTCGGAACCTTTGACGGCTATGAGTTTAAAATTCTCAATGTAAAGGAATTTCTTGATAATGAAAAATAATTGAAGCTTTTGAGACAATCCTATGTTTGAATTTAATTCAGCCAAACTCCGAAATTTAAAATCAGTTCATTCCTCGATTTATCGAATTTAGTACCGTTTTTAAATAATTTGTACTTGTCATCAAGAGTAATATTTCTTCCTTCGAGCCTGATATATGAATTATCTGTCGGTTTGTATTCTACACCAAGAGTATAGTCCAAACCTTTAACCACTGGAAAAACTATACCTGATGTAGTAGGGACGAATATTTTTGTTTCATTAACAATAATATATGTGCCATTAACCGTAGTCGAGTATACTCCATCAGAATTATCCATATAGTCAACTCTGAAAGTTGATGCAAACTGCTTATTGATTTGATAATGAGCAAAAAAGCCGATACCAATGAAAGTACCTGAAATTTTTTTTGCAGCATCATTCAAATCTGCAACATTTTTTCGAGCATAATCAAATTGACCTTTCAATGAAAAATTGTTGAAAGGATTGACCTGCACAACAAAATTATGAAGTTGATGCAATTCAGCATTTGAAGGGTTTCCGGCTTCTTCATTGCCATAAACTCCTGCATAAGAAGCCGAAATGACATCGTTTGGGGTGTAACCCAGAAATGCTCCGAAAGTTTTATTCTGATTATTGTCCTCAAAAATACCGTTCCCGTTCAGGATATGGAATTGTGCAGTAAATTTATCAGATTCGTAGGATGCTCTGACCCCACTCTGAAAAAAAGGTTCATAGTAAGTCAGGATTGAATGTGTTGTGAGCCAGTTATCTTTCGGAAGTAAGGTTTCGCTACCTATGTGTGTAAGAAAATAACCGGCATCAACCCAAATTTTATCAAAAATTCTTATTCCGGCATTTGCTTGCTGAATTACCGGCATTTCAGCACCTGAAGTGACATAAGCAGATTTGTGCAAATCTCCGAAGTGAAGAGTAATGTTTGAACGCAAAAAATCAGGGATAGATATTTTTGCTGTGATTTGAGCAGTGTTTAGGGAGAATTCGTTTTTCTTCGGACTGATATAGCTGAACAATCTTTTGTAGTTCGGATTTGTTGAGTCGCTTCCATTTGCATTATCAGTTGCAATATAGGTATCAATATATCCTCCGAAATCTATTTTAGGCTCGACTGCAAAAAGTTTAACCGAAAAAAATAAGAACACGATTAACGAACAAAGCGAAATATTTTTCATAATTTTCCCGAAATTTCATAATTTAAAATATAAATTAAAGTTTTAATTATTTGAATCCAAAAATCCCCCTCAAAATTAATTAAGGGGGATTCTGAACATAGCCTGTTGAAATATCAATTGAAGTCTCAGTCTCAATGATTATAAATACGCTTCTTCCCCGTGCAGAACATTAACCAGTACTAATAATTCTTCTTCTATGGTCACTCTGACAGGAGTTAGATAATTAATTAAAAACAGAACTATATAAGTAAATATGAAAGCATAAACAATAACACCGATGAGAGAAATTAACTGTTTCATAAAAAATCCGGTTGTATCACCGAAGAACAAGCCGTTAAAACCGGAACCATTTACAGCAGTCATTCCGAACATTCCCAGCATTAAAATACCGATTAATCCACCGACTCCGTGAACGCCCCACACATCGAGAGCATCATCCCATTGGAATTTATTTTTTATGGTAACTGCCACATAGCAGATGATACCGGAAGTAATACCAATAGCAACTGCGCTTGTAGTAGAAACATAACCCGCCGAAGGAGTAATTGTTGCCAAACATGCAACGGCACCTGTTAACAATCCGATAAATTTTGGTTTTCTTTCGAATATCCATGCAATAAACAGCCATGTGATTGCAGCAAATGATGCGGCTACATCAGTATTGATAAATGCAAGTACAGTGATGTTATCAACCATAAGTTCACTACCTGCATTGAATCCGTACCAGCCGAACCAGAGAAGTCCTGTTCCCAAAGCAACAAGATGAATGTTGTGGGGTCCTCCTTCGGCAACTTTTCTTTTCCCAAAATAAAAAACAGAGGCTAAAGCTGCAAATCCGGCACTTGCATGAACAACAATACCTCCGGCAAAATCTCTTACTCCCCATTGATATAGAAGACCTCCGCCCCAAACCATATGGACAAGGTGGAAATAAACAAAAATCAGCCATAGGGTTAAAAATATCATGTAAGCAGGGAACCTAACTCTGTTAGTAAATGCACCAGTTATTAGAGCAGGTGTGATGATTGCAAACATCATCTGATAAGCAAAAAACACATAAAGCGGGATATTCACCGAAGCAAAAAGAGTCGGATTTATTGATTTTAATGGTGTGTATAAATTTGTCCCGTTCAAAAAAGCAAGATTGAAAACCCCATAAACTCCTCCAGAACCATTACTAAAACAAAGAGAGAATCCGAAAACCCATCATAAGACAGTAGTCCATCCCATTGAAACAAAGCTTTGAATCATAATAGTTAAAACGTTTTTCTTACCGACCAAACCACCGTAGAAAAATGCAAGTTCGGGAGTCATAAGCATTACAATGCTTGCCGCAATCAGCATAAAGCCGGTACTTCCAATATCCATTTTATCTCCAAATTAGTTAAAATTAAAAAAACAGACACACAATTGTCCGTTTACAAATATTGGAAATATTAGGGTTTATAACAATTGGAGGTACACTTTAACAGGATTACATAATTTACTGCTTTTTTGTAAGTGTATCTTGTAGGCATTTATTGTGTCCTAAATTAGCATTTAGGTTCAAATTACCTCTTATAAGGAACAATAACATTCTTGAACATTTGAAAATGTTTGAAATTTAATGTAACAATCGTACTATCTGTTTCAATAGCTGATGCAGCAATTAACGAATCACCAAATCCAATACCATGAGATTTTCCATAATCCCTTCGGATTAATACGCCTTTTTGTGCTATTTGGTGTGTAATTGGCAAAAATTCAAATGCTGAAATAAATACGTTAATTTTGTCCTGCTCACTGCCTTCACGTACCCCCGCAAAAAGTTCTGCAACGGTTATAGCTGAAATAAATAAATCGTTATCTGTATTTTCAAGAAATTTGATTGCTTGTGAATTGCCCCTAATATAATCAATTAACACATCTGTATCAATAAGATATTTTTCTTTCAAGATATAGTTCTCTCCCAATTATCACGCATTTCAGCCAATGATTTCAAATCTTTTCTTCCTTTCCATAAACCTCTTGCTTTTCGCAATAATTCTAATCTGTTTTTCTCTTTATGTTCAGGATTGAATTCCAATATTGCCATGTTAATTATATCATCCACTTGTTTCCCAAGAGTTTTTGATAAGAGCAATAATCTTTTGTGGACATTTTCAGTAATATTTATCTGTGTTTGATACATTTTCAACTATAATTTTTTTAAAACAAATTAAGTTCAAAAATACAAAATATTTCCATATTTAATTGAAATAAAGTTTTCTATTTCAACTCTATTATCATATTTTCAACTTTCCATCTGGCTTTAACCTGAAGTTCCTTTTTGGAAACAAAAAATTTCTCGGAATATTGATAGGGATAAGCATTCCCGTAGTCTAATTTGCCATTTTTATTTGCATCGCAAAATACTTCAACTCCATAATTACCCGGTGGTACATCCTCAAATTTCCATTGAAGCTTTTCGTCTGCTTTTGAGTAGAACTTTCTCTTATACTCCTTGGAAACAAGGATGACAATATAATTTCCTCCCCAATTGAGTGAATCCTTGATTGTTCCGCTGACTGTTGTATTTGAACGTATGTCGTCGGTTTTGAATCTAAGCTTTATAGTCGAATCCTTGGCGAAATACTTCGAAAAGACATTCAGACTGTCCATTATAAATGTAAATTCATAAAAAGTCTCGCTTTGTAATTGGGGGTCGGGAACTATGGATAGATAGTTTTCCATTTTCCAGTTTATTCTGAATTCAACAGGAGCTTTGCCCGTTGTATTAATCAAACCGATTCTATTTCTGAAATATTCGTCAATGAAAGGAATATTGAATAATAAGCTGATTTCTTTCTTAGGATTAATGTTTTTTGAACTGTCGGCGAACGGAATTTTCATTAATTGCAATTTCGTTGAATCCTTTTCCGAAGAACCGAGAAATATGGATTTTCTTCCTGTGTCTTGTATCGCATTACCAGATGAATCCCTAACCGTAATAGCCGAATCATTTGTAACAATAAGCATCCATTTGAAAGCAGTATCGAGGGTAGAAGCGGCGATAAGTTCAACCTTGCTTGACGATTTACTGCTTAAAAATGCACTTAGAACAGGAATAGTAATTTTGCCTGATGTATCCTGAACGGTAAATGCTCCGGCAGTTACGGAAGCAGTATCTAACGATTCGCTGAACGATGCTGATAATCTTCTGCATGATAACGCTTCGACTTCGTAAAGCAATGGTCCGACTTTGTCAACCGGCGGTCCGATTTTCATAGTAATAAAGGGCACTGTACTGTCGCTAACGGTTATGTCTTCGGAAGCAGCAGAAAAAGCATCAATACCTTCATCATATATATCATCCTTGTATTGGTCTCTGATTGCAATAAGCCTGTAAGTTCCTGGTTTCAGAGCTTTAAACTCAAAAGTACCATTACTTCCTACCTGGGTTTTGTATTTTGGTTTTGTATGCTTTGGATTCAAAGTGTCGGGTTTGCTGCCCGTAAGATAATATGCGAAAATATATGTCCCCGAAGGATTATCATCGTAAAGAATTCCTTTTATTGAACTTGTGTCAATATATTTACCTGTTGAAAATATCAGAGTAAATGCCTGAGTCGGCTTGTTTTGCTTCAGGTCTCTGTAATCAGTTCCTAATAAAATTGCATAAGTAGTGTTTGAATCGAGTTTCTCATCAAATCCTATGGTAAGCTTTTTTCCGTTCCATCCGAAATTAAGTTTTTTTGATGGAGAAACGAAAGTATTTTCAATCACACTGTTTTTATCCATATATTTATTGAAATAGATTACTACTTCATCGTCAGAAAAGTTCAAAGTCTTGTTAGCCGGACGGAATTCATTAATTTCCGGCGGCGTTTTGTCGGGTGGTCCTCCGGATGGAGGCTGTGGATTAGCACATCCGGCAATAAATATTAATATTATGAAAAAAATTATTTTGTTGAACATGTTTTTTTGTGTTATTTTTAATTTTGAAAAGCAAAATTAATCAAATTAAATGATTTAAAAATACTTTATATGAGCAAAATCCTTCGAAAAGTTAAAGAAAAAATTATCCGTTTTTACAAATTAGTCGATGAATTCACAATCCGGCTCGACGAGCATCATATTTTTCTGATTGCCGCCGGAGTTGCCTTCAATATTCTGATTTATCTGATTCCGATGCTATTGGTAGCTCTTTGGATTATTAACAAAATATTCGAAATTGAGATGATTGCTTCATTTCTTACCGCAATTGCAGAAGAAATTTTACCTCCGAATGAACTTTCTAATAATTTGCTCACGACGACGCTGCATGAAGTAAACCTTATATTCGGTGGAAGCTCGGTCGCAGGAATGATTGGTATAATTTCTCTTATCTGGCTTTCTTCGACTTTATTTGCTTCAATCAGAACGGGTCTGAACAGAATTTTTGATATTTCTACTCCTAAAATATTTTTTCTTTACAGGATAAAAGATATCTTCTTAACTTTTATCATTGCCGTTCTAATCTTGGTTTCGTCCTACGCTATGCCGATAGTGACACTGCTAATAACTACACTTCAGGAAAATCTCCGACCTCCTTTGAGTAGCTATTTTTCGAGATTTTCCATAATGCTTTTTTCTCTAACCACGTCTTTTGTCCTTGTTTTTGGAATGTTCCGATTCATGCCAAACAAAAAGCAGCCTTATTTTATAATTAATTTGAGTACAATTTTATCGGTCCTTTTTGTTGAATTATCCAGAAACATATTTGCATGGTACGTGGGAAAATTCGGTACATATGGCAAATTTTACGGTACTTACGCCGTAATTGTGTCAGTTTCTTTCTGGATATATTACATGTTTTTGATTATTCTCCTGTCAGGTGAAATCAGTAGATTTATTTACGAAAAGAAAATTTTACCAAATTTGGAAAAGAAAAAGTCAATTTTTCAAAATAAAAAATTGGGTAAAAAGAAATAATCCTGATTTTATTTTTTCTTTGTAATTAAAGATTCCATCCATATTTCATCATCTCCAATTTATTTAGGTGTAACTAAATTTATTTTTTTATGCAACGATTTTCAATTTTATGTGTAATTACTTTTGAAGGACAACAAAAAATTAAAATAAGACAGAATAGTACATTGAAAGATTAAATTAATTTGAAACTAAAAAATTAATTTAAACCGTTCCTGAAAAATTGATTCAAAACCATTGAAAGCTGGATTTTTTTTTTAAAACTAAATATGGAGAACATATTATGAAAATAGCAAAATTAACGTTGGCGGTCGCAGCACTTATTATTGTGTTTGGCTTATCATCCTGCTCAAAGAGCGACACATCAAATCCCTTAGCTCCGACTAATAACAGCAACCTTATCACAAATCAGGTACTTACACCACCAAGTGATATCGCAGTCGTCTCAGACATTACCGAAGCTTCGCTTGAATCTCCTATGGAAGTTGTTTTGCCGGTTGACGGAAAAGGTTCACCTATGGGTGGAGATGACCATGACGGCATGGGAGATAAAGGTGGTATGGGTAAAATGGGTCAGGGACATCACGACAGAGGTGGTTTCTTCCATCTCGGATTCATCTTCAGAGACCTAAAACTTACTGCAGACCAAATCACACAAGTCAAGGGCTTTATGGCACTACGCGAAACTTGCCAGAAATTATTGCTTAAGCAGCTTCGTGATTCCGAAAAATCAATAATCGAAGCCGCAAATGCAGCACGCAAGGCAATCATGGACCAGGTCGAAGCCGGTACTCTTTCAAGAGCAGATGCCAAAGCTCAGTTGGATTCTCTTAGAAAAGCCACAAAGGCTCTTCTTGATGCAAATCCGGTCAGAGCTACAGTCATTGAAGGTTTGAAAGCTTGTGAAGATACTTTCTTCGATAATGTTGATTCAATTCTTGATTCAACACAGAAACCGATTTGGGAAGCATTCGTAGCAAAATATAAAGCAATGAGAAAATAATATAGATTATCTGATTAAAATTAATTAGATAAAGTAAATTTAAAAAAAATCCATCTCAACAAAAGAGGTGGATTTTTTTTTATATTAACCCTATCCTGGCAAAACTCGTGTAGTTCTCGCCTGCTATTATCAGATGGTCAAGGATTCTGATTCCGATAATTTTACCGGCTGATATTAGCTGGTTTGTGAGTGATATATCTTCTTTTGAGGGTTCAAGACTTCCCGAAGGATGATTATGAACTAAAATTACTGAAGCTGCACTTTCGGTTATAGCTATCCTGAATACTTCCCTAGGATGTACAATGCTTGCATTGAGAGACCCCTGACTAATAATAACTTCCCTGATAATCTGATTGGCGGTACTTAAAAGAACGATACAGAAAATTTCTTTTCTTTCGCCTCTCATTCGCGAAATATAATAATTTGCAATATCATCCGGGCTTTTAACAACAAGTTTTTCCTTTACCGGTTCGGCGTCAATCCTTCTGCTAAGCTCAAAAGCTGCAGCAAGGGTGATGGCTTTGGCTTGACCCAATCCTTTGATTTTTTTGAACTCGCTGAAGTCACAGGAAGCAAGACGGGTTAGGTTATTGTGATTACTGAGTAATTTACGGGCAACATCTATGGCTGAAAAATTTTTGGTTCCGCTATTAATTAAAATAGCAAGAAGTTCGGAATCCGAAAGGAATCTTGCACCATGATTAGAAAGTCTTTCCCTTGGTCTTTCGTCCTCTCGCCAATCCTTAATTGCTTTATAAGTAGTTTCTGTTGAGTTTACATCTTCTTGATTCATTTCTTCAATCATCAGCTTATTTTAATGCTTCGTTCATCCATGAAAGATACGGTGCGAGAGCCGAACTCATCCCGACAGCAACTATTTCAGGCACTTCGTCCGAGTGAAGCTCTTTTATTCGGTCTTCCAAAGCACTAAGCAAAGACGCAGAAGTTTTGAACATCATGACAAATTCATTCCTTTCAAGAACAGAACCCTGCCAACCGAAAATAGATATGCAATTTGGTATTATTGTGCAGCAAGCAGCTAATTTTTCATTAATTATCACTTTTGCTATCTGATGTGAATTTTGAACTGAATCAACAGTAACAAACACAATACGAAAATTTGTTGCATTTTCCATACTTTTTCCCTTATTTGTAATTTCGAAAATTGCAAATTTTACAGAACAAATATAAAAAAAAAATGATTGAATTGCTAATTTTTCATGTTCACATCGTCGCAGTACTTTACGCTTTTACAAAAAACTGGCAAAAGGGTAATGTGAAAGATGGAGTTCTCGGCGTTATAATTATTGGACTTATCTTCACTATCGGCTGGGCGCTTACAAGCCCTATCTCACATTTTTTTATGCCCGACAAGTGGGTTTCGATTTACTTCAATAAAGACACTTTATCCCTTTGCATGTTGTTTGTCCCAGAAACAATTTTCTTTTACTTGTTTTTCGTTAAAAACAGAGAATAGAAGATGAAAATAAAATCAATGAATTTATTCCTCTGTTTCAAGCACTTAATGAAGATAGAATTATTAGTATTTCTTACGGAAGCATACCACTCGACATTTTTGATTCAGTTGAAAAAATAATTGCAGGTGATGAATTGTTTTCATTCTCCGATGATACCTGATAAAAATTTCTATCAGTATCTTCGATGTCAGAATTCTTAATCGCTCTTCCGAATGACAATTCCGGAACACGCTGGGCAGAAGTCATATTTAACATAATCAAGCATTTAAGATTCAATCTTCTCGACCTTTTTAAGATGCGGATGTCGGACAATCCTGCAAAAAATTTATTCTTAGAAATTGAAGGCAGTAAAACAAGGACTTGGACTTGCAAACAAATTCATAAGTTGACTCGAAATATTGCCGGAATTTTATATCATCTTGCAGGTGGGAATCATAAAGTAGCTATATTCAGTGATAATATGTTAAAAAGTGCCAGCATTGACCTTGCTTGTCTTTTTTACTGTATTCTCGATACTCCGCTGAATATACATTTCAGAGAAGATTAACTGATTGAGATTTTTAATTACGTTGGTTTTAACATAATGGTTACAGATAATTGTGAACGTTTTGTATTGATAATAGAGTCATTGAAAAAACCGAAATTCTACCTAAAATTCAGCTTCTT
>Ga0172369_10007630_pt1 | contig 12504 bp, 8 predicted proteins | sample LakKiv25m_FD_114539 | JGI IMG/M metagenome (GOLD analysis project Ga0172369, IMG submission 114539) | Freshwater microbial communities from Kabuno Bay, South-Kivu, Congo - kab_022012_11.25m | ecosystem: Environmental > Aquatic > Freshwater > Lake | place: Democratic Republic of the Congo... | reverse complement strand
TGGAGGACATCTTTGTGGCGCTGGTGGGGCATCCGGAGGAGGCGTAGGATGGTCACCGTCCGCATACAGGGGCGACGGCAGACCGGCCCGTCTCTCTGGGGCCGCCTGCTGTGGAAGGAGTGGCGGGAGGACTGGCTGCCGCTGGCGATCGGCGTCGGGCTGCCGCTGCTGTCGCGCCCGCTCTGGGATCAATATGGAGGTAGTCCCTTCCTGTCGGCCTATTTCCTGGTGATTTGCCTGACGCTGTTGTGGGCCATTTACCGGACCCAAACTGCCATCACCGGCGCCGGCGCGCGGACGATACTGCCGGTGCCCGGTTTTCCCCACTGGCTGTTCACCATCCCGGTGCCGATCATGGCGCCGGCCATCACCGGGGTGGTGCTCGGTGTGCTAGTCGGTACCTGGCCGGCATTTCAGGAGATGACAGCATCAGGGATGATGCCGGCCTTTGCGCTCTACCTGATGGCCGGCTATGCGCTGTGCGCGGTGGCCGCATCGGCCTTTACCGCCTTTCCCGCCGTGCTGATCGGCGGCGGCTGGATGATTCTTACCAATCCGTTCAGGCCGGAAGACTTACCGCAGCAATCCGTGCTGTTCGCGCTGGTCATCGTCGGCGCGCTCCTCGCCCAGGGGGCGTGGGAAGCCTGTTCGGCGCGGCGGTGGTTCCTGCCGGGGCGCATAGGCATCGCAGTAGCGCTGGCCTGGCTGGCGCTGTTCCCGCTGGGAATGGCGCAGATGTTCCATCGGGGAGATGCGGGCGGTCAGTGGCGATTCTCCCCGTCGCCCCTGCGATCTTCCCTTCATCAGGCGAGTGTGACTTTTTCCATGGCCGGAAAAACATCTCCTCCGTCATCGCTAGAATATCTCCATAACATGTCTTCAGGAAGTCACAATGTCAGCTTTGTTCAAGAACACCAATTCGGCCAGTTTTTTCAGCCGCTCGGATTTCGCGATGCCACTCATGTATTGGTGGGTCAACAGCAGCCTGGTGAAAGTGTATTGCATATCATTGAGTGGGACGTGACTGCCGATACCGTGCATGAAGTAATCACCTTCACGCCGGGTCGGTATGCGCTGTATCACTGGCACAGTGAAGTCAGTCCCGATGGGCGGTACCTGCTCTTTTTAACCAATAGCAGTCCGTCATCTCTCATGCGAAAGATCCCGCTCGGATATGATCTCTGGGTCGTCGATCTGGTTGAGCCCCGGGCCGGCATTGCCGCTGTCGGCATGATGACGCGCTCGTTCCATGACGGACCGTATGATCCGGGGATCGATCCGTCAATCGCGCAATGGGAGACGGGCCGCTGTTATCTGCTCGAGGAAGATCCCATCGTCGAGATCGACCTGACCACATTGCGCAGCCGGAGGATGGATCAATGATCAGGTTATGCTGGAAAGAGCTGCGGGAACGGCGGTTGTGGCTGCTGGGCTGGGCGGTCGGCATCCTGATCGTGTCGCTCTTTGTGGGCGGGCAATCATTTTGCGGCGAGCCGACCGGGGGTGAACAGTATATCCCATGGCTATTGCTGCCGATGCTGTTGGGGTTGGCCGTGGGGGCCGGCGCGTATAGTTCGGAATCGCTGCCGGAGCGCGCGCGGTTCCTGTTCGCCCACCCCGTGCGGTGGCAGCAGGTGCTGCTGGTGAAGGTGCTGCTCGGGCTGGCGGTGGCCGTTATCGTGCCGCTGCTGGCCGCGCTCATCTTCCGCGTGGCCGGCCCGGCGCCGTACCGGCACCTGGTCACCATCGCCACCGTACTGGCGGGGGCGTGGCCGGTGATGTCGGCGCTGATGATCGGCTATCTGCTCGGGCTGGCCTGCTCCCCCATGCTGCCGGGCGCCGCGGGCGGGGCGCTGGCAGTCGCGCTGTTCATCATGCTCTGGTTCGCGTGCATGTCCCTGCTGGAGTCCTATACGCGTAACCTCGAGCCGGTGCAGATCATTGCCTTTATCGGCGTGTTCATGCTGGCGGTGGTCGGCGGCGGGCTGCGGCTGGCGCACCTGGGGCTGATGCAGCCCACGGAACGGCGCCTGCCGCGCGTGCTGGCGGTGTTCCTGCCGGTGCTCGTGCTCGGTACGTGCGCCGTGATCTGGTGGTTGTGATATGTATAGTTTTAAGTTTTGAGTTCATATAACTGTTAACTTCAACCGTGTGATAACTCAAAACTCACAATTCAAAACTAGCGCACCCTCATGTTCATATCACAACGACCGGAAATATAAAGGAGGTATGCATGGACGCCGTGCAGACCGGACAGCGACAACTGAAAGAACAGGACCGTTTCCCCACCTTCCGCGCCTGGGGGCGGCTGCTGTGGAAGGAGTGGCGGGAGGGGTGGCCCATCCTGGCGGTCGGGGTAGTGCTGCCGCTGCTGACACTGCCGATGAGCGGACGGGAGGGATGGACGAATTCGGGGCTGGATTATTCCGTGATGGGGCTGGTCGGCATTCTGCTGGTGCTGTGGGCGGCGGACCGTGCGCGGCGCATTGGCATGGACCGCGGGCCGGCGCGGCAGGCGTTGCCGGTTCCGGCGCCCGCGCGGTGGATTTTTCTTCATCTCGCGCCGCTGGCTATTCCGGCGCTGGTGGGCGCTGCGCTCGGTATTATGATAGGCGCATGGCACGCGGAGTCGATCCCTCTCCGCGCAGCCATCACAGCCGCCGTCCTGTATATGCTTTCGACCTTCCTGCTGGCCACCATGCTGTCGCCCGTGCTGTCCATGATCCCGGCGCTCATCATCGGCGTGGTATGGCTGTTCTTCGGCATGGACCTGGTGCGCTGGGGGAACGTCACTCCATTATTTCTGAAGGTGATCGTGCTGGCGCTGGTCGCCTCGCTGCTGTGGGAGGCCTTCTCCCGCGCGCGATGGGTGTGGACCGGACGCGTGGTGGTGATTCTGCTCCTGCTCACCGCGTTCGTCACGCCGGGATCACTGCGCAATCTCACACACCGGCCTGATGCAGAGCAGGACCAGTCGTCATTTGAGTTTCCAATTACTCATACACCTGTCGTCTCCGACGATGGCTTGCAAGAAATCGAATTTGGTCAGGCGAATGATGAGATTTTTTCGAATTCAGTGATGTTTTATACTGATGACCGCGATCGGACCAGATTCAACCGAGAATTTCCATATTTCACGCGCCCCCTCGATTACATCTCCGGGAATCAGATTCTGCTGGGCCGGCAGGCGCCGGGCGAGCGGGTGGTTCACCTGTCGGTCTGGGATGCACACACGGATCAGGTCCGCGAAAAGGGGCGCTTCAGTGCGGTCAAGGACTTGCTGGCCAGAACCGTCCGGGCAAATTTCTCTCCGGACGGCCGCTATCTGTTGTTGATTGTGCAGTCACAACATCCCTATTCGCAAGGGCCCATGTTTCTGGGCGACCTGTGGATTGCTGACCTGGCGCATGGCCGCGCCGTGCCGGTGATGGCCAACGTGCTGCTGCCGGATGTGGAGAATCCGCCCATGAGCTGGACGTCCGAGCGGTTGTATCTCTCGGAATACAACATCCTGGTCGAACTGCGCACACTGCGCGGGCGCTGCCTGAAGCCGACCGATTTCGGAAGGATGCCATGAGACGACTCTTCTGGAAGGAATGGCGCGAGCGGCGCTGGTGGGCGCTGATCTGGACGCTGGCGATCCTCGGCATCGCCCTGTTCGGCGGCGGGCAGACGTTCTACGGCGATCACCTGCTGCTCACCTCCCCGCTGCAGTTGCTGCCGCTCGCCATCGGTTTGCTGACCGGCGCCGGGGCATACGCGGGCGAGCTGGCGCGGTCGCAGTCGGTCTTCTCGCGTCCCATCAACCGGCGCGCTCTGCTGACGACCAAGCTGCTCATGGCCGCCGTCATCTGCCTGGGGGCGTCGCTGCTGGCCGCGGTCATCACCTGGTGCATCATGCCCGCGCCATACCGGCATCTGGCCACCCCGGCGAACCTGCTGTCGGGCGCGCTGGGGGTAGCCGCGAAAAACTGGCTCATCTACCTGCTCGGCCTGACCGGCTCGGTCGTCATTCCCGGCCTGGCCGGCGGCGTCCTCACGCTGATCGCCGCGCTGCTCCCGCTGGTGGCCGTGACGGCGCTGGCCGAACTCTACCTGCCCAGCGGGTTTTACAGCTTTTCCTCGGAAGATGTAAGCCTGCATCAATATGCCGTCGCCGCCGGATTGACATTCGGCACCTGGCTGGGCATCACCGCCGCCGGGTTGTCCATCACCCGGTTCGCGGTGGTGCTGGGCAACGACGAGCGCATCAAGCGATTTACCCTTGTCTTCCTGCCGTTGTTCCTGCTGTGCGGCCTCACCGGCGTGTTGCTGCCCGAGGGTGTGGCCCGACGGTTGCTGCTGCACCGGGAGGTCGGATTGACTTACATCAGCCCGACGGGACAATACGCCATGGTCAACGAAGTGTGGCGCCCCATAAATATCATCTACCAGCCGATCCAGTATCCTGCTCCGTATGGCGACATGCATTACCTGGTGCGCCTGCGCGATCACCGGCATCAGTCGCTGCCTTCGATGGGTATTGCGTGGGGAGATTGGAACTGGAACTGGCACTGGATCACCGATAAGGTTGCCTGCGTCTATATATTGGGGAAAGAGCGGTTGATTCTGATCTATCCCGATCGCGGCATTGCGCGGGAGGTTCGGCTGCCCGGCAGGTTAACTTATCTTCAATTATCGCCTTCACCGGATGGGCGCCTGCTGCCGGTTAAGGTGCAGTGCAATCGGGAGGTGTCGTCGAAAAATCTCCCGGAGGTTAAACATGAGTACTATCAATTATTGATAGTGCTCGACCTGCAGACCGGCCAGATACGCGGGCAATGGGAAATTGATAATATTTATTATCCGCCTTATATCTGGTGGAAGTCGAATGATATGCTCGCTTATCGCACTATGAAGAGGAAGAGCGGGACGAAGTATTTTTCGATAAACCACCGGTAGATTTTGACGCTATCCGAACCTTGATTCACTTGATTTATGGATTCCTTTGGTTTTCCGCCAGCAGCTCATCGGCTTCTCGCATCACCTCTTCCAGTGAATAGCCTTCGCCTGCTTCGATTTCGCGCTCGCCTTGCAGCAATAGCTGAAGGATTTCAGGATGCTGTCTGGCGGTACTGATATCCTCCGGTTTCCAGGTCGGGGGTGTTCATGATAATCTCCTCGCTGTGATAGAGATTGATGCAGAATATCGCATGGCGTATGCGAAGACCGCGCGGATATCCTCCGGCTCCAGGTCGAGATAGTCCGTGAGAATTTCTTCGCTGCTCATCCCGGCGCTCAACAATTCCAGGATGAAATCAACGGGGTAGCGCAATCCACGGATTGTTGGTTTACCGTGACAGATTGCCGGATCGATGGTAATACGCGCTAGTAATTCTTCCATTAGTCTTACCTTTGCATTCAGTATAACACGTTGACCGGCTATATGGCGACTGTGCAGAAACTCTACTCAAGTTACCGTTCAGGCGTGTCTCATACTCATACTCATACTCATACTCATACTCATACTCTGACTCTAACTCTAACACTCTCACTTGTATAAGTATTGAGTCAGAGTCAGAGTCAGAGTATGAGACAAGGTCGCTTGATGTGAAAAGGGATCGGGACTTTTATGTGGAAAGGGGAGTTAGCCACAGCTTTGCCCACGAAATCGGAAATTTGTGTTTCAGGGGGTCGTATGCAATTCTTTCGCATGTGTTTCCTGATGTTTTTCCTGCTCTGCGCCTTGTCCGCGCAGGCCGTGCTGACGCTGCCGGGGCAGATGGCGCCGGCGGGGAAGATCGAGACGGTGTTGAAGACCGAGGGGCCGGTGTATCACGTGCGGCGGGCTGAGTTGCCGCCGGCCATCGCCATCGAGGCGGACGCCTGGCGGGACGTGCCGGCGATGGTGCTGGATCAGCAGGAGCAGGCCAGCGGCGAGTGGAACGGGCCGGCGGACCTGAGCGGGTCGCTGCGGCTGCTGTGGGACGATCAGGGGCTGTATTTCTGCCTGCAGGTGACCGACGACATCCACAGCGCGCCGTTGTGGGAGATCGGCTACTGGGAGAACGACGGCTGCCAGTTTGCCTTCGACGCCTACCTGAACGGGCCGAAGGGCGGGCTGGATGCCGACGAGCACAGCTACGTGGTGAGCGATTCGCCGCACGGGCCGGTGTTTGCCTCCTACCGCATGCCGGTCGGGCAGTCGCACGTCTGGGAAGTGGTGCACCAGGATAAACCGGTGGCGATCAGAAAGGCGGCGGACGGCAGCTACATCTACGAGTGGATGATGACGTGGGAACAACTGGCGCCGGTGTCGCCGTGGACCCTGGGGCGCTGCGGTTTTTCTTTCCTCCTGAATGATTGCGACGGCACGGGCCGCAAGAGCCGGCTGAACTGGACGAACGGAGTGGCAGCCGAGGATGCCGGGCAGTTCGGGCAGATCATTTTCGACGACGCCGCGGCGTCGGGCCACGCGGCGGTGCTCGGCCTGCGCCCGGAGGAGAAGCTGACGGGGCAGGAGACGAACAGCCGCTGGCTGAACGTGGAGGGCGCCGCGCCCTGGCGCACCGCGCGCCTGCTGGTGACGGCGCCGGCGGGGGGCAAGGTGACGGCCTCCGCTACCGTGTACCGGTTCGGCGATGAGAAGAAGGTGGCCGAAGGCGCGCTGACGCAGGAGCTGCCGGCGGGCGAGCCGGTGGTCTTCGCCTGGGACGTGAGCGAGCTGCCGGACGATTGCTACCAGGTGGAATATCGCGTGAAAGGCCTGGACGCGGTGCCGCTGCCCCGGCAAACCTTCCCGCGCTTCGACATGCCCGCGCTGAAAGCTAAGGCGGCGCGACTGCGCACGCAGTTCGGCACCGACCGGCCGTGGGACCCGATGACGGACGCGCCGGCGCTGGTACGCAAGCACCGCGGGCTGGTGGCCGTGCTGCTGCAGCAGTTGGAGGACGAATTCTGGGCGCACCGACTGGTAGACGTGGACAAGCATGACGAGTATCTGAAGGCGCTGGCGCAGGGCGCGGCGATGATCCGCATGCTTGAGCAGGGGAACGATTACCTGGCCGCGCAGCAGGGGATGTGCTGGGGGGCGTATTACAGTCCCGCCGATGGCTCCGGACAGAGCTTCGTCATCGGCCTGCCGCCCGACTACAATCCGCAGAAACGCTACCCGCTGATGCTCTATTTGCACGGCTCCGGCGGCGTGTTCAGTCCGGAGTGCGGCCGCCTGCCGATCAGGGACTACATCGAGGTGCAGCCGTGGGGGCGCGGCGCGGGCACCGGGTATCGCGCACTCGGCGAGAACGACATCCTGGAAGTCATCAACTTCATGAAGACCTGGTACCGCATCGACGACGACCGGGTCTACATCAACGGCATGTCGATGGGCGGGTCGGGCGCGTGGCGGCTGGCATCATGCTTCCCGGACATCTTTGCCGCCGCCGCGCCGATGTGCGGCGATGCCGAAGGGCAACCACTGGAGAACCTGCGCAACGTGCCGGTTTTCGACCAGCGCGGCAGCCTGGATTCGCCGGACCGCAGCCGCTACCCGGTCAATACGCTGAAGGCGTGGGGCTACCCGGTGCTCTATCACGAAATTCCCAATTCACCGCACAACATCAACGGCGCCATTCCGCCGCAGCCCTGGCTGCTGCAGCAGCGCCGTTCTGAAAAACCCGCGGCGGTCACCTTCACCACCGGGCGGCCTGATCCGCCATACAACCGGGCGTACTGGCTGACGATTCACACCCTGGTCGATCCGCACCTGCCAGCCCATGTCACCGCCCGCGTGATCAGCGGGATGCAGCAGTCGCTGACGGTGGAAGCGCGCAATACCGGCCGGCTGGAGCTGGACCTGACGAACATGCCGGTCAATCGCCGGCACGATCTGTATCTGCAGGTCGGGGACAACTTCCTGATACAGCAGGCGCCGCTGCCGGAACGGCTGCACCTGCTGTTGACAGCGACCGGCTGGCAAACCGGCGCGCCCCCCGCTCCCGCCCAGGCCAATCCCGCGCGGGCCTACCGTGCCGGCGGCGCGAGCAACCTATATACCGGCGAGCCGCTGCTGATCGTCTACGGCACCAGAAACGAGGAACGTTCCGGGACGCTGCGCGCCATGGCGGACAGCCTGGCGCAATTCTGCGGGGCGGGAGGCGCGGCGCGCGTGTCCATGCCCGCCGGGCGCTTCACGGTAAAGGCAGACCGCGAGGTGACCGCGGACGATCTGCTGCACTACAGCCTGCTCATTCTGGGCGGACCGGATGACAATACGCTGGCCGCCGCCATGCTCCCGCGCCTGCCGATCACCCTTACGGTAAAGAACGAGCTGATCGCCGGCACCCGCATACCGTTGAATATGGACGGCGGGCGCTTCTGCCTGTCCTATTACAACCCGCTGGCGCCGGCGCGGCTGATCTGCCTGCTCGCCTTTGATGGAAAGCGCGATCTGGCGAAGGAAGAGGATGTGCAATACATCCGCTACGCGATTCCCGGCATCTGGCAGGACGCGCCGGGCGACATCCCCGACCTGATGGCACAATCGCCGGCGGGCGGGCGGAATATGCAATTCACCGACGGCTGGCAATGGCTGGAGCTGCCGGGCGCGGATCGCACGGCGCCGATTGCCTATTTCGATGGCACGCGGTATACGCGGCTGCAACTGCAGGTGATCCGGCGGATGGCGCAGGTCGATTTCGCCCTCGATTACGTGGAGAAGGAGCCGCGGCCTGCGCCGCCGGAGGCGCAGCCGTATGACATGTCGCTGGCCGATCTGGCCATCGAGCGCACGCCGCTGCAGACTGCCCTTACCGAGATGACGGGTGAAGAGCTGCTGGCGCTGGCGGACCATCTTCCCGCCTGGGCCGCGCTGGCCGCCGAGCCGTCCCTTGACCCGCAGGCCATCGACCCGAAGCGCGTGTATCATATTGCCATCGCCGCCTCCATGCTCGGCGACATCACGCGTGTTGGGAAACCGGGATTGACAAACCCGCGACCGGGGCCGGCGATATCACAGGAGGTGTTGTGGAAGGCGCTGGAGGAATAATCCTGGGGAATCGCAGGTGTGGTGTCTGAACCTTGATTTGCTTGATTAGAGGATTTCGTGATAAATTGTTCAGTCGAGCATTTATTCGACGGTGTATCCACCACGAAATCCTCAAATCAAGCAAATCAAAGGTTCAGACAATCAAGACAGGGAGCGATTCCAGGGATTACCGCACCAGCTCCAGCGGATTCCGCAGTTCCTTCATCAGCGTCTCCACCGCCTGGAATTGGTGGGCATCTGCGCCAGTGAACTGAATAATAAACTATGCTGTTCGGTCTTCCGATGGAGTGAAAGCCGTTATGGTCAAGCCGTTGGCCTTCACCGCTTTCACTCCATCTGCAAACGGTCCATAATAGTTTAAAAATCATCTCAATCTTTTCAAATCTGCGGATAAAAAAGGATTTTCTGATAACCGGATGCTACTTCGCCAGCGCGAATATCTGCCGCGGCTTCAGCAGGAATGGCGGCACGATGACGGGGATGTTGCTCAGCGGCAGCACTTCCTCCGCCAGCTCGAAGCCGAGGGTGTCGATCATGAAGCGGCGGCGGGCCTGGCAGCGGGTGTAGGCGGCCGGATATTTCGCCTGCAATTCCGCACGCAAGGCGGCATCGGCGATGGCCATGCCGTCCTCCATGCGCGTGCTGAAATACACAGACGAGGAGGGGATGACATCCACCTGCATCACCATGCCGGACTGGATGGGGATGGTCGAGCCGGCATACACCGGCGCGCTGAGCCACTCGTCCATGTGGATGAGATGGCCGGGGGGGAGGGTAATGCCGAAGCCGGGCAGATGGTCGGCGATCACGCGGTAGAGGGTATCGCCGGTGGTGCCGATCTTGAGCAGACGGAACCACTCGCCCATCACCGCGAAATATTTCCCGGCAAAGGCCTCCATGTAATCGCGCGCGTCCGCCGGCAGGTCATCCGCCGACTCCGCGATCCAGCCGGCGCGGCAGACGTTGCTGCCGAAGTAGGCGACGTTGCTGGAGAACACGCTGCCCCTGCGCAGGATGGCGCCCACCGGCCCGCTGAGGCTCTTGTCCCGGTTATCGTCGGTGCCGAAGGTGACGTGGCAGTTCAGCGGTTCGCCGGTATAGCCCATCTGTGCCACCAGCTCAAAGTCGCGCATCCCCTCGCGCATGCCCAGCAACATCCGCTTCATCGCCTCGGAGGCGCGCACGCCGGCGTATTCCAGGTAGGCCAGCTCCGCCACCGAGCACTTCGCGCGCAAGCCGTAGCCCGCGTGCATGAACAGGTCGGTCGCGTTCACCACTGCTTCCTGCCCGGCCAGCTCACGCAGCAGGTCCACGATGAACGCCGGCAGTTCCAGCTTGTGGGCCGGATCGGGAAATTCTTGCTCGGTGTAATATTTCCACCCGATGCATCCCACCTTCGACCCGGCGCCGATGCCCTCGCCCGCCAGGATGTCGCGCAGGGGCCGGGAAGCCCCGCGCGGCTGGTCGATCAGCGAGAAGCTCTGATACCGCTCGCCGCGCACTTCGCCGGTGACGTAGAGCGGGCTGACCGGCAGGTAGCCTTCGCCCTCGTTCCCCACCAGCAGCAGCGGCTTCCCCTCCGCCCGCACGATCAGCAGCGCCTCTTCGAAGCGCGGGTCGTAGCCGGTCAGGTACTGGATATTGGCGAAATGCTCGCGGTCGCCATACACCACCAGGTGCGTCAGCCCGCGCTGCTCCATCTCACGCCGCGCCGCCGCCAAATGTGCTCGATATTCCGCCGCCTCGATCTGCGGCGGCACATCTACATCGCCGAACTCCGGCCAGTCGATCTCGATCAACCGATAATTGCGCATGTCGTCCCCTTGCTTGCAAAATAACCGTGCTATTGCATAACGAAGAGAGGGGTGGTGTCAAGAGTTTTGAGTTCTGAGTTTTGAGTTTTGAGTTCTGAGTTCCGTTAAGCACCTCGGTGTTCAGGTCGAAAAGGACAACGTCGCCTCATCCCGCGTGAGTGTGATCGGTTCGCCGCCTTTGCGTTCAAAAGTGAATTGTATCGGGTGAATCTTCACCCGCACCTCTGCGATCACCCTGCCAGGCGCACCGCACGAGTGTGACTTCCTCAGAACAGGCTTGATTGGCCATGTGCAGGTCCATCTATCTGTATAGATGCAACCAGGCGCGGAAACTTACGCTGAAATAAAAAAGAGGATATTCAGGCGCCATTATAACAAATAACCGACTGCCCTCAAGGAAAATGCTTGCTCCTGCCGAAGACTATCTCATCTCTCTGTGCCTCAGTGCCTCTGTGGTTCAATAATGAATATATCGAATGTAACACAAACCATGCTCTCTGATGCCCTTCATTCTCTCGGTATTGCGCCGGGGGATGCGGTCGTCGCGCACGGGTCGTTGAAGAGCTTCGGCGCCGTCGAGGGCGGAGCGGCGACGGTGGGCGCGGCGGTGATGGCGGCGGTCGGGGCGGAGGGGCTGGCGACCATGCCGGTGTATGCCTCCAGCATTGACGAACACGGCGACCTGCTGCGCGAGCCGGCGGCGGGGGCGAAGGTCGTCACCGGGCTGATTCCCGCCACCTTCGCCGGGCTGCCCGGCGTGCGCATGACCCGCCACCCGCTGTATGCCTATTCCTATTATGGCCGCGATGCCGATACACTGGCGGACGCGTGCGAGCGGCTGCTGGTGCCATATGGCCCGGACCAGCCGCTCCACTGCCTCTTCGCGCGCCGGGGGAAGATCGTGCAGCTCGGGGTAGACGACGTGACCAATACTTCGATCCACGTGGCAGAGGAGCTGGCCGACCCCGCATATCTGGCGGAGAAGAAGTCGGTGAGCCATATCACCGTGGATGAATTTTTCGCCCTGCCGGCGGAGGAACGGCGGGCGATTCTGCAGAAACATCGTACCGGTCCCCGGCGAAATTTCCGCCTGTGCACGCCATTGATCGAAGCGGCGGGCGTGCGCCGGACAGCCATGGTCGGCAGCGCCCGCGTGGCGGTGACCGATTTCACCGGGATGTGCGAGCGGCTGCTGGCCGAATTTCGCCGGGATCCGGAATTCATGTTGTCGAGGTAACCGATGAAGCTTGATTGTATCTTTCGCAAAATGATCGAGGTGGGACGCAAGGCCGACTGGCGCAGCGAGGCGACCTTCGAGGCGCAATTGGCCGTTCAACGGCGTGAATACGCGATGTTGACCGGCACGGCGAAGAGATTTTATGATTGCGAGCGGTTGTGGAATCCCTTCGGGTGCTCGCGCATCTCCGCCGGCGACCCGGAGCTGGAGGTGCGCGGCATGGCGGTGGGGATCAACTGCACGCTGGCTGATATCCTCTACGTCGAGAAGCAGCGCGACCAGGGCCGGCGCGTCGATGCCTTCCTCGCGCACCACGGCATTCCGCCGGCGGGCACGATTTACGAGGAGATCAACAACACCCACTACAACGTGCTGGTCGATTACGGCGTGCCGGAGGAGACGGCCCGACGCGTGGTGGATGACGCCAT
>Ga0172369_10007624_pt1 | contig 12509 bp, 13 predicted proteins | sample LakKiv25m_FD_114539 | JGI IMG/M metagenome (GOLD analysis project Ga0172369, IMG submission 114539) | Freshwater microbial communities from Kabuno Bay, South-Kivu, Congo - kab_022012_11.25m | ecosystem: Environmental > Aquatic > Freshwater > Lake | place: Democratic Republic of the Congo... | reverse complement strand
ATTAAATGGGTTGAAGAAGATAATCTTCATATTACTCTTAAATTCCTGGGTGAAACACCGGAAAGATTAATTCCAGAAATCAAGACAATTCTTGAAACCAGGGTTAAAACCTTTGTCTCATTCAATTACTCTCTAAAAGACCTGGGGATTTTCGGAAGCTGGCATTCTCCGCGTGTAATCCAGGTGGGTCTGAATCCATTTGATAATTTTGCCGTGATCATGAAAGAACTGCAACAGGATTTTGAGTTAATCGGGTATCAGAAGGACCGTCAAAACCTTGTTCCACATTTAACGCTGGGGCGAATAAAATCGATTGCTGACAGAGTGTTTTTTCAGCGAACAATCGATCAGTACAGGGAGGTTTCTTCCTTATCTCATCGGGCTGAGTTCGTAATTTTATTTGAAAGTATCCTTAAGGAGAATGGTCCGGAGTATCGGATTCTACAAAAATTTTTTTTTATGACCTTAACTTCCCCTTGAATGGGTATACATAGGGAAAGATATCTTAGTGTTATCATTGCAAAATCATCACTCAGATGTTTCCCTGATTTTCATTTTGGATGTGATAAGATGGTAAATTATCAGACCAAGCCCTCCGAATAGACAAATCATTGAAAAAAAAGCAGGTTCTTCGTCCAGGGTGGTGTAAACAGCTAATATCTTACCTATAAGGATCCCTGTTCCAATTCCGACAAGTAGAAGTCCCCATTTTAATGAGGATGCTGCTTTTTTTGTGGATTCAAAAATTGAGGCATCGGTTCCTTTTGCAATAAGGGCAAGCCGTTCTTTTTTCCTCACAAACAAGAATACAATACCGTAGACCATGGCAAAGAATGAAAGCGGGATCAAAAATTGAGTTTCCATTTCCGTGAGTTTTATTATTTTTCCGTTATTTGATCCCTTTGACGCAATAGTGTCTGCTGGGTTACATACTGTCCCAGGACTATTACTTTTTAATTAATTTACAAATGGTGAATTCGTTACTACCTTTAAAACAGATGAAATATATACCCCGGAACAATTTTGAGATGTTTATTTTTTTAACATCAAACTCGTTTATGTTGTTCCCTTCTTCAAAGTATTGAATCCTTCCGGTGATATCAGTTATTATAATTTCATAATATTGTTTGTTTCCTGGCATGAATATGTTGATTTCGTTATCGGCCGGGTTTGGGTAAATATAGAATATGTTCTGGTTTTGGTATTCAGATATTGAGGTACAAGGATTAGCAATTATCTTTTTAGTGGATTCATCACCATTCCCGCATCTGTTCACGCCGGAAACATGTATCATTCCGGAGGTAGCATCCTGACTAAAGAAAACGGTAATTATATTTGTTTCTTTACCGTCGGTAATAATTGCGCCTTCGGGTAGGTCCCACTGGTATGAAATGGCATCCGGAACAGGTGGTATAGAGTAAAAGTAATTGGCATGATTCAGGCAAACAGTGTCTCTTCCAATTATCATTCCGGCAGAGTCAGGTCCCTCTTCCAGTAAAATTGATTTGCCAACAGGCTCGCTTTGACCGCAAAGGTTTTCTGCTGTTACTACGATATCTCCAGCGCTTGCTCCCCAGGTTACATCAATAGAATCAGTACCTTGTCCGGAATTAATTAAAGCATCATCCGGAACAGTCCATATATAGTTGGTTGCCCCTGGTGACTCCGGAATATAAAATCCTGTTTTTTCATTTACACATACGCTATCAGGTCCTTCAATGGTTCCGATTATCTCAGGAATTTGTTCAATTGTCACTATTAAAACACTCGGATTGCTGTTCCCGCACTCATTGCCTGCGATCACAGAAACAGGGCCGGGTTGTCCGCTCCATTTTATTTCAACCTGGGTTGTGTTTTGTCCGTTTAAAATCGTATCTCCTTCAGGTATTGTCCAGGAATAAGAGGTGCAGTCATATACCTCTGCAATTGAATATGTTTCTGTTGAATCATGGCATACACTATTGGGTCCGGAAATTGGTCCAGGGGCCTGAGGAGGTTCCTTTACAAAAACCTCAACACTGTCAATTGCCACCTGTAAAGAAATATCAGTGGCTATTACTGTGTATGTGGTTGTTGAAACTGGAGAGGCAACGGGATTTTGACTTGTTGGATCATCCAAGCCGGTTTCCGGAGACCATAGATAGGTTATCGGCAGAATACCTCCTGTAGGACTGGCCATTAGTTGTGAGGACATGCCCGGGCAAATTGTATCAGGTATGGCGGTTGCAGAAACGTAAAAATCAGCGGATTTGCAAATATTTTTTGTGCGGCATGGGATTGTATTCTTGTATAGTGAATTAATGCCGATATTCAAAGCAATTATTGTAAATAGAGGCAATAATCTGTTAAGGTCAGACATTATTTATCTTTGGAGTTATCACAAACTTACAGAAAAATTTTGTCTTTTACAAAATTTCCCGCTATAGCATTCATAATGAGAGTATTTTTGTAACGCCTGTTGTAACCAACTATATCAATAACCGTCTAAGCCATGGATGAAATACCAGGATGACAACTTCTATATTGAACGCGTACTGAGTGGTGATGTCTCCGCTTTTGCTGCTTTAGTTACAAAACATAAAAATCTGGTTTTTTCTGTTGTTCTTAAAATCCTGAATGACCGTGAAGATGCCGAGGAGGTTGCCCAGGATTGTTTTTTAAAAGCATACCAGTCGCTGAAATCGTTTGAGAGAAAATCAAAATTTTCAACCTGGTTATACCGGATCGCTTACAACGCTGCTATTTCCAAGACGCGGAAAAAAAAGCTTGAGTTTGTTCCTATGGATAAATATTTAATTCAAAATTATTCAGAAGAAAACACGCCAAGAACAATAATCGGTCTTGAAGAGCATGAACAGACTTTGCTGATAGATAAGGCGCTTCAGCGTCTCTCGGGAGGCGAAAACTTGTTGATAACTTTGTTTTATAAAAGCGAAAATACTATTGAGGAAATCAGCTATATAACTGGATTATCGGTATCAAATGTAAAAGTCAGGCTACATCGAATCAGGAAAAAACTTTATGAAGAGATATCCGAAATTATGCAACAAAAAGTAATTTGATAATTTTTTTACCTTCGCAGCAATATGGAAACTAATAATTTTATCAAAGATGATTTTTTAAGTGATCTTATCAAGAAGAGTTCTCCGGACAGTCCATCTGCAATATTTGTTGAGCGTGTGATGGAGGATGTTCAAAAAGCCACAGAATATTCTTCTTCAAAAAAAACTATTTATTTGTATTTATGGTCAGCTCTTCCTGTTATCTTGATTATAACAATTATTCTGCTTTTCCTTTTAACCTCCGATTTACCTTTAAGTACATATTTTCCCGGAAAAGACTACTATACCCAAACGCTTGAAATCTACCTTCATTCTCTTTCAAACAGTTTTAATTTGTTGTTCGTTTCAAGATATTTTTCTTTTGGGTTTACAGTGATGCTTGCAACCGGAACTTTAATTATAATTGAAAATATTTGGGGTCAGAAAATTAAGGAGTTCTTTCTTTCCAGAGGTCTTTGAAACTTTTTTGAGCAATCCTGGGAATAGTTCTTCTTGGTCCCCAGAATTTTGTCCCAAAATGTTTTATCAGCCTGTTTTTAAATTTCGGTCCGGGCTTGTCTAACATCCATCTCTTCAGCATTATTAATTTCCAGCCCGAAACCAGTCTTTTCCAGCGGAATGTTGTGTGATTTTTAATAATCGCTTCGTGTCTGTTGTATAACAGGAGCTCGTGAATAGGAATTTTAACAGGACAAACTTCCGAACATTTCCCGCAAAGAGATGAGGCAAAGCTCAGGTGGTTATAATCACGTAATCCCAAATAATGAGGGCTTATTACTGAACCTATCGGGCCTGAGTAGGGCGCTTTATATGTATACCCTCCAACACTGCGGTAGACCGGACAGCCGTTTAGACATGCACCACACCTTATACATGATAATGCTCGCCTTTGTTCTTTATATTTTAATAATTCAGTCCGGCGATTATCAATCAGAATAACATACATCTCATCCGGACCGTCGGGTTCGTTTTCTGTTTTTGGACCAAAAACTATATTGTTATATACAGTTATATGCTGTCCTGTGCCATAATGCGCAAGTAAAGGAAGAAACAGATCGAGATCTTCGATTGAGGGAATAAGTTTCTCAATTCCGACAATGACGATCTGAATCCGTGGAAAGGCCATACATAATAATCCATTTCCCTCATTCTCGGTCAGAGAAACGGCTCCGACGTCGGCCAAGAGGAAATTTCCACCTGTAATTCCAACATCGGCATGTACAAATACATCTCTAAGTTTTTCCCTAACAAACAGGGTTATTTCTTCCGGTTTACTATCGGAGGGTAAATTAAATTTTTCATGGAAAAGTTTTGCAACATCCTCTTTGGATTTATGCATTGCAGGAGTGAGGATATGATAAGGTTTTTCATTGGCCAGCTGCACTATAAATTCGCCAAGGTCGGTTTCAACAACTTCTCTTTTATTTTTTTCTAATAATTCATTAAGCTCAAGCTCTTCCGAGACCATGGTTTTCTGTTTGACAATTACATGAGCCTTTGATTTTTTAATAATATGCATTATCTCCCGTTGCGCATCTTTTTCAGTAGGTGCCCAAATAACTTTCCCTCCCCGTTTTTCAAAGTTGTTTTCAAATTCAACAAGGTATTTATCAAGGTTGTTGATGACCTTATGCTTCAGATTTGCTGCCCTGCGTTTCGCAAGTTCAAGGTTTTGAAATTGATCAATTCCTCTCGATACTGCGTGATCATATCTGCCAATACTGTAATCAAGGCGTTTTCTATGTTCTTTATCAAAAGATTTTATTTCAGCCTCTTCAAGAAATTTGTTATAAAGGTGATTCATCCGACAGCAGGGTTAAAGAATGTTTGAGATCTTATCTACTCGAGGAATATGTCTGCCTCCTTCAAAATCTGCAGATAAAAATATTTTTGTAATAATTACTGCATCCTCAGGACTGATAAATCGACCCGGAAGCACTAAAATATTAGCATTATTGTGTTTTCTTGCAAGATTTGTTATTTCCTCATTCCAACAAAGTGCAGCTCTTACACCAATATATTTATTTGCAACTATCGCCATCCCATTACCGCTTCCACATATCAGAATACCAAGTTTATATGAATTATTTTGAACCGCTTTTGCAAGTTTATGGGCAATATCAGGGTAATCTGCAGGAATTTCTGATGTTGCACCAAAATCCTGAAAAACAAAGCCGGATTGTTGTAAATTTAATTTCAAATGTTCTTTGATTTTAAATCCTGCATGATCCGAACCAATGGCTATAATATGTTGTGAATCAAACATTGTTAATATTTTATGACAAATGTAACGATAAAGTAATCATAATGAATTTAAAAGAAAACAGATAGTCAAATACCATACTTAAAATCAAATTTTTAACTTTTTCACAATGTAGTGTTAACAAGTGATTATTTTTGTTTCAAAAAACTGATAACTTGATATTGTTAACTAAACTATACACCCTAACATGTAATTAAACCTTCAACGTTATTTTTTATCAAATAGTCTTAACATTTTTTTTTAGTACTAAAACAACCCTTTTATTAACATGTAACTTTATTAACAATTATTATTTTATATTTAATAGCATTATATATAATAAGTTAAAGCTTCATAAGTCATAAATATTTGTTTAAAGAATGATGATAAGGACAAATAACAAAAATACTGTAAAAAGAAATTAACCGTTTTAACAGCTATTATAATAAACATATAAAAAATAAGATTTTTATTTATTAAGAAAATGAAATCAATTGATCACAATAATTTAATCAGATCTGTGCTCAATCTTAAAAATGACAAAAAAGCTGTTATACTTGCACATTATTATCAGATCCCGGAAATACAGGATATTGCTGATTTTGTTGGAGATAGTCTTGCACTCTCACAGGAAGCTTTTAAAACAGATGCAAATATTATTGTTTTTGCAGGAGTTAATTTTATGGCTGAAACTGCAAAAATTCTGAATCCTGAGAAAAAAGTACTGATACCTGATTTAAAAGCAGGTTGCTCACTCGCCGATTCCTGTCCGCCATTGGAATTTGAAAAGTTCAAAAAAAAATATCCCGGACATATTGTTGTATCTTATATAAATTGTTCTGCCGAGATTAAAGCTTTATCTGATGTGATTTGTACTTCAAGCAATGCTGTAAGAATAGTAGAGACTTTTCCAAAAGATCAGCCACTTATTTTTGCGCCGGACAGAAATCTTGGAAACTATATAAACCAACTGACAAAAAGAAAAATGATACTTTGGAACGGTACTTGTGAGGTTCATGATCTTATTAAAACCGAGGCTGTTATTAAATTAAAGATAGAAAATCCTGATGCAAAATTGATTGCCCATCCTGAATGTAAAGGTGTCATCCTTGAAATGGCAGACTTTATCGGTTCCACAACAGCATTGTTGAATTATTCTATAAAAAGCACAGCAAAAAAATTTATTGTAGCTACAGAAACAGGAATTCTGCATCAGATGAAAAAAGCTTCCCCTGATAAGGAATTTTTAATTGTTCCTTCGGATGAAACCTGTTCCTGTAATGATTGTCCTTATATGAAGCTGAATACATTAGAAAAACTATATTTGTGTTTAAAAAATGAAAGACCTGAAATACTGCTTTCACCCGCGTTAATTAAAAAAGCCAGAAAGCCAATTGTCAGGATGCTTGAGATATCCGGTTAACTGCATATTGATTTTATTATGGTTGTTAAAAATCATTTTCTTCCAGCACTTATCACAATACTACTAATGATGTTTTATTTGAGTTCATTGTATGGACAAGAGGCTACAACAGATGACGGTTATAAAAGGTTTAATTATCCAGGGGGCAACATATCAAGCGAAGGATTCATTAAAAACGGAAAACCTGACGGATATTGGAAATCCTATTATGAGAACGGAAAATTAAAATCCGAAGGAAACAGAAAAAGCTATGAACTTGACAGCTCCTGGAAATTTTATAATGAAGATGGAAAACTGATTCTTGAAGTGAACTATATAAATGGGAAAAAAATGGAATAAAGACAAGCTACCTTGATAAAGAGACAATAAAAGAAAACTACCTCAATGATATTAAGGAGGGTCTTACAAAATATTATTATACCGGCGGAAACCTCAAAAATGAAATTCCTTTTGTCGGCGGACTGGAACAGGGTTTCGGGAAAGAATATGATACAATTGGAACAATTATAACCCTCACCGAATATAAACGAGGATTTATTGTCGACAGAATGAGGATAAACCGGAAAGACAAGAACAATCATAAACAAGGACGTTGGTTCTATTTTTACGATTCAGGGGGGATAAAATCAGAAGGGTATTATAAAGATGACAAGAAAAACGGGTATTTTAAAGAATATACGGAAAAGGGAGATCTCATCAGGATTCAAAAATTCATTGATGATATTCAACAGCCTGAAGCTGAAGAGATACAAAGATTAGATGTCAGAAACGAATATTATCCATCGGGACAGATCAAAACCACTTCGATGTTCAGAAATGGTATTCCCGAAGGCATAAAGAGGGAATATTCACAATATGGTCAGATAACAAGCTCATATATGTTCAAAAACGGCATTCTGACCGGAGAAGGAATTATCAAAGAAGATGGTAATAAAGAAGGGTTATGGAAAGAGTTTTATCCGGATGGGAAAATAAAATCAGAGGGAAAATATGACAATGGGAAACAAGTAGGAGAGTGGAAGTTCTACCATCAAAATACAAAACTTGAACAAACCGGAAAGTTCAATAAACAAGGTAAGCCTGATGGTGTGTGGAGATGGTACTATGATTCGGGACAACTTTTAAGGGAAGAAAACTTCAGGGCAGGATTAAAAGACGGAATGTCAGTAGAATATGACGAAAATGGGAATATCATTCAGGAAGGTGAATATATCAATGGTGCCGAAGAAGGACCATGGGTTGAACTTACCGGAGATGTCTATATCAAGGGGAATTACCGGGATGGTTTGAGAAATGGTTCCTGGTCTTGTTATTATATTCAGCGAAACGGCACGCTGACTGATAGTATATTATTTTTCAGAGGTAGTTTTATCGACGATAATCCTGATGGAAGGCAAACTTATTTCTGGGAAAATGGAAAAACAAAGGATGAAGGTCTTTATATAATGGGCAGAAAGGAAGGTGATTGGTTCAAATTCAATTTTGACGGAACCTTATTTATGGTTATAAGTTATAAGAATGGAGTCGAAATAAAGTATGATGGAGTTAAAATAAAACCGCCATTTGAAAAGACGGATGAATAAATGACAAACAGAATTAAAAGAAGCATTAAAGGACAGCGGCCCATTGAAAATAATCTTATCAGGCTGAATAAATATATTTCAAACTCCGGCTTATGTTCCCGCCGGGAAGCCGATAAACTCATTGAAGCAGGTGTTATTAAAGTCAACGGGAAAATTGTTACTGAGCTTGGCACGAAAATTTCATTGAATGACAAAGTTCAATACGGAGATCAGGTGATCGGCAAAGAAAAACCAAGATACATCTTATTAAACAAGCCCAAGGATATATCACCACACTTGATGATCCTGAGAAACGAAAAACAGTGATGTCGCTAATTGAAAATGCATGCAAGGAAAGGGTATATCCGGTCGGACGTCTCGACCGTAATACAACCGGGTTATTACTTTTTACAAATGATGGAACCGTTACGAAAAAACTAACACATCCCCGGTACGGAGTTAAAAAAATTTACCATGTTATACTTGATAAACAATTGAATAAAAAAGACCTTCAAAATATTCTTAACGGATTTAGATTGGAAAATGAATTCGTAAGAGCCGACAGCCTTGAATATGTGGGAGATGGCAAGGACAGGAAGCAGATCGGTATTACATTGCATTCGGGGCAGAACAGAATTGTGAGAAGAATTTTCGAGCATTTTGATTATAAAGTGGTCAAACTTGATCGAGTTTATTACGCAGGCCTGACAAAAAAAAATCTTCCAAGAGGCCACTGGCGCTTTTTAGAAGAGAATGAAATAAATTCATTAAAGATGATCAGTTCAGCACCAGATGTATGAAACCCATAAGCATTTATATCGTAGAAGACGAACTTTTAATTTCTGCCAGTCTACGGGCGCAATTGCAACATTTTGTATATGAAATTTTAGGAGCTTCCACACGAGGAGAATCATGCCTTGAGGATATTGAGAAATTATCTGTTCAGGGCCGGGAGCCGGAAATCATATTAATGGATATTCATCTGAGAGGTGAACTAGATGGAATTGAGACAGCTAAAAGAATAAATGAAAAATACAATTGTGGAATTATTTTTCTCACCGGACAAAGCTCAAAGGAAGTCTATGAACGGTCGTTCAAGATAAAGCCATTCGGTTATTTGCTGAAGCCTATTGATATGGAGCAAACTAAAATGACAATTGAAATTGCGTCATATCAGAGAAATCTGGAGTTGAAGAATAATGAATATCAAAAAAACCTGGAAACCCTTCTTAATCTGAGGACCCAGGAAAAAAATGAAATCCAGCAAATGTATCATGCTGTTCTTGATAATTCTATGATGGGGATTATAATTGCTTCAAATGAGAAAATAATTTATGCCAATAAAAAATGTACAGATATATTTGACCATGATATTGATGATCTTCTTTCCAGATCCCCGTGGGAAATACTCAGTAAATTTAATCAGGAGGATCAACAAAAAATGATTAATCCGGCTAAAGAATACTTTTCGAATCAGATAAAATCCCATAATATTCAACTACGAACAAAGCTCAACAATAACAGGACAAAATTGCTGGAGGTAAAAATCGACACTATTGAATATCAGGAAAAACCAGCTCTCTGCATATCTCTCCTTGATATAAGTAATTTTCAAAACACCCATTTCTTTAGAAAATCCTGATCCACAATTCTCCTTTCAAAACATATCGCTGATAAACATTCAAAAACACATATCTATGATAAAAGGTATTTTATTATTCTTTTTCTTAAATACAACACTTTCCTTATTAGCACAGGATGCAGTACAAATGATATTAAAGCAAACCGGAGACGTTTTTAAATATCCCGGTGAAAATCTGTTAACGGTTTTCGACAGTACAATTGTTGATGTTCAGGAAACAGGGCTTACTTACGTTGTAAATCATACCCTTACAAAAATATTAACCCCCAAAGGAGCACTCGAGCAAAATGTTATCAAATACGGCTATGATCCTATGTCAGCGTTTGTTGAAATCAGAGTTGGCCGGATCTATCGGAAAAACGGAACAATTGAAACCCTCGATGTAAAGAACACCCTGGATTATCCTGCTCCGGCAAGGGCTATTTATTGGGGAGCGCGTGAAAAAATGCTAAACGTCGGACGTCTTGAACCGGGCGACGCCATTGAAGTTGTTGTTTTCCGGAAAGGATTTACTTATGCGCTTTTGGGAAGTGATGAAGATGAAAGATACATACCGCCTATGAGGGGACATTTTTATGATATAGTAGAATTCTATAGCCAATATCCGTATAAGGTTAAAGTTTATCAGGTTTCTGTGCCTGCAGATAAAATACTACAATTTGAATTTTATAATGGCGAAGCTCAAACATCCAGCTGGTTTAAAAACGGAAAAAACACATATAGTTTTACCAAAAAAGAAGTTACCCCGATTAAAGGTGAACCAAAGATGGTGGCACTTTCCGATGTAGGCCCAAAACTTTTGTTATCGACAAGCCCTGACTGGTTCACAAAATCGAAATGGTTTTGTAAGGTAAACGAAGATTATGGAAGTTTCGAATCAACACCAGAGATCAAAATAAAAGTCGATCAGATATTATCGGGGGCTAAAAACGAGATGGACTCGGTTTCCAGGCTTACCCACTGGTGTGCCGACGAAATACGGTATTCAGGTATTTCGATGGGGGAGGGGGAAGGATTTACACTTCATAAGGGCGTGATGACTTTCACTGATCGATGCGGGGTTTGCAAAGATAAAGCCGGAATGCTGATCACCATGCTCAGAGCGGCGGGCTTTAAATCGTTTCCGGCGATGACCATGGCGGGTTCACGTATCGACTATATACCTGCCGACCAGTTCAACCATTGTGTTACTGTAATTAAACTTCATGACGGAAAATATCATTTACTTGACCCAACCTGGGTACCGTTTGTACGTGAGCTGTGGTCAAGTGCTGAACAACAACAACAAGTTCTGATGGGTATTCCCGAAGGTGCCGACCTGCTAACAACACCAATCTCAGATGCTGCAAACCATTATATAAGGATCAATGGAAATGCCGTTCTGGAAACTGACGGAACATTGAACGGACAAATTACAATCACTGCCGAAGGACAATCTGATGCAAGCCTGAGAAGTCTTTTCAAATATTCGCCTAAAACCAGTTGGTTTCAAAATGTAGAACGTGAATTATTAAAGATTTGGCCTCAGGCCCGTATTATAAATATTGACTATTCAAATCCCTCCGATTATATTTTGGAACCCATGAAAATTACAATTTCCTATTCGATCGCTGAGTTTGCAGATATCTGCACTAACACTGCATTATTTACTCCGCTTACAGCGGCGGGAATTTTTAAAATATTTCAGGGTCAACTTTCATTTGATACACAGTTAAAAGAACGCAAATATCCTTTCCGTGACCGGTGTTCACGCCTTGTCGAAATGTCAGAAACAATTACTCTTCCTCCGTTTAAAAAAATATTCAGAATTCCGCAAAGCATTTCAAGACAAGGATCGGTAGCCTCCTTTGAAGGAGGATATGAGGTAAACAAGAATGTTGTTTCTTTTACCAGCAAGATAATAACGGCTAAAAGGATTTATGATCCTCAGGACTGGCAGGAGTTCAAAAGTGTAATAGACGCACAAAATCTTTTCGCAGAAAAACCTGTTATCATTGAATTATAAAACAAGGCAAAACTAAAAACAGATGAAAAAAATATTCCTGCTTACAACCATTTTAACAGAAGTGTTTTTATTCCAAAGTGGACTTTTTTCTCAGGAAGACAATTACGATGCGGTTTATCTTTCATTGGTAAAAGAGTATCAGTTAAATACGGACGGAACGGTTGATTTCAGATATTATAAAGCCCAGAAGGTACTAAGTTATAGAGCAATCAATAATCTTTATGGTGAGACTTTTGTGGTTTACTCGCCTGTAAATCAAGAATTGAAGATCAATAAAGCCTATACTATTATGGCCGACGGGAAAAAAATAGAAACTCCCCCAAATGCTTTCAATCCGGTACTGCCTGGTTTTGCAGCCAACGCCCCGGCATACAACTCCTTAAGAGAAATGGTTATAACTCATACGGGTCTTGAACGAGGAGCAACAATTTATCTTGATTACCAGCTTCACAGCCAGAAACTTTTTTATCCGGCACTCATGGGTAATGAATTATTGGCGGAGCCTGAACCAGTGAGGGAGATGATTATAATCGTTAAAATACCCATCGGAGAAAATCTCTATTATAGAACATT
>Ga0172369_10007619_pt1 | contig 12514 bp, 11 predicted proteins | sample LakKiv25m_FD_114539 | JGI IMG/M metagenome (GOLD analysis project Ga0172369, IMG submission 114539) | Freshwater microbial communities from Kabuno Bay, South-Kivu, Congo - kab_022012_11.25m | ecosystem: Environmental > Aquatic > Freshwater > Lake | place: Democratic Republic of the Congo... | reverse complement strand
TATCCAACTTTATTAACCTTGCTATAGTAATAGCCGCCTTATGTTCTTCCACCACAGGGTTGGTTTGACCATTCCGGGCTCCTGTTTGTGCCATGAGTTTGTGATTGCTTTCCACTCTGTAAAAAATACGGACACCGAGACCCACTCGCGCGATCCCTTCAGTAGTAAAAATGATAATCATTTCATCATGTTGAGCATGAACTCTCAAGCGTCTATCTTGGCACACACCATGCAGCCAGAGAAGATTATGGGCCTTTGGTGCGCCATGAACGAAAGAGGTGCCTCAATTCCCCGGGTCGTCTGGTGAAGAAAGGAGGTCACACATGAAGGTTGCGAGAAAGATCTATGACATGCTCATGTACGGCGCGTACGCGCACGGGAAATGGGAATATGAAACCAGCATGTCGATCCTGAGAAACAAGAGGAAATTGCTCTTTCTGATGCTGCTTTTCGCCATCACGGCGGCGATGGCAACGATCCTGGTTTATGCGAAGGATGAATCAATACTTGGAGGGGGCAAAGCATACGCCCCTCCTGTAGGTTTCGCATTTGGGGCTTTGTTGGCGGCCATCGGAGTAGGTTTTGCGGCAGGCTTAATGACAGGCGCCATAGGAGTCGGGGGAGGTGTTGTCGTTACTCCGGCCTTGATGAGTGTGGGAATTAGAGGAATCGTCGTGGTCGGCACGGATCTATTGCACATGTTTGCGAAGGCAATCATGGGAAGCGTTGTGCACAAGAAACTGGGAAACGTGAATTACAGGCTCGCAATCGCATTTGTTGTCGGATCTATTCTGGGAGTAAGTCTGGGAGGATATATCAACAGGACCGTCTACGCCATAAATCCGGTGCTGAGCGACGCTTTCATAAGCGTTGTTTATGTGGTGCTCCTCGGGTACCTGGGTTCCTATGCCATACTTGATTACTTTCGCCTAAAAAGAATGGGAGGCCTTTCTGCTGAAAAACGTGAAAAGGGTACCGAAATCACGAAAATTGCCCAAAGGCTTCAGTTGGTGAGAATTCCCCCCATGGTAAAATTCGATGAAGAAATGGTCCCGGGAGGGAGAAGGATATCCTTCATCTTAGTGACCACGGTTGGTTTTTTCGTTGGGACTTTTGCTGCAATCATGGGAGTAGGCGGTGGGTTTCTAACTTTTCCTTCCTTCGTTTTTGTGCTCGGGATATCATCCTTCACGACAGTTGGAACAGATATCCTCCAAATAGTCTTTACGACCGGCTACGCAGCTATCGCCCAATACGCGGTATATGGTTTCGTATACGTGTCTCTGGCGTTGGGCCTCCTTTTGGGGTCGCTTCTCGGCGTTCAACTCGGTGCGCTCACAACCAAAGTGGTGCGTGGCATGCACATCAGGGCATTTTACGGACTCTCCATGCTCGCCGGGTTCATGAACAGGCTGTTTGCCCTGCCATCTAAGTTTTCAGAATTGGGCGTCATCGATATCTCCAAGACGGTTTCGGACAATCTGAAACTGGTCGGAGTCGTGATACTGTTCGGAATCGTTGTCTTCTTCGCAGTATGGGTTTTTTACCACTTTTTGGCCAACGTCAAGATGCTAAGGCAAGAAGCCATTGGGATAAAGCCCACGGATGTCGTTAAACCGTTAGCGTAGAGGGCTGTAAAGGAGGGGTAGAGATGTCAATCGTCGTGAGAAAAACGAAATTTACAGTGGGCGTCATACTGACAGTCACCTTCTTTATCATCCTGTTTGTCATACATTCCGGAACAATGTTTGACCTCAACGGAAAATCCCTCGTCGACTACACCGATGGGATGTTTGTATCCGTATCCAAAGGTTCAGTCTATTTCATCCCGGAAATGATCAAAAAGTCGAATGAATATGTTGGAAGAACCATCGATATCAAAATAAAGGGTGATGAAAAGACGGCGATACTGTTCGAAAAGGCGAATGCAAAAATCGAGCTTGAGAATATGGAGCTGAAAATAAATGGGGATCTGGGCGAGATACAAAAGAGCGCCGTTCAGGATGCCGATTTGCTTTTTAAGGGTGAAGATAAGAGGTTGCAGGACAAGTACGGATTTGCCGGGAAAGAAGTCATAAAGCGGTGGTGGACGTCACTGAAGGCAATGGAGGCAGCATTTAGAAAGGCAAAGAAATTCGAGGAAATGGAATTGGTAAGCAAGGTGAGAATCAAAGCACTCGAACCTGCATTTAACTACTATGGGGTGGAAGCGGCATCTGCGGGTGATTATGCCTTCGGCATAACGTCTATTGTGGTGTGCTATGTGCTTTACACGGTGTGGTGGGGGTTTGCTATATATTTTCTGTGTGAGGGCGTTGGCCTTCTTGTACGCAGAGGCAAGGAAAAAAGGGAAGCATGAAAGCTGTAAGGCCTTTTCATGTGCAATCGGACGCTCTTTTAAAATTTAGCAACTGTCCTTTCAAGCGAATAATTGCGCTTTTTTGCGATTGATTCTCCCCTCTCCACTAAAAATCCAACGCCGGCTAAACTTATCCCCAATTTCCTATCAAGAGCCGTATGAGACATGCCAACTTCTTTTGCATCCCCGGGGCAGTGCATGATTCCCGTTCCGTGTTTCCCGCAAGACAGGAGGGCACAACAACAACGCCTTCGGGTGTATAGTCCCGAAGGCGTTGCTCAGTGAAGTTCTGGAAACCTACCGACGTAATCATTGGTTATCAGATGTATCCATGGCATTGTGTTGACCTGTTGATGATCAGAAAGCGGTAAACCAAACCGGTCGTTGTATTGCCAGAAGGATGGCCCCGCATCGACCATTTGTCACGTAAAATCAAAAGGATTAACCCGGATTGTTCATCGGCCGGGCACGGCGTTTTTTTAAGTATTGATAAGAAATCACCGGCGTGATATAGGAGGAAGGCGTGAGGCGCAAGGCGCATGGAGCTTATCAGTCACACACTTGTGATGGGTCGGCTCAACAGGTCAACGGCTTTTTACGGTTCAAAGGTTCCACAAGCAATGAAAGTCGCCACATTCAACGCCAATTCGATGCGTGTGAGGCTCCCCATCATACTGGATTGGATCGGACGGGAAGCCCCCGATATTTTGTTCCTGCAGGAGACCAAGGTCCAGGATAAGGATTTCCCTGTCAATGCGGTGGAGGAGGCCGGGTACCATGCCGTTTTTCGGGGGCAGAAATCCTACAACGGGGTCGCTATTCTGAGTAAATCCCCACTGGACGACGTAAAGACCCAGCTTTCTGTTGAAGGGGTGGACGAGGCGCGATTTGTCAGCGGACGCATAGGGGATATTCATGTGATCAACGCGTATGTGCCCCAGGGGGTTGAGGCCGGTTCGGACAAGTTCCGGTTCAAACTGGCATGGCTCGAGCATCTCCTGGGGTATATCACCGCCAACTATGACCCGTCTTCCCAGCTCTTGGTGGCAGGGGACTTCAATGTGGCCCTTACGGACATGGACCTCTATGACCCCGATGGGTTTCGAGGGGAGGTGGGGTTTCATCCGGATGAGCAGGCCATGCTCGAGGGGTTTTTCAACTGGGGTCTGGTAGATATCTTCAGAAAACACATCAGGGAGGGGAATCAGTATACCTTCTGGGATTATCGTATCCCGAGCGGCTTCAAACGGAACATGGGGTGGCGGATCGACTATATCCTGGGCACGGCATCACAGGCCGAAAGGTCCCGAAGCGTCTGGATTGACAGGGAGGCCAGGGCCATGGAGAAGCCCTCCGATCATACCTTCCTGGTGGTTGAATTTGACTGAAAGGACATCGTGTCGCATGAAACTGGAGTTCATTGATGCACGGGACCTGCCGGACGCCTGGTTTCAGTGCGTCTACCGATTGCTCGAGACCGGAAGGGAGTATGTGATCGACCGGGGGAGTTATGCGGGTCAGAAGCGACTTGAATTCGATTACATCACCATTCAGATTCGATATCCCGGGGTGAGGCCCCTTATTCCCGATATCCCGCCGGCCCTCGGCATCCCGAACCCGGTGGCAGACGGGTATCTTGAAGAATACCTCCCCTACCTCATGACATCGGCCAGGCAGCCGGGCGAGGACTACACCTATGGACAGTACCTGGAACCGCAGATCGCCGAGGTCATACGCATGTACCGGGAGGACGGTTTCGGGACCAACCAGGCCTACATGACGGTGGGCGATCCGCAGGCCATCTATTTAGGCGATCCGCCCTGCCTTCGGGGGATCGATACCCGCATCCGGGATGGGAAGCTCCATTTCATTGTATATTTCAGGTCGTGGGACCTCTGGAATGGGCTTCCGGCAAACTTAGGGGCGATCCAGCTCCTCAAGGAGTACATGGCCTCGTGCATTGGGGTGGAGGACGGCGAGATCATCGCGGCCAGCAAGGGACTTCATCTGTACGACTATGTCTGGGAACTGGCCCAACTGAGGACCATGCGGCGTCAGCAGATAGAAAAGTGAAGTCGTTCCCACCCACCGCGTGGGAACGCATCATGCATAGGGAAATCCCTGCCAGAAGGCCTTGTCCTTGTAACGCCAGTCCTTTTCAAACTTCTTGTCGTACAGGTCCGCGAACCGATCAATCCAACGCCACCAAGTGGTTTTCCCCTTCTGTTCCGCCTCCAGGACATCATCTAGATAGGTGACAATGTCGATCATCCTGTCCTTGGGCACGTAGAGCGCAGCCCCCTCCTTATGGGACTTCATGGTATCTTCAGGGGTGAAGGCGTGGGCCGTCAACATAATGGCCGTCATCTTCTTCTGGTTGGCGATTTTCAGCAGCTCATACCCATTTACCCCCATGATGTCCAGGATGGCAATGTCGAAGTGATCGGTCTCCATGTGCTTTTTTGCGTCTTCAAAGGTACCGGCCGTCGTAATCTTGGCGGTAGGCAGAAGATCTTCCAAGGTTTCCAGGACATCCGGTTCATCATCCACGATCAGGATCCGTTTTCCCTTGATCAAGTCCTTCTTTGTCATAATTATCTCCTCCTTCTAAGGGTTCGCCTGCAGATCTTATACCCCATTTTTCCATAAGTTTCATCTAATTTCTGATCTTAAGAGTCCAAAGTTCTTTCGTCATGTCCCGCCTTGGGCGGGAATCCGGCATCCAGAACGACTAACCCATTGGGATAATAATGGATTCCGGCTTTCGCCGGAATGACGGCGTGGAATTTGCACATCTAATAATATCAATATTACGAGAACTTTGGACTGTGGAGTTCTGATCTTTCTGTACAAAAATTAGGTTCCGGGTTAGACTTGAAGCAACGAGTTGGGAGTGACAAGTTGGGAGTTGGGAGTCAATTTCTGTTTAACTTTAGGCACGCCACACTCCACATTTATACTACAACTTCATGGTACCTGGCATCACAGGCAAAGAATCAGATGACAACCGATCTCAAAGGGCTGAATGCCCGCGAAACCGAACAATGGGCCGTGGACAACGGCCTCGAACCCTACCGAGGGAGGCAGATCCGTCGCTGGCTTCTGACAAGGCTTGCCCTATCATCCGACGAGATGCAGAATCTCCCCAAGACCATTCGAGCCCTTATCACTGAACAGGCCCTTATTGTGCCCCTTCAAGAGGTCACGACCCTCGCCTCTGAAGACGGGACCCGGAAATACCTATTCAGGCTTCACGATGGCCATCGGATCGAATCGGTCCTCCTCCCCGAACGGGACCACCTCACACTCTGCATCTCTTCCCAGGCGGGCTGCGCCATGGGCTGCCGCTTCTGTCTGACAGGAAAACAGGGATTCAAGAGAAACCTGACTCCTTCAGAGATCATCGAACAGGTTGTTTTCATCAAGCGATCGCTGAGTGAGCCGGAGCGATTGACCAATATCGTATTCATGGGGATGGGGGAACCCCTTGCCAATTATGATGCCGTGATCAGGGCCCTCGAAAACCTGATTGCCGAGGACGGGATGAATTTCTCTCACCGAAAGGTGACCCTCTCCACATGCGGTCTGGTCCCTGAGATCGAGAGGCTGGGACACGATACGACGGTCAACCTGGCCGTGTCTCTGAATGCGGCAGACGATGCCACCCGGAGTTCCCTCATGCCTGTCAACCGGAGGTATCCTCTTAAGCTTCTGATCCAGGCATGCAGGGGGTTTCCCCTTCCGAATCGGCGGATGATCACCTTTGAGTATATCCTGATCGATGGCGTCAACGATCGGGACCAGGATGCATTAAACCTGACGCGCCTTCTCTCGGGCCTCCGGGCCAAGATCAATCTCATCCCACTGAACGCCGCACCGGGCGCTGACATGTCCCCGCCCCCGATGAAGCGGACCCTTCAGTTTCAGGAAATCCTGACAGACCATCATTTCACGGCGATCATCAGAAAGAGCAAGGGGAGGGACATCCTGGCCGCGTGTGGCCAGTTGACAGGGACGCGGAGTGAAGTGAGCTCTCAAACAACCTGAAGTTTCATATGAGGACCAAATGAGGAAATTGAATCCCGACCATATCGCGGCCGTTGCCAGCCGCGTCAATGCCTGTCCCTATTTCAGGCTTCTTTCCATGGAGGTTGTCTCGCTTGAGCCGAGCCGATCTCTCTTGAAGGCGACCATACAGGAAAAGCATCTCCAGCCTTATGGGATCGTCCATGGAGGGGTTTACTCATCTCTGATCGATGCCGCCAGTTTCTGGGCCAGCTATACGGAGATTGAAGACCCCCTTGCCCTGACCACCGTGGAGATGAAGTTGAACTACCTGGCCCCGGCAACGGGCGGCGTTTTCATGGCAGAGGGCAAGGTGGTGAAGACCGGAAAGACCATCTGCCTGAGCGAGGCCCTCATCTCACACCAGGACGGCCGGCTCCTGGCCCACGGCACCACCACTATGATGGTCCTCGAGTCCTTGCAGTTGGAAGGTCAGTCAGGGCTTCCGCCCAAGTTTTTGGATTAAGCAGCTTCGGGAGAGGCGCCGAGGAAACTCCGGGCGATCTGCTGTGCCAGGAGGGGGGCGTTTCCGCCGGCGCGGTTGTTGACGATAACCGTGATGCGGGTTTCTGCCTCTATGGCCGCCGTGACAATCCGTGTTGTGTCTTCCACCATTCCCGGGCTCTCCATCCCGCTCACCAGCTTATTAAAGGGATGGGCCCGTGCATAGGCGTCCTCGTACCGCATCCCCTTCGGGGTCATCAGGCGGATAACCGCCCCCTTTTTGTTGAGAAACCGTTTCCCTGAGAGGGAGAACTGCCTTGAAAGAGTAGGAAGCCAGGTCCAGTGGGACAGGACCTGCCCCACCCCGTATCTTTTCAGGACCTCAAGGACAGGGCCGGTCAACAATGTCTCAGTGCGAAGCTCCAGGTGGTAGCGGTCATCCGCCGGAATGGCCTTGAAAAAGGCCTCCAGAGCCGCAGCCGCCTCGGCCAGAGGGGTCCGGCTCTCCTTCCGCTGGTATTCCTGCTCAAAGACAATGGCATCGAGCCAGGGGTTCAGCACCGTTAGGGCCGGTTCATAGAATTGGCGGATGAAGACCTCCGGGTTCAGATAGTCCCTGTTTTCAACATAGTCGCCCCGTCGATACAGATGCTTTGCAAAAATGGTTTGAGGCGCTTTTAGAACCAGGCGGTCGCCATCGCGAAGGTGCTGAGAGTAGGCGCGCAGAAGGTGAAAGACCCGGGTCGGTTCCCCGCGGCTGTCCCGCAGGGGCATGTAGAAGGTAAAATCGAGTTCGAGGGTCCCAAAGTGCTCAAAATATTCTTGAACCGAGGCCACGGGGAGGACCTCTTCCACAAAGGGCTTTCCCCCGACGGTCTTGGCCCGCCGGATGAGCCCCCCGGCCCAGCGTTCCCGCGTATAGATCTGGCCGATCCATCCGGCATACCGGTCGCTGGCGGTCCCTAAGACAAAACTGGGATGGAGGTCCCGAAACCGAAATGCTTCAATCCCGGTCATCTTCGCGGTGTCCATGCCCATTTCCCCGCTCAGGCCGCTTCTGCCCGGCACGGAACGTATCTGTGCAGCGGAGTGGCTGCAATCCTGTCCCTGTGTAGGTTCCGGGTCAACTGGTTGACATTGACCCCGACCACCTCGCCATCATACGCCATGCCGAATCCATGGGGGATCATGACCGTACCCGGAGCCGGTATGTCTGAGATTTCAACCGGTATCCTGACCCTGGATGCCTCGGTAATGACCCATGCCTCTTCCCCATCATTAATATTGAGGGCCCGTGCGTCTTCCCGGTTCATGAGGAGGGTGCAGGTCTGTTGATGCTCATTCCATGCAGGGTCCCGCATGATGCTGTTGGCGGTATAGGGAAAATGCCTCCCTGCCACCAGGACCATCGGGAAAGACTCATTCTTGAGGGCCGCCTGTTCCGACTCAGGCTCGATCTCCTCCATCCATCCATCCAGCTCCTCGATGTAGAGGTGAATTCGCTTATCCGGGGTCCTCAGACCCTCAAGGTTTCTGTCCGGGTCCAATCGGCCGATCAGGATCCCTTCGGGATGATTCATGAGCGACTGAAACAGATCGTCCCCCAAAAATGGCGATACCTCATACCCGGCCCGGGTCACGGCATTCACAGCGTGGGGCGGATACATGAGCATCAGCCCCCATACCGCAGCCAGGTGGACGGAATGAAGCGATTTCCCAAGGGTATCGGCCACCACAAAGGGGAGCATCCGCGCCGCACCCCTGTCCTGTCCCGTGAACTTGAGGAGTTCCAGGGCAAAGGCCTTTCTGTCTCCGTGTGCAGTCTCATACAGAGATGGGGGGATGTCGGGCATGACGCCCAGCTTCCTGGCCAGCCGCAGGTAGATCTCCCCCTCTTCCAAAGGTTCTCCCAGGGCCTCGCAGGAGGGGTGCCGGACCTGAAAATAGACCTCGGGAAAGGTGAGGCTGAAGAAGGTGGCGTCCCACTTTTCAAAGGCGGATCTGGCCGGAAGCACGTAATGGCTCAGGCGGGCGGTCTCTGTCATGGCGATCTCAATGGTGACCAGCAGGTCCAGTTTATTAAAGGCCTTTTCATAGGCAGTGGTGTCGGCATAGGATCGAAGGGGATTGGACCCGCTGACGATCATGGCCCTGAGGCGATCCTTGTTCTCGGATAGGATCTCTTCCGGAACCACATTGGGGGGAAAGTACCCCATAATGGCGGGAATGCCGGTTTCCACGGTGCGCCAGGTGCTCGGGTCCCGTTCATCGGAATGGGGGCCCATCGGCATCAGGTGTCCCAAGAACACATTTCCCCCTGGCGTGCCGATACGGCCGCAGACGGCCATGAGCAGCATCTCCAGATAGGAATTCAGGGTGCTCTGTCGATCCATCAGAAGGCCCAGGTCGGTCCTCATGGCGGTCGGCTCGGTGGCGTAGATCCGGGCCGCCTTCTTCACCTCGTCCACCCCAACCCCGCAGACCTCAAGCGCGGCAGCCACATCCATTCGCCTGAACCACGAGGAAACCTTTTCGAATCCAAGGGTATGGTCATGGATGTAGGCCCTGTCTTCCCATCCTTCCTGTAGGATGATGGCGATCATGGTCTTCAGGAAGAGGGCGGCCGTGCCGATTCGGATCTGGATGTGCAGGTCCGCCCGTTGGGCCGTCTCGCTTCGCAAAGGGTCCACTACGATGAGCCGTTTTTCTGGGTCTTTCGCGAATTCGTTGATCCGGCTCCTGGCCCGGTTGACGCCTGCATTGCTGACATAGCCGTTCCAGCCGATCACCAGGAAATTTTTGGCCTGATTCAGATCCGGCCCCAAATGAAGATGTTGCCTACCATAGGCCCTGCCGTTGACCCAAAAAAGCCCGGTCAATTCCTGCGCCAGGGGCGAGTAATGGTACTGGGAGCCAAGAGACGTAAGAAGGGTTCTGCCGAAACCGGTCTCCATATGGCTCCCCTGGCCCCCGCCTCCCATAAAGGCCAGCGAACGCGGGCCATGGTCTCTAAGGACCTCCTTCAGACTGTGGGCAATTTCGGCGATGGCCTGGTCCCACCCTATCCTGACAAACCGGTCCCCTTCCCGCTTGAGGGGATAGGTCAGACGTTCTTTGTGGGTCTGGTAATGGGCGATCTTGGCCCCTTTTCGGCAGATATACCCCCGGGTCCTCGGATGGGCCTTATCCGGCCTCACCTTCATAATCCGGTTTCCCTCTGTCTGTACCTCCAGACCGCAGTTGTGGTAGCAAAGCGCACAAAATGTCCGTTTCCATTCCCGCATATTCGCCTCCCTGTCCTTCCATGCCATTGTTGTAGATGTTGATGCTCTCTTCTCCTATGCCCTTTATTTCTCAAAAATCAAAAAAAATCAATACGTGAGAAAGGGGATGAAATATGCTAATCGGCCAATTGAAACCTGTTTCGACTACTTTTTCATACTTCCACAACTCCGATCATGGGCGTCGTCATAATGCCCGCGCATGAAAATGGGAGTGGGTTATCCGTTAATCATCTTACCCTTCTTGAGTCCCAACTCCAGGAAGAAGGGATCAACGCCGAAGTATTCAATATGGGTATCCCGAGTATCGGACCAAAGGACTATCTTTCGATATTGATAAGGGAAGGTTTACAGCTTCAGCCGAATATGGTGTTATTGTCGTTTTTTATCGGCAATGATATTCTCGAAAATCATAGACGACCGAAGTGGTATTCCCATTCTTACGTGGCTTCCTTATTTCATTATTAACTGTCTCATAATAGCCTTGACATATCGGACTTGATGCGGCATCTAAAAGCAAGCTGGATTCCGGCCTTCGCCGGAATGACGGCAGTCCGAATAGCTTAAGTGTAGAAAGGAGTTGGCATGAAAACTAAAGGCATTCCATTGGATGTAAGACAGAAAGCGGAAGAAATCATCAAGGAATTCAACCAAAAAACCCTTAGCAAAAGCGACTGCTTTTATCAAGCCCGATTCAAAGGGAGGTTTCTTTATCTTGACCGAAGTGATGATGGCATTCTGGGCCCTGTATGCCGACTCGCCTATACCGGGAGTATGGGCGCATGGGAGTTCGCTATCTTCAAATGGAGCATCGAAAAATATGATCCAGAAGAGTGGCTCTTTCCTGGCGATCACTACGTAGATGGTTCAATCGAAGGTGCAATGAAAGCCGGATTAGAGGCCTACCCGGCATAAGGTATCCTTCCGCGTGGCCTCTATCCCTCTGGCTCTCCATAGAGGCAGGTGACCCCTGCGAACGCTCGGCAAGACGAATAGTTAGCGTGAGGCGACCCCGACTCGCCCCTTTGCCATATGCTTCGTCCTTTTGAAGCCGAACATCCCCGTGGCCCCATGCCGCCCTGAAATCGGTGCTGCCTGCATATATTTCGCGGGGGCCGGCGCATTGTAGTCGAAGCCCGTCAAGGTGCGGCGCTCGACTTTTGAACCCATGACACGATCGATGGCATTGACCATTTGATTGTCATCACGGGTGATCAGCGTGAAGGCATCTCCGCTGTGGTCGGCCCGTCCGGTCCGGCCAATTCGATGGATGTACGCATCCGTGGTGTTCGGCATATCGTAATTGATAACGTGGGAGATCTGACAGACATCAATGCCGCGCGCAGCGATGTCTGTGGCTACCAGCACATGAAATTTTCCGTTGCGGAAGCCGTCAAGGGCAGCCTGACGGCGGCCCTGGGAAAGATTTCCCTGCAGCGAAGTGGAATTGAAACCGGCCCGGGTCAGTTGTTCTCCCAGCCGCTTGGCGCGGTGTTTGGTGCGGGTGAACACCAGCACGGATTGGGAGTTGATATGACTTAGAAGTTTCAGCAGGAACGCTGTTTTCAAATGCTGCGCCACCGGATAGTGGGCGTGGCTGACGGTCTCTGCCGGTGCAGTTTCCCCTGCTTTTATGGTCATCGGGTCCTTAAGAATGTCTTTGGCTAGGGAGTGGATTTCATCGGGCATGGTGGCTGAAAACAAAAGCGTTTGCCGCTGCGTTGGGAGATGTTTCAGGATTCGTCGAATATCCGGAAGAAATCCCATATCAAACATCTGATCGGCTTCGTCAATGACCAGCACTTCTACCCGCTTGAGGTCGATCGTTCCACGGTTCATGTGGTCAAGGAGCCGACCGGGGCAGGCAACCACGATCTCTGGGCCCTGATTCAGTTTTTTGATTTGCGTGTTGATGTTTACCCCGCCATAAACGGTAACGCTTCTCATCGGGGTCTTTTTCCCCAGGCTGGTAACGGCATCGTGAATCTGTTCAGCCAGTTCGCGAGTGGGAGCGATGATCAGGGCCCTGACATGCCCGCGTTTTCCTTGCATGAGCCGGTGTAAAATCGGCAGCGCAAAGACCGCCGTCTTACCGGTGCCGGTCTGGGCCAGGCCCATGATGTCTCGTCCGTTCATGACCGACGGAATGGCCTTGGTCTGGATAGGGGTCGGTGTGACAAACCCGGCAGCAGCAACACCTGCCTCGACGCCGGGGTTCAGATTAAATTCTTTAAATTCCATAATCGGGGGTATGCACTTGACTCCACCTGCCACAACATGTAGTATGTGGCTATGGAGGACTATCCGAAAACACTGATTGAATTTGAAGAACGATTTGTTACCGACGATGATTGCCTGCGATATG
>Ga0172369_10007616_pt1 | contig 12515 bp, 11 predicted proteins | sample LakKiv25m_FD_114539 | JGI IMG/M metagenome (GOLD analysis project Ga0172369, IMG submission 114539) | Freshwater microbial communities from Kabuno Bay, South-Kivu, Congo - kab_022012_11.25m | ecosystem: Environmental > Aquatic > Freshwater > Lake | place: Democratic Republic of the Congo... | reverse complement strand
TGATTTAATTTTTTGAATGACCTCCTCTTTAAACTCTTTTGAGTAGAATTTCATCGCCATAACTTTTCCTTATTAAATTTTCTAAATGAGATTCTTATTACAGTTTAAAGGGTACTCGCCACTGCCAAAATAACAGCCGGTACTGTTCATAAATTCTTCGAGGACTGTTTTCTCTGAATCCAACTCAGTCTGAACTTGCGAGTAATAACCACACTTCATATTCTCCCCCAGTTTTATACTTCCCGAAGTGGCCGGTTCTTCCCCTATTATCATTTTGATTATTGTAGTTTTTCCTGCCCCATTGGGGCCAAAGAGCCATACCTTTTCCTTACCACGTATATCAAAATCCAGATTTTCAAAAACTAACTTTTCACCGTATTTCTTCGACACATTGTCAAACCTTATCATTAACTTACCCTGATGCACGTCTGTATCAAAATCCAAACTGTTAATACGCTTTGAAACGTACTTTTCCTTTTTATTAGTTGTCACTTCTCTTTCGATTCTTTTTTTAACTGCACCGACTGCCCTTCCGCGTTTCTTTCCGTCCTTTATCTTGTGAACGTTTTCCAGCAACTTTTCTAACTGTGCCTTGTGCTTTAGAAATAACGTATATTCCTGATCCCACTTTTCGATAAGTTTCATTTTCTCTAGTTTGTAATTATCGTAATTGCCCACAAACCTAAATATTTGCAACTTGTCGATTTCCCAAATTTCATCGACGGTGTTATTTAAGAAGAATCTATCGTGTGAGATCATTACAACAGCTTGGGATAACGACTTGATGTATTCTTCAAGCCATACGATTCCTTCGATGTCCAGGTGATTGGTGGGCTCATCAATAAACAATGTAGTCGGATCCGCTAGCAATACTTCCATTAGTTTCACTTTCATTTTCTGCCCCTCGCTTAGAGTAGTTAAGCTTTGGTAAGGATCGTAATTTTGGAATTTAAGTTGATTGGCAAGCATGTCTATTTTGTACATATCCCACTTGGTAGCCAATTTCTTCTCGAGGTAAATGCCTATTAACTTATCGGGAAAGGGAAACTCCTGAGGCACATAGCCAAACGTTTCGCCCTGAATATCAATATGCCCCGCGCTTACCTCTTCAGTACCGTTTAACATCTTAAAGAGAGTTGATTTGCCACAGCCATTTCTACCCACAAGTCCGATCTTCCTGCCTGCGCTAATTTTCAGATTAACGTTTACAAGAAGCTCTTTATCGGAAAAACTTTTACATAGGTTTTTGGCCGTAATCACGAAGTAAATATACCATTACGAAGGCAAAAAAGTAATTTAAGGAAAAATTTCCCGACACACTATATAATGTCCCCAATGAAACTATATGCAAGGCATTTGCACCTAATAATACTTGTCTGTCTTGTTTTCCTACTATTTTATAGGCTTGGTAATTCGATGTTTAATGCCGACGCACATTTTTGGTACACGCGTACGCAAAACTTTACCAAAGCTTTAATAAAAGGTGATTTTGCAAAAACTTACCAAAATCCAAAACCCGGAGTTACAGTTATGTGGTTGTCCGGTATTTTTCTTGAAATATTCTTAACGGCATACACTAAGCTATATCACTTTAGGCCCCTTATATATACCTACGAAACATTTCCATACATTGATTTTGTTGTTAAGTTGCCGCTTGTTATTCTCGCGTTTGTCTCGATTCTTGTTTGGTATCGCTTTCTTACTAAAAAGTCACACCTAGTTGCCCTGCTTGCCTTAACATTTCTTGCGTTCCAACCATATTATATTGGTATATCAAGGTATTTCCATGGTGATGGCACGCTGACTGCCTTTATGTTGCTTGCTGTAATTTATCTTTGGAAATACACGGACGATCGGAGGTCATTTCAACTAATTCTATCCGGAATTTTTTCAGGTCTAGCGCTACTTACAAAAATGCAGGGTTTTTTTCTTTTTGGGTATATTCCGTTGGTCTTGTTAATTGAAGCTATTAAACAGAGGCGCAAAAGTTATCTGTTGATTAAAGACCTAGCTATCTGGGCCTGCGTAACGTTGTTAACTTTTTTTGTTTTATTTCCGGCGATGTGGGTAAAACCTTTAGATACATTAAAGAGTATGTACGCAGAAGCGCAAGTTATTACCGAGGAGGGCAAAAATGGTGTAAACGAAGGGTTGTTAGTGTACTGGACTTCAATTCCAATGATTTTTTCTTTACCATCATTAATTTTCTTTTTAATTGGAACGGTCTTTATTGTTATTCAGCTTAGAATCGGCAAGTCTCTTGATAAAGTATTTGTTTATAGTCTTGTCTTTATCTTCTTTTACCTTGTACAAGTCCTTGTTGTGTATCAGAAAAGTGAAAGGTACTTGCTGCCACTGTTTCCATTTGTATGTTTAATTTCTTCGTACGGACTCTATTGTGCCGTAAACAATCTTAGAGAAAATGCCAAGGCAACGATATCAATAGCTTTCTTTGCGCTTTCTTTTGGTCACGCCCTGTCATTTAGCCCGCACTACACAGCAATGGCCGAAAAAGCGCCATGGGGATCTTTGTACAGCGAAGCCGCCGATTACCTCAACCGGAAGCCAAACGCCAAACACCTCGAAGTACTTGCTATTCCAAAGGAGCAAACGTTTAAACCTTTCTTTAAAGGTAAAACTTACGGTAAAGAAGATACCGTAGCTAAGAACTGGCAACCGGATTATTTAATAGTCGCAAATAAAAATTATATTTCACCCAAATATTTAGCTTGCACCGTTGAAAAAGTAATCAGCTTTAAGGGTAAAACGTTTTGGGAGATTTTTAGATGCAGGTAACTCGTGACAAATTTATTTTAGTGTGTTTTCTGGTTACACTAACCTTCTCAGCTTTTTTTAGTTTCTATAAATTAGGCGGAACTTTAATGAACGTTGACCAGCAACACTGGACTGCCAGGTCGTATAACTTTATAAAAGCTGTTGAGAAACCAAAATTTCTTGAAACATTTCAGGACCCTAAACCGGGCGTTACGGTGATGTGGGCTTCTGGCCTGTCTTTAGAGTTATTTCTTAATTTGTACCAATCCAAATATGATTTTAAACCGCAATTCTATATTTATGAAACATTTCCGCTTGTTGATTTTGCTCTAAAGGCTCCACTTGTACTATTAAATGCACTTTTTTTGATACTTTCTTCAATAATTGTTGCGAAATTGTTTGACAATAAAACCGGGTTAGTGTATCTGGTCTTGCTTTCCCTACACCCATTTTACCTTAGTATCAACAGGTTTTTACATGTCGACGGAAGCCTAAACGTATTTATGAATTTAACGGTTTTATTATTTCTGTTATATATCAAGTATCTAAACTCCAAAAGTGCTTTCAAATACTTAACACTATCCGGCATGTGTGCTGGACTTGCACTTTTAACCAAAACTCAGGCGTTGATACTTCCGTGTTTTATAGCGTTTTGCTTTGCAATACTCGTATCAATTAAAAAAATCAAATTTACTACTGCTTTATTAAATTACTTAGTTTGGCTTTTAATTCTGATTGCAACATTTTTTGTGTTTTTTCCGGCGATGTGGGTAGCACCAGTAAAAGTTGTGTCTGAAATTTATAGAGAGGCTTTTTATGTTGCGTTAACCGGAAACACTAGAGTTCACGATATCCTGTACTATTTTTTAACCTTACCAAGAATTTTCTTGTGGCCTTATCTAATATCATATGTGCTTGCAATAGTATATTTGCTACAGTCTTACATAAAAAGTCCGCGCCCAAGTACAATAACCGCTTTGATGCTTATTCTTATTCTTTCATTTTCGATGATGTACTTTCTGGAGATGAGTTTTGTAAAACAAAAAATTGAGCGGTATCTTCTTCCGCTTTTTCCTACTTTTGTACTATTTGTAGCACAATTCATAGTAACTGTTTCAAACTCTAGAACCTTTAAACAGCTGGTTTTAGTTTTCATAGTGATCTTAACAGCTCAGCTAGTTTTTGTGATGCCGCATTTCGAAACTGTTAACCACACAACTTTTGAACTAAATAATTACGGCTCGCTCTTTAAGGAAGTTGGGGATTATATAAATTTGAAACCAAACGCTTATAACTTGAACGTTGTTGTAATGACTAAAGCTTACAGCCTTAAACCTTTTGTTAAAGGTCACACATATGGTCACGAAGAATCTGGAGTTAAAAAAATCAAAGTAAATTATCTTGTCACCAACAACTACTGGCTCAAAACATACGGCAGGCCTGCTTACTTCTCAAATTGCAAAAAAGAACAAACAATTTACTTTAGAAAAGATCCGTACTGGGATATCTATAAATGTTTCTAAAGTTTTTTCTGGTACAGATAAATTCGCGGACTGATAAATGGGTCTAAAACAAATAGTGGTTTAATAGTTTTTACCAGTAAATAGTTATCTTTGTACACTTGATTAACAATCTGTGAGTCGTACGAAAAAATATACTTCGCATTTTGTTTATTTGCAGTAAACTCCTTATTCCAAGATGTAGTCATGTATATGTCTTTGGGTGCGACGCCCGTTGCAACAAGGTTTCTTGCCTCGTTCCACATACTAGAGTGGCTTAAAACAAAATCGTTGCCAAGAACATAATTAAACAAAGCAAGAAATGCGACAAAGGCCCCAGCCGCCAACTTAAATGCTAAGTTAGTGCTGCGGGTTAACGCTGGAGCTAACAGAAATACAGCAGGAATTAACAAAAATACTATGTATCTATCATAAAATGTATAGGTTAACACCATCAATCCTACATAACAAAAAGCAAGTAATACGTTAATGTTCACAAACTTTTTATACTCTTTTATGCACAGAACAAGAAAACTCAGAACACAAACACCCAGCACCTTAGCAGCCAATTCCCAATACTTATACAAATCGTAACTGCCTTTAAAAATATACTTAGTGCCATCCAAAACTCTTGGAATAAAACCTGTTCTTTCAAACGTGTTTTCAAAATATGGAAACTCGCCCCAAGACACTTTCATCGGTTGATAATAAGCATTGAGTACATAAAATAAACTTATAGAAAGCACGGCCCACATAATAAACTTCTTTCTACTAAAGTCTTTAACTTTCATCAGCACCACTATAAAAAAAGGTACAAAAAAAGCCACCAAATACAGATAGATTCCATACACTACTGCAAACGCATATTCCGCTTTTAATGCATGCTGAAACTGTAATACCTTTTTAGTCATCTCAGGAGTTTTTGGAAACAAAAATAGATATAGTGCGACCAATGTTAGAAAAACTAACAGTTCCCTAAATGCTTCTTTGTATCTACCTTTTAAAAACAAATATATAGAATATGCCGCCGGTACAATAAGAGAAACCTGTCTGACTAACAACGCTAAAACCAAGAATAGTAGATAAAGCAAATAGTTTGCTCTTAAACCTACAGTTTCATACTGAAAAAGTTGGTACATAAGCAGTAGTAAAAAAAACAGCAGGTAGGTTTCTGTCATAAAACCATACAAAGCGTATTGGTACAAAGGACAAAAGAATAACGTTAACGACAATAGAACTGACCAGACAACTTCAACTTTGGCTATCTTTCTTAAAATCTCAAAGATAATAACGATGTTTAATACAGATATAAATAGAGTTAATGTGGGCAACTTACCGATTTCAAAAATCAATGAAAATACCATGCCTAACAAACCTTGGGTGTAAAAAGTTGGTGCAGTTTTATCTACTAACGTAAAGTTATGTGCCAAAAACCGTGAGACATTGTTGTAATAATAAAAATCGTCGTTTTGGGTAAAATTGATTTTTGATATCAGAGGGAGATAACTACCAACTAGCAAGACGAATATAACAAGCGGCACGGCATAAACTCTTAGTTTATTCATATAGTAGTAAGTATAATACATCCATGAAGATACCAAGATCGGTAATTGGCCTTTTTGTATTGTTAGGGATATATCTGGCACTCACGCTAACTACCTACAAACACTTTGGAGTTACTGCAGACGAAGGACTGGATTATAAAGGCGGAAAAGCTCTTCTTTACTATTTTAAACACGGCCATAACCCAACCGACCCGGGTGTAAGCGTACGCCAAACTCCAACGGAAAGCACCTATTTTAGAGCTCACCTGGCGCTGTATAATCTTGTAAACGGCAAAGGCTACTACGAATGGTTTCATTTACTCAACTTGCTTACTGCATCTTTGATCTTTGTTGCTATTTATTGTTTTTTATACCGCGAATACAAAAGCGTGCTTGTATCACTTTTGGGTGCGCTTGGTTTGTTGTTTTTGCCAAGGTTTGCAGGAGATTTACCCGGCAATGAAAAGGATGTACCGTTTGCTGTGTTTTATACAATTTCACTTTTATTAATATACGTATTAAACAAAACCAACGTTAGAAATTACTTAAAGTTCGGTTTACTCGCAATTGCTTTCGGCCTTTCTATGGCGTTAAGACCCCTCGGCATCACATTGTATTTTTTGTACTTTGTTCATGAATTCGTCTTTACGCAAAACAAGTCTGTGCGTACGTTTCTTTTGATTACCTGTAACACGATACTTATTTTTATGCTCTCTTATCTCTTGTTATTACCTCTATGGCCCTATCTTGCTACTCACCTGCCTTTTGGCCTAATCAATTTATTTAGGAGTTCTGTAGATTTTGAATACTGGAATAATACTATTTTCTTCAATGGACAGTTTCTAACAAAGGAATTTAGACCCCAAAGTTATCTACCAATCTGGATATTTATCACAACACCGGAGTTTATCCTTACTCCGTTTCTTATATCCCCTATTGTCTTAGTACTTAAGAAACAGAAAATCCGTTTGTTCATACTGCTATATCTGACCTTAGCGGTTAACCTTGTACTTTACCTGATAGTTAAACCTACTATTTATAACGGTCTAAGGCATTATTTATTTTTAACACCAATAATCTACTTGGTGTCTTTTGTTGCAATCGTTGAACTAGTTACTAACAAAAATATTAATAGCTATATTCGACGTGCTGTGGCGGTACTTTGGTTAATTGGCTTGATTTACACTGGATACGTGATGTATAAACTCCACCCATACGAATACCTGTATTTCAATACTTTCTTTGGGCACGGACTTCAGGGAGCCAAGGACAAGTATGAGTTAGATTATTGGGGAGCATCTTACAAAGACGCGTTTGCGTGGTTGGATAAAACTGTACCCGGCAGTTCACAGGCCAAGATCTACGTTTGCAATAATACATACTCAGCTAGTTATTACACTAAAGAAAGATTTACTCTGGTAAACAAGTCACTTGATGCCGACTATATTTTTTGCGACTACGATAACTATATTAAGGAAGGCTTTGACTTCCCGGTCGCTCATCAAGTGACAAGATTTACCGTGCCTATTAATTTAGTGCTAAAAGTCAAATGAAAAAAAGCCATATCATAGCAGCAGTCGTGTTAAGCAGTTTATTTTTGCTCACAAGGTTTTTTAACCTCGCCAAAAGCCCGGTCTGGGAGGATAACTTTAGTTGGTTATACCGCCTTAACTACTACCCATGGCTTATTGAAACAAATTTTAAAGGACACCCAGAACCCGGCAAGGATTTAGCGTATACGGGTAGGATTTCTTATCATCCGGGCGTTACAGTTATGACACTTTCTGGCCTATCTACCAGAATAGGCAAGAAAATCCTAACCGCATCCATACCTTCTTACAAATCCTGCTTGTATAATGACACGTTGTGCCCCTATCTCCAACAAGAGCTCTTTATCGCTAAACTGCCTCTTATTATTCTATACGCAATACTTTTTTACTGGTGCTTGATGCTAGTTAACAAACACTTTGGTCTTACAACGCAGATAATATTCGGGGTGTTTATTCTTGCCGAACCTATTTTCTATCAAACTTCACGAGACCTACACCTTGATTTTTTGCAGGCTATTCTGATCACAACAAGCTTTCTATTAATCTTAAACAAGAACCGTGTGCTTGGCGGCATTTTATTAGGTTTAACTGTGTTAACTAGATTTTCTTCTATCTTTTTCTTACCGGGTCTTCTCATTATCTTAGTTATACAAGATAAAAAATTTTACTTTGCTTGGCTTAAAACCCTGCTTGCGGCGGTTCTAACGTTTGTACTTTGTTACCCACCAATGTTGGTGGCCCCCATCTCTACACTTAAGTATATAGTTGAAGGCTCCGGTACAAGTTCCGGCATAACAACTTACCCTGCTGGTTTCTTAGCGTCGTACGTGAACGGATTTTCGGTTTATTTGTCACAAGCTTTTAATTCGGTAAACGGTGTTTCATATATATGGGTGGCGAGTTTCTTGCTTTCCGTTACATACCTTTGTATAAAAATTCGATTTGTTCCTGAAAAACACAGGTTATACTACTTGATATTATTTTTTGGCGGTTACTTACTTTTCCTTAATATTTCGGATAAACGATTTTTTAGATACTTATGCCCGATTCTAATGGCTGCGTCGATACTCATAGGCTATGTAAGTTCCGTTGTTTCTCAACAGATCATAAAGTTGTTCATCTTAAATTCATTTTTACGTAATATACTCTCAAAATACAGCCGTTAAAGGCGTATTGTTACGCTTGATAATGCACAAAATTAGTCTGAAAGGAACCTATGCGCTTACTCATTGTTGAAGACGAAAAAAATATAGCAAATAACCTTAAGGTTGGTTTTATGGATGAGGGTTTCAATGTAAGTGTTGCGTACGATGGAAATGATGGTTATCAACTTGCTTCTGATGAAACATTTGATGTCATAATACTAGATATAATGCTTCCGGGAATGGACGGGATTAAAATATGCCAAAACCTAAGAGCTGAAAAAAACTACACTCCGATAATAATGCTCACGGCAAGAGATTCAATAGAAAATCGGGTTCTTGGTCTAGAAACAGGAGCAGATGATTATCTAGTAAAGCCTTTTTCCTTTTCTGAACTGTTAGCGAGAGTAAGATCCTTGATCAGACGAGCCACTTCCAAGGAACCGGTGATTACGGTAGATAATCTACAAGTAGATCCGAACAAGCACACAGTGAAACGAGCAGGTCGAGATATTGAACTAACAGCTAAAGAATATTATTTGCTCGAATATTTAGTAAGTCACCCAAATCAGGTGTTGACACGAGATCAAATAATTGATCATGTTTGGGATTACAACTACGACGGCTTTAGTAACCCGGTCGACGTTTTTATGCTTAGGCTAAGAAAAAAGCTAGAAGACAATTTTCCAAAAGAAAAGAAGCTCATTCACACGATTAGAGGCTTGGGTTACAAGTTCGGAGTAAAATCTGTCAGATGATAAAAGCTGACATCCCATCCCTAAAAGCAAAGTTAACACTGGTATTTTGGTATACAGTTCTTGTAGAGGCTCTTCTAATACCTTTTTCTATTCACCATTATCAAAACGACACAAAAGACCTTGAAAAATACGTGTTAAATCGTGACTTTGGCAGGCATGTCCCGCGTTTTATCACAGCCGTAGAATATAACTTAATCTACGAGCAAATAGATGCTCTGAAACGTCAATCCGCAAGAAATCTAATCCAGTTAAATCTTGGCATGGTGGCGACATCGGCACTAGTGATGTTTTTTGTTGCGTCTAAGACACTTAAACCTATTACCGACGCCCTAAAACGTGAAAAGGAATTTGTTTCAAACATTTCGCACGAACTTAGAACCCCTATTATGTCTATATCAATGGCATCGGAGGTGGCACTAAGACAAAAGAAACCCGATGTTTTAACCTATAAAAACTACCTTGCTCAAATAAATGACACGGCGGTTTCAGCCAGCACCATGATAGGAAAGCTACTAAACATGACCCGAATGGAAGCCGGGGTCATTAAACTTAAAAAAGAAGCGGTCTCGTTGACCAAACTACTGGAGAAAATACAAAAAGACTATCTAACTATATGCGACAAGCGTGGTCTAAATTTAGAGCTACTAAAACCAGGAAACAACGTTGTGGTCAAAGCGGACAGTAATTTTCTAAACGAGCTTATTACCATATACTTGGATAACGCTGTAAAGTATACCCAGCCCAAAGGCAGTATTAAATTGATACTAAAAGAAGGAAAGGCACCCTCGATCGAAATCAAAGACACCGGAATCGGCATTCCTCAAGACGAACTGCAGCAAATTAACGAAAGGTTTTACAGAGCGACCAATGCCAAGAAATTTGCTGATGGCAGCGGCTTGGGCTTGGCGATAGGTTCGTGGATTGCAAAAAACTCAAATATTCACGTAAATATCACAAGTAAACTTAACGAGGGAACGGCTGTAACCTTGGTATTTAAGCAACAGATTCCCACAGTTACAATTTAATAGTTTTAGTAGCGCCAGATACGTACAATGGAAGGTTTTTAGAACAAAATATATTTTACTCACTTATTTTTTTCCATGCGTCCCAGGATAACTTGGCTTCTTTTGCAGGCAGTTTCTTTATAATAATACCCATTTGCACCATAACATAATCACCGATTTTAATTTTTTCGTCACTATTTGTGACATATCGTTCTTCGGAAGGGTACTGTACAAGTACTTTTCTGCCTTCTATACCTTTAACTTTTCCTGGGATTGCCAAACACATGACAACTAATTATATAGCTTATGTGAAGTTTGTTGCACTAAGCAAGTATTTTATATACCATTATTTATATGCCCGATACCTCCAAGAAAAAAATGATAATTGGTTGGTTTTCCTTTACTTGTTGCGAAGACAGCACAATTCTTCTTACTGAAATGTTAAATGATCACTTTGACGAATGGAAAGCTCTTGTTGAGTTTAGATACTTTAAGGCTTTAAAGACTGATAATAAACTTGAAGGGCTTGATGTGGCTTTTATAGAAGGGGCAATCTCATCACCAACACAGGAAGCTGAAGTTAAAAAAATCCGCGAAAATGCAAAATATGTGATAGCAGTAGGAGCATGTGCCAATACAGGATTGCCGTCCTCTAGCCGAAACGAGTTTGTTGACAAAGATGTTACCGACAAAATACAATGGTACCTCGACCACTTTGATTACAGCGAAAAAGTTAAAAAACTGGCCGAAGTTATTACTGTTGATGAAAAAGTAGAGGGCTGCCCCATGAGCCCCAAAGCCTTTACTGAAATGTTAACCAAATATCTAAAAATATCAGGAGCTATTTAACATGCATAGTGGAAATATTACCATTGATAATATTACCAAAATTGAAGGAACTGCCGGGCTTGAAGTGGTGGTAGATAGTGGAAAAGTACAAAGTTTAAAATTTTTGATCAAGGATTACAGGAGGTTTTACACACAAGCGGTGAAAGGTAAACCTTTTATAGCAGCACCTTCGTTTTTATCTCGTATCTGCGGCACGTGTTCCGTCGCCCATTTATTTGCTTCTATCGAAGCAATTGAAAAATCACAAAACATACAAATAACAGATCAGACCAAACTACTGCGACGACTGGCATATGACGGATTAATGATTAGGGATCACGCATTACATCTCTACTTCTTTGTTTTACCAGATGTTTTGGGAATAGACTCAATCCTTGATATTGGTGACGATGAAGCCGATATCGGACATATATTGCTTCACGACTCCTTTGATATTAAAAGGCTGGGGTCGGAAGTTACTGATGTTACTATTGGAGCTGCTATTCACGCCCCCTATCCTACGGTAGGTGGTTTTTTGAAGAATCCGGACCCGGCTAAATTTCCACCCTTAATATCAAAACTTGAAAAGATTCGGGAGCAGGTTATTCGGGCTATACAAACTTTTTACAACTGGAAGGCTGAATTAATTAGAAATTCTGATTATATGTGCTTAAGAAACGAAGGTAGCTTTGATTTTATTGACGGCATGATAGTAAATTCTACCGGCCTTAAAGTTTCGGAAGAAGAATTTCACAGTTTTCTTAAATCTGTTGTAATACCCTACTCTCAAGCAGAGGGTTACGTGTTTTCGGAAGTTTTTGAGGATTACCTGGTGGGCTCTTTGGCTAGAATTAACTTTAATAAAGATCAGCTTAACCAGAGAACAAGAAAAGACATAAGCAAGTACTTAGATGTATTTCCATCAAACAACATATATCACAACAACCTTGCGCAAGCAGTGGAAATTCTGCACTGTGTGGATGACGCCATAGAGATACTACACACTCTTAAAATTACTGACGAAAAACCTATTAGAAAACCACCTGTTGCTGGTCGGGGTGTTGGGGTAGTGGAAGCGCCCAGGGGCATACTGTATCACATGGTACAAACAGACGACAAAGGCATTATAGTTGATTATGACGTTATTGTTCCCACTGCTCAGAATCAGATAAACATAGAAAACGATCTTAAGAAATATTTTGATGATAATCTTGAAAAAGAAAAGGAAACACTGCGCTTGGAAGCTGAAAAGATAATTCGTGCTTACGATCCCTGCATGTCCTGCGCTACCAATTTCCTAAAGCTGGATTGGAAGGTTTTGTAACTTACACGTTTAGTCATGGGCACACCAAGTATTGACACCTTCTTGATTTTTCCGAGTTTCTTTAGATATTTTAATTGAAAGCCAAGGTCGT
>Ga0172369_10007613_pt1 | contig 12520 bp, 11 predicted proteins | sample LakKiv25m_FD_114539 | JGI IMG/M metagenome (GOLD analysis project Ga0172369, IMG submission 114539) | Freshwater microbial communities from Kabuno Bay, South-Kivu, Congo - kab_022012_11.25m | ecosystem: Environmental > Aquatic > Freshwater > Lake | place: Democratic Republic of the Congo... | reverse complement strand
CGCAAAGACAACGGCTACCTGGCGCTGACCGCTGCGCGCGGCTTCACGCTCTCCTGGCGCGCCCCGGACGGCTACCGCGAACTGCGCTCGATCGGGCAGAACAACCTCTGGCTGTGTCACATGGGCCGGGCTGAGACGGATGGCGACTTCGCCAGGTTCAAGAAGCGCATCCTGGCCATGAAGCTGGATTTTGAGGGGCTGAACGTGCGCTGCAAGACCCTGCGCGGCGAGTATCTCTCGTTTGGCTGGGAAACTCCGCTGTTGATCAACAACAAGGAACAGCCCCTGCGCGGATTCCCGCATCACGACAGCCCGTACGCAAAGGCCGCACTGCCCGCGACGCAGTTCGAAATCCAATCCAACGACACCGCCATGCGCCTGGATTTCTCATAGAAAAAAGATGTTCTGCGGCCAATAAATTAAACAAGTGTTGTGAGCGAATTTGGCGCGAAACGCCAAATTCGCTCACAACTTTAGAATCCGGTGTACCAGAGCAGGAAACAGGCGAAGGGGATCGAGGCCAGCGCACCAGTCAGCGCGGCGTAGATCATGATCTGTTTGCGGTCGCCTTCGCGCGGGATGCGCCCGCCGATGATGCCGCCGGCAAGCGTGATCGGAGTCAGGATGACCAGAATGAGGATCGACGCGGGCAGCAGGCTGGCGCCTGTGCCGGCGCGGTCGATGACGGGGAAGATTTGCCGCCACATGGCGCCGAACAGGATCGCTGTCAGCGTGCCGGCAATCCATCCCGCCAGCGCGTTGAGCAAGTGTTGAGTAAATTTCATCCGCTTATACCTTTACAATCTTGGCTGATTTTGGGCGCGCTCCCAATTTGGGGTTGATTCGTTGTTGACACAGCCTTGTTGTTATACTAGAATTATAATGCTTAATAAAATCACATCGCAAATTCAAAACAGAGACGATCAGTGCTTTTTCCTGGAACGAAAAGCCGATCCTGGCCGGTAAAGGGGTTTTTTCGTACAGCCGTGACGTCCAACCGGTGCCGAAAACGGGCTTTTTTTTCCTCATACTGGGACGTTGTGGATCCTTCCAGGAGAAAGACTTCTCCCTTTTGATGGAGTGCGTTCTATTTAATAATCACAATAGGACGTTTTGATTGCCCCATTGCAGCCTGCATCGATGCTCCAAATTCCTTAGCGCTGGGCAAAACCTCGGAAAGGAGGTGCAACACTCGAGAGTATAGTGTGCGTTTATTTTCCAACCCCATCCGATTTTTTGTTCTGATTGCATGTTGGTGGCTTAAAAAGGAGAAAAAGAAGCCATGTCAGGAATTTCACGTCGAGATTTTATCCGTTTGTCTGCGCTCGCCGCTGGCGGCGCTCTGGTAGCCGCTTGCGCCCCCGCCGCGACCGAAGCCCCCAAGGCGACTGAAGCCCCCAAGCAGGCCGAGATCAAGGCCGTGGACCGCAAACAGACCGTCAACCTGGCCTGGAGCATTGGTTCGCCGATCGGCGTGACCAACCCGTGGGCTTCGCCTGGTTACACTCACCAGGAAGGCAATGCGATGCTGCACGAGGGCCTGTCCTACTTCGCGATCTTCGCGAACAAAGACATCCCCTGGCTGGCTGAGAGCATGACCTACACCAAGCCCGATTTCACCGAACTGACCATCAAGGTCCGCAAGGAAGCCGCCTGGAGCGATGGCAAGCCCTTCACCTCGAAGGATGTCGTCTTCACCTGCAAAGGCCAGCTCGAAAACCCGAAACTGTCCTACAATGCCCAGTTCGCCGCCTATGTTTCCGACATCAAGGCGACCGACGACCAGACCGCGGTGATCACCTTCAAGCAGCCCTCGCCGCGCTTCAAATTTGAAGTGCTCTCGTTCAAATTCGACACCGGCATCGGCATGGTGCCCGAGCACGTCCTGGCCAAGGAAGCTGACGTCAACGCCTTCCCCGGCGGCCTGGAAATGCCCCACAGCGGCCCCTACACCTGCGTGACCTGGGACCAGAACCAGAAGATCTTCGACCTGCGCGAGGACTGGTGGGCGGTCAAGGCCGGCATCGCCCAGATGCCCGCCGTCAAACGCATCGTCATGACCAACATCGGCGGTCAGGTTGGCCAGAACATGGACACCGTTGCGCAGCGCGTCGTCAATAACGAATATGACGCCACGCTCGACATGCGCTCCTCCGTGATCGGCAACATCCTCAAGAACAACCCCAAGGTGACCACCCATTCCGGCAGCACGACCCCCTACGGGTACCTGGACTGGTGGCCAAATTCCCTGTGGGTCAACACCCAGCTCGAGCCCTATAGCGATCCGAACGTGCGCAAGGCGATGAGCCGCGTGATCAACCGCGATCAGATCGATGAACTGCTGTATGAAGGCGCGAAGATCTCGAACATCTACCCCTTCCCGCTGTATCCCAACCTGCAGAAGTTTGCTGACCTGCCCGAAATGAAGGCGCTGGTCGACAAGTATCAGCCGCGCAAGTTTGACATGGACGAATCCGCCAAGCTGATGACCGACGCCGGCTTCACCAAGAACGCCGACGGCCTGTGGGCCAAGGGTGGCGCGACGATCAACTGCACCATCAACGGCTTTGAGGGCATTCACTCCGACATCGTCCCGATCCTGGTCGAAATGCTGCGCAAGGGCGGCTTCGACGCCAACGTCAACTTCGGCAGCGATGCGTACCAGAACATGGCCGACGGCAAAGCCGGCATGTACATGTTCGGTCACGGCGCTTCGACGGTAGACCCGGCCGCGGTGCTCGACCTGTACACCTCCAAGTTCTCCAAGCCGGTCGGCACGACCGCGGGCAACAACGCCTTCTCGCGCTACAAAAACGAGGAATACGACAAGCTGTATGATCAGCTGGCTCCCCTCGGCGCGGATGACCCCAAGTTCACCGAATTGGCCGTCAAGATGATGGAATTCTACTGGAAAGACACCATCGATATCCCCATCATCCAGTGGCTGCACCGCATCCCCTACAACCAGACTTACTGGGTCAACTGGCCGACCGCCGATAACCCAGGCCCTGGCTGCAACGGCGCCTTCTGGGCCCACACCGGCATGCTGGTGATCACCAACCTCAAACCCGCCTAATTTTTTGAGTGAAAGGCTGCGTGGTGTGCAAACACCACGCAGCCTCTTTTCCGGCAAGTCCAGGGAATCGCCGGATTTCTTTTAATCCCCTTAACAAAGGATAAGCGACCGTGAGTATTAAAAAAGTTGTACAACGTCTCTTGTTCCTTATTCTGGTGATCTGGATCGCTTCGACCATCACCTTTTTTATCCCACGGATTTCGAACAAGAACCCCATCCGCGAGCGCTTCAACCAATTGGCGATGAGCGGCGGCTTTTCACCCCAGGACCTTGAGAAAATCGTCGCAGCTTATAACGCCAAGTTTGGCCTGGACAGGCCGTTGTACGAGCAATACTTCACCTATGTCTGGGGCGTACTGCGTCTCGATCTGGGGTATTCGCTCAATAAATACCCGAAAACCGTGATCGACCTGATCATGGAGTCGCTGCCCTGGACGATCGTGCTGCTCTTTGTGTGTACGATCCTCTCATTCGTCATAGGCAACCTGCTGGGGGCATTGGCGGCCTGGCCGCGCTCGCCACAGTGGGTCAAAACGATCGCGACCCCATTTGTCCTGCTGCAGGGTGTGCCGCCGGTCATCATGGGCGTGCTCCTGCTGTTTTTTGTCGCGTACCGCACCAAGCTCTTCCCGCTCGGCAACGCCTACTCGACCGGCATGGTGCCGGACTGGTCGGATCCCAAGTTCATTCTGGATGTGATCTATCACCAGATTTTGCCGGGCCTGTCGCTGATCCTCGGTACCGTGGGTGGATGGGTGCTTTCCATGCGCGGCATGGGCGTGACCATCCAGGGTGAGGATTACGTGCTTTTCGCCGAACATAAAGGCCTGAGCAACGCGACGATTTTCAAAGACTATTTTCTGCGCAACGCCATGCTGCCGCAGGTGACCGGGCTTTCGCTGGCCATCGGCACCCTGGTCACATCCGGCATCGTGATCGAAGGGCAGTTCGGCTTGCCAGGCTTGGGCAGGGTGCTATCACAGGCGATTCAGGCCAACGACTTTCTGGTGATCTACGGCGTCGTCTTGTTTATTACAATCGCCGTGGCGACTATGATGATCGTGGTGGAACTGCTTTACCCGTTGTTCGATCCGCGCATTCGGCACGATTAGAGAGGTCAGATGGCTACAATTACTGCTACACAATCTGTCACCTTGCAACCCAGCCGCCTGACCCTCGTCCTGCGCTACATGCGCCGCAACAAGGGCCTGGTGATTGGCTTAACCATCCTGATCCTGTTGATTCTGTTCACCGTGGTTGGGATGTTTACCATCGATACGGATAATGCCTACCCGCTGTCGGTCAAATCGAAACAGCCGCCCAGCGCGGAGTTCCCGCTGGGGACCGACTTCTTCGGGCGCGACCTGCTGGCGGCGATGGTGGTTGGCCTGTGGCAAACCGCGCTGATCGGCGTGATCGCCGGGGCGATGGGCACGCTGATCGGGGTCGTGCTGGGGTTCATCTCGGCCTATTTTGGTGGCACGGTCGATACGGTGATCAAGGGCATTTGCCAGATCCTGACGCCAATTCCACCCTTCCTGATCCAGGTCATCCTGGCCGGTTCATTGGATAAACGCAGTGTGACGATTTACACGATGGCCTTCATCGTCTTCCTGTTGTCCTGGATGGGTCCGACGCTGGTGATCCGCGCGCAGGTGCTGTCGATGAAGGAACGCCAGTTTGTCGCCGTGGCCAAGCTCTCTGGAATGGGCGACATGGGGATTATCTTCAGCGAGATTTTGCCCAACCTGCTGCCCTTTATCGCGGCCTCGTTTGTGGGTCAGGTGTTCGGGGCGGTGTTCGCGTCCTTCTATCTGGCGGTGCTGGGTCTTGGCCCGCTGCGCGAGCCGCTGCTGGGCAACACGATCTGGTCGGCGCAGACGCAAAGCGCGTTCTTCAACGGCTGGTGGTGGTGGCCGCTGGAGCCCGCGATTGCCCTGGTGCTGATCCTGGGCTCGCTGGCCCTGATCAATATGGGCCTGGACGAACTGGCAAACCCGCGCATCCGGCGCACGGAGTAAACATGGCAACCGAACCGGTATTGAAAGTCGTCGATTTGCAAGTTTCGTATTATGTGGACGCGGGCCGCGCCACGGCGCTGGCGGGCGTTTCCCTGTCGTTGAACCCGGTTGAGAAGTTGGGCCTGGTGGGTGAATCGGGCTCGGGCAAGAGCACGATGGCCCTGGCCATGATGCGCATGATCAAACCGCCAGGCCGCGTTGAAGGCGGGCAGGTGATCGTGGGCGGAGTGGATCTGCGCAAACTGAGCGATGAAGAGATGCTCAAGGCGCGCCTGAGCAAGATCGCCTATATCCCGCAGGGCGCGATGAACTCGCTCAATCCGGTCATGCGCATCGGCGCGCAGATGGTGGACGCGATCAAGGCCCACGACATCGAAAAGAAGATGTCAAAGGACGAAATGGTCGAGCGCTCGATGCAGGCGCTGAGCTCGGTTGACCTCAACCGCAACGTCTTTAAGATGTACGCGCACGAGTTGAGCGGCGGCATGAAACAGCGCGTCTGCATCGCGATTGGCATCCTGCTGCGTCCGCAGGTGATCATCTGTGACGAGCCGACCAGCGCGCTGGACGTGGTGACGCAGCGCCAGGTGATGGAAACGATCGACCGCGTGCAGAAGGACATCGGCGCGGCGGTGATCTTGATCGGGCACGACATGGGTCTGATGGCCCAGTTCGTCGACAAGGTGGCGGTGATGTACGCTGGTCGCCTGATGGAGATGAGCACGGTCAAGGAAATGTTCACCAACCCGAAGCATCCCTACGCCAAGGCGCTGATCAACAGCCTGCCCAACCTGGAGAACAAGGGTGTCTTCCAGGGCATCCCCGGTCTGGCGCCCTCGATTTTGCGCCTGCCGGGCGGCTGCGCTTTCCATCCGCGCTGCACGCACGTGATGGATAAATGCAAAACCGAAGTCCCCCAACTTCAGACGCTTGAAGATGGGCGGACGGTATCCTGTCATCTGTTTGCGGATAGGGCGTAACCATGGCCGAGCTGCTCGAATTTAAAAATGTGACCAAAGTTTATTCGCGCGGTCTGCTGTCGAAATCATCGACCACGGCCCTGGCGGACATCTCGATCAAGCTGGATGAAGACAAGCCGACGATCTTGACCGTGGCTGGCGAAAGCGGCAGCGGCAAGACCACCCTGGCAATGCTGCTGTTGGGTTTTATCAACCCGACCTCTGGCGAGATTCTGTATAAGGGGAAAAACATCAACACCTTGCGCGGCGACGAACAGGTCGCCTTCCGGCGCGAGGTGCAGGCGGTGTTCCAGGACCCCTTCGCGGTCTTCAATCCGTTTTATACGGTCGACCACCTGCTCTCGGTGCCGATTGACCGCTTCAAGCTGGCCAAGTCGAAGCGCGAGGCGCGCGACATCATGCACCAGGCCCTGACCTCGGTCGGCCTGCGCCCGGAAGACGTGCTGGGCAAATACCCGCACCAGGTTTCGGGCGGCCAGCGCCAGCGCATCAACGTGGCGCGCGCGCTGGTGCTGCGCCCCAAGCTGCTGGTCGCCGATGAGCCGGTCTCGATGGTCGATGCCTCGCTGCGCGCCAGCATCCTCGAGACCCTGCGCGGCTTGCAGCGCGACTACGGCGTGTCGATTATCTATATCACGCATGACCTGACCACCGCGTATCACATCGCCAAGACGATCCTGGTGCTCTACCGCGGCGGGGTGATGGAAGCCGGCAACGTCGATACGATCATCAAGGACCCCCAGCACCCCTACACCCGCCTGCTGATCGACTCGATCCCCTGGCCGGACCTCAACCGGCGCTGGGGCAGCACCGAGATCAAGGCGCGCGAGATGGACCTGCACGAGCAGGCCACCGGCTGCAAATTTGCTTCGCGCTGCCCATTTGCCTTTGATGCCTGCAAGGTGCCGCCGCCGATGTTTAAGCTGAGCGAGCAGCAGGTCACGACCTGCTACCTGCACCAGAGCCACCCCAAGATCCAAGGCGAAGAACTGGCTGAGATGCTGCGCGCCGAGCGCTAACGCGTCTGTTTCATCATTTGCCACAGTTTTGGCGGCATACGCCGCCAAAACTGTGTTAAGGGAGTTTTTTCTCAAATAGCCAGGGCGTTGTGTGTACATTTGGCGCTTCGCGCCAAATGTACACACAATTTATCCCTTTTCTGAGGTGATCTTTAAAGGACTGTTTTATGGGTAAAAAGAAAAAACAACATGGCGTATCCCCGGCCCATGCGCCGCTTGAGGCGCAGCCCGCGGCGCAGGTGCTGTATATCCATCCCGCCAAGCAGGGCGTGGACCTGACCTACAATGACCAAACCGGGCGGGCCTACAGCGTGATCCCGGTTGGCTTGCCCGCGCTGGCCAACCGCCTGCGCGAAAACGGCATCGAAGTGCGCGGGGTCAGCTATCCGCTCGAGCGCCAGCTCAGCCGCGCCTTTGATCTGGAAGCCTGGTTAAAAAAACACGCCGCCGCGCGGATCGTGATGATCGATCTGCACTGGTATGAGCACTGCTACGGCGCGCTCGACACCGCCCGCGCGGTGCGCGCGGCGCGGCCCGATGTGTGGGTGATCCTGGGAGGGCTGACCGCGAGCGGGTTTGCGCGGCCGATCCTGCAGGATTTTCGCGAGGTCGATTTCATCGTGCGCGGCGACGCCGAGCTGCCCCTGCTGGCGCTGGCGCAGCGCCTCCTGCAGGCAGGCAGCCGCGATCAGGCCGGCGCTTTGGCGCTGGAGGATATCCCCAACCTGACCTACCGCGCAGGCGGCGAGGTGCTCGAAAACCCCTTAGGCTACACGGCCGGCTGCCCCGAGATGGACAGCTTGAATTTCACCGACTTGAGTTTTCTCGATCACTACAAAGATTACTACGTGCACGAGTACATCGTCACGGATGTCGGCGCGGCTTTGAAGGCGCTCGAAACCCGCCCCTTTTGGGGCCGCTGGCTGTCCACGGCGCGCGGCTGCAAATCGGAGTGTTCGTACTGCGGCGGCTGCAAGACCGCCCATAAAACCCTGGCCGGGCGCAGCGGGCTGGTGGAGCGCGCGCCGGGCAAGCTGGTCGAGGATCTGCTCGCTCTGCAAAAGGGCGGGGTGATGCAGGCTTCGATGGCCTATGACATCGCCAACATGGGCGAGCCCTACTGGCGCGAGCTGTTCGCGCTGATGCGCCAGAGCGGGGTCAAGATCGGCCTGTATAACGAATTCTTCCAGCTGCCCGAAGCCGCCTTTATCCGTGACTTTGTCAAGACCGTCGACCCGGCCCACACCTGCGTGGCCTTCAGCCCACTCTCGGGCAACGAGCGCGTGCGGCGCTTGAATGGCAAGCATTATTCGACTGAGGCGTTTTTTGACATCCTGGCCGAGGTCAGCCGCTACAACTTGCACATCTTTGTCTATTTCTCGCTCAACCTGCCGGGCGAGACGCGCCAAACCTTTCAAGACACGCTCAAACTGGCCCGCCAGATTTACGAGTTCTACCCGTCCTCGCTGCTGCAAATCTTCAACACCGTCCACACCGTCGACCCGTTCTCGCCGATGGGCCTGCATCCTGAGAAGTACGGCATCAAGACCAGCATGTCGACCTTTAGGGACTATTACAACTACTGCTACGAGACGCGCATGGCGGGCGACAGCGCGCGCTCGGAGCTGTACCGCGGCTTCACGCTCAACGACCCCGCCCTGCGCGAGCTGGAGGAGATGGCCAATGCCTGGGACGCCGAGTTTGAAGGCAAAGAAGCCGCCTGGCGGCCGATCCCAGCCAAGTGGTGACGCCGCCCATTATCGCCTCCATAGCTTTTTCGATGCCGGAGGTGAAGCGCGCTCCAAAGTCGGTGCTGATTCAACGGACCCCGATCGGGATGACGCTCGGGGAGCCGTCCGTCCAGGTGTACGCCAGGTGCGCCGGCAGGGGCGCGTTGAGCAGCTCCTGGGCGATCGGATCGTTTAACATGGATAGATCACCCTGTTTGGTCGGCATACGACCTCCTGAAATTGAGGAAAATATAAAAGATAAAAATACTATATAATTAGGGTAAGCGCAATTCAAGTAGATCTTTTCCATCAATTAATAAAAGCTGCGCGCAATCCTCGGGCGCCTTTGCTGTTGGATCTGGATGTTTTGTCAGGCGGCGGGTCGGATCGGTGGTAATGCGGGAATTGCAAAAATTGGAAAGAATCTGTAATGTCCTTCTGTCTGGGTGCACTCTACACTTGAACGATTATCATCCAACACAGGAGTATGCACATGCGTAGGCGCCCTTCGATCATATCCTGCCAAGCGGATATCTTGGGAAGGATTTTCCGGCTTTTCGTAATTCTGATCATTACATTCAGTTTTTCCAGGCCGATCGAGTTCGTGTCGGCGCTGCCAGGCGCACCGCAGCCCAATCCAGCCATCCTCGCGATGATGAATTCGGTTGACCAGGCTAGCCTGAATCGCTGGTTGGCGACTTGAGCGGTGTCAACACGCCAATCATCGGGGGAGAAAGCTATCAATTTATTACGCGACATACTCTGGCTGAAATCCCGATCGCAAAAGCCACCCAATATGTGTATGACTATTTTTCTGAGCTGCACCTGGCAGTCGAGTACCAGGCTTGGTACGACCCCGGCATGGACATCTCTGGGCGCAATGTGGTCGCCGAGCAGCCCGGGTCTTTCACCACCAAACCGTGTATTTACGTTGTGACTGCCCATGTCGATTCCATCACTGCTGCCGATAATCCATCGACACCGGCGCCTGGCGCCGATGATGACGCCAGTGGAACCGCTGCAGTTTTAATGATCGCCAAGGCGCTGGATCCCTATCGCTTTGGATGCACCATCCGCTATGTGATCACCACCGGCGAAGAACAGGGGCTGCTCGGCAGCTACGCTTATGCCCAGTCCGCCGCCAATGCGGGCGATCCCATTTCCGGAGTGCTCGCGCTCGATATGCTTGCTTACAAATCGAACGGGATTCAGAAATTTGAATTAATCTCGCGAGTTGGCGAGCCTGGCATTCCCGACCGCTTAATTTCGAGTCGGGTAGAGGAAATTCTAGCGGCTTATGCCATCGATCTGATCGCTGTGAATGATCAGAGCAACGCCGAAGATGCCGATCACGCTTCTTTTTGGGGCGCCGGTTTTCCTGCTATTCTCATCATTCAGGATACGACCAATTACAATCCCTTTTATCATTCGGAGCAGGATAGCCTGCAAAATTTAAACCTGGTTTACTTTACGAAACTAGTGAAGGCAAGCGCCGGTGCGCTCGCGCAACTGGCAGGGCCGCTGCATCAGGTTTATCTGCCATTGACATCCAAACATTAAGAATTGGTTGGGCGGGAATTCTTGCTATGCGAGGAGGGTCCGAACCGCCAGCCAGACAGCCGCTGCTTTTTGGGTGATCGCGCGCACACCTCCTGTGTCCAGCAGGACCCGAAGGGTGAGGAGAAAAAACGGGGCTGACCTTGCGTTCAGGTCAGCCCCAGATCAGTGATCGGCTTAGTCGTCTTCAACAATCCCGGGCGGGCAGCAGCGGTATTCCTGGGATTTTTCTAGCAGCTCGATCTGGCGCGCCAGGAGCTTGTTTTGCAGCTCAAGCCGGTCCAGTTCCAGCGACTCGCGGCGGTGAACTTCATCCTCGCAGATATCGCAGTCGTCCAGACAGCTCTTGACAATCACTCCGCCGGTCGGGATCGAGGTTTCGCGCGTGTAGCCGATCTCCTCCTGGATCGATTTGGACGCCAATCCGCCAGCCCGGTCAATCAATTTCTGGCGCACCAGCTGGGCATCCACTTCAGCCAGAGCTTTGACGCGCAGCTCGTCCGCCAGCGGCTGTTGCGTGCCCACAGCGATATCGGCCGCGGCCAGGGCCGGGTTGAGCAGCGCGGTGCGCAGCACGCCCGACACGCGCGGCGTGGAGGGTGCGGTCACCACCGCGCGCAGCTGCGTCTCGCTGGCAATCGCCGCGGATTGCACTTCCGCCCGCTTGGGGCTGGTGGCCGGGACGTCCTGTGGAACGGTTGCCACCTGCCCGACCCCGCGGAAGGGATTGGCGGGAACCGGCAGCGGCGCGACCGGGTCCAGCACGCGCCGTTCAATCGATACCAGCTCAAAGGTGATCTTTTCGGTGCGGTTGATGCGGTAGAACAAGAAGGTGACTGCGTGGCACTTGTTGGGATTGCTGAACTCGCGCGAGGAGGCTTCGAAATGATCGGCGCTTTCCCCTTGCGAGTGGGTGCGGGTTGAGACCTCGCCGATCGAGATTGAATGGGCTTTGCGGGTGGCCTCCACCGACTGGTTGTCGGCCATCTCGGCATGCGCGCGGTGTTCGTGGAGGTAGTCGCGGGTGGAGGAAGCACTGTGGCTGCCTTTGGCATTGGTGCTTGCGCTGGCGGAGAGAAAGCCGAGCGAGCCGCTGGCGTCGCCGTGGAAATCCCATTTTCCCTGTTCGGAATAGTTATCCGATCCGCGGTCGGTCACATTTTCGTCTGACATAAAAGAGCGCAGCGCGCGCAGGCGGTACTGATCCTCGGAGATCTGCTCACTGCGGTAGCTCAGCTTGGTTTCGCTGTCAAAGCTGAAGCGGCTGTGCCGGTCCGAGGTGGCCAGGCGCACCTTTTCGCCGGGCAGCAGGGTCGTGGAGTAAACGATGTCGCCCAATGCCATCGGCCCGGGGCAGCGCGTGAAGCGCGTATGCAGGATGACTTCCACCTGGACAGCCTGGCCCGTTGCGGAACGGACGCTGGTTGGGTAAACCAGGTGGCGGCGAAAATCCAAAACATCGCAGATCGGCGCGGTCTCAAGCTCAGGACAACAAGGGATCTCTTGATATTTGGTTAAAACGGGATCGGAATTCATCGCAACGTCTCCAATCTAAATCGGACAGAATAAGTAGACTTATCTTACGGCGCAAAAATTGAATTGTCAATTACTAATTAAATAATAATTATCTATTTATTAAATATCTGTCCGCCAGGGCTCTCTCAGGTCCGTATACATCATCCCCTTTAACCCAAAAGCGGGCGCTGCTGCGCCCGCTTTTGGGTTATGGGTATTTCTATGGAAGGGCCGGGGTGTTTTCGGCGAAGTACTCGTGGTTGTCTGCGTTGTTGATTGCGTTGGCGGGGGCTGTGATCGCCAGGTCTTTGGCGCCAGCCTGCCCGTAGACAAAGTCATCCGTGCCTGCCACCACGTCGAAATGGCTCATCTCGTGGATCAGCGTGCCGGCCTTGGAATCGGTGCCGGTCATCGGCGCGGTCCAGAAGGCTTTGCAGACATAGACGGTGTAGGGGCGGGTGGGGTAGACGTAGGCGTAATACGGCTTTTTGCAGCCGCAGTCGATTTTCACCGGGGCGGTGTCCATCGCGCTGCTGATCGCGCTGAAGTGAGTCTTCACCGTGGCATAGCGGGCCGCGTCAAAGACGCCGAACCAGGTGGTGTAGCGCGCGGCCTGTTTGTT
>Ga0172369_10007611_pt1 | contig 12521 bp, 12 predicted proteins | sample LakKiv25m_FD_114539 | JGI IMG/M metagenome (GOLD analysis project Ga0172369, IMG submission 114539) | Freshwater microbial communities from Kabuno Bay, South-Kivu, Congo - kab_022012_11.25m | ecosystem: Environmental > Aquatic > Freshwater > Lake | place: Democratic Republic of the Congo... | reverse complement strand
TGCCCAAACCGTGAGCTCCTGCCGCTCACTCCTGCCGTCATTCGTGATCATCTGCGCGGAGAGCGTGACGAAGAGCACGGTCGGGAGTTCGTGGTCGGGATCTACCCTCTGCTGGCCGACGAAACCTGCTGGTTCCTCGCCCTGGACTTCGACGGCCCGAGCTGGACGGAAGACGCCACGGCACTCCTTGCCGCCTGTCGAGAGCTGGAGGTCCCGGTGGCCCCCGAACGGTCTCGTTCCGGGAACGGCGGCCATGTCTGGATGTTCTTCGCAGAGCCTCTGCCTGCCGTGCTGGCGCGCAAGCTCGGTTCGCTGCTTCTCACGCGGGCCATGGAGTCGCGTCCGGAGATCGGCCTATCGTCGTACGATCGCCTTTTCCCGAGCCAGGACACTCTGCCTCAGGGCGGCTTCGGGAACCTCATCGCGCTGCCGCTTCAGCGCCGGGCCCGCGACCTGGGGAATGCCGTATTCGTCGACGAACGCTTCGTCCCTTACGAAGATCAGTTCGAATACCTCTCCTCTCTTCAGGGGCTAACACGTGAGCGCGTCGAGGCCCTTGTCGATGATGCCGTGGCCCGTGACCAGGTGATGGGAGTGCGGGTCGTGCCCGAGGAAGACTGGGCCGATGAGCTCTGGCGTCGGCTTGAGATCGCGCCCAGCCGGCTCGCGGCGAAGCAGACGGCCCTCCGTGAGGGCCTGCCCGAGTCTCTTCGCGTGGTTGTGGCCGACCAGCTCTACGTTCCCAAGAGCGATCTTGCCCCCGCGCTTCGCAACAGCATCGTCCGCCTGGCCGCCTTCCAGAACCCGGAGTTCTATCGGGCCCAAGCCATGCATCTTCCGGTGTTCGGCCATGCTCGGGTCATCGGGTGCGCCGAGGACTTCCCCCAACACATTGCCCTTCCTCGCGGCTGTCTCACGGAGCTAGAGGAACTGCTTGCCGACTGGGGTGTCCATCTGGAACTCGTCGATGAGCGTTCTCCAGGCCGGGCCATCGATGTGCGCTTCCAAGGCCAGCTTCGCCTGGAACAGGAGCGCGCGGCTCGAGCGCTGCTCGCTCACGAAACGGGGGTGCTCTCCGCCGGGACGGCCTTCGGCAAGACCGTGGTGGCTGCCTACCTCATCGCAGAGCGGCAAGTGAACACGCTTGTGCTTGTGCATCGTCAGCAACTGCTCGACCAGTGGGTGGCCCGGCTCACGAGCTTCCTCGGACTGGAGCCCAAGAGCATCGGCCAGATCGGCGGAGGCAAGCGCAAACCTGGGGGACTGGTCGACGTCGCCCTGCTTCAGAGTCTCTCGCGTCAGGGCCGGGTGGATGAGCTGGTGACCGATTACGGCCAGGTGATCGTGGACGAATGTCATCATGTGCCGGCCGGTACCTTCGAGCAGGTGGCAAGAGCCGCCAAGGCTCGCTACTTCGTCGGCCTCTCAGCCACCCCCACCCGAAAAGACGGCCATCATCCCATTCTCTTCATGCAGTGCGGGCCCATCCGCTATCGATCGGACCCACGCCGGCAAGCCGCGGAGCGGCCTTTCGAGCACCGTGCGATCGTGCGACCGACTCGGTTTGTCCTCCCGCTGCCGGGGGCGCCGTACACGGCGTCGACCGCCGGCCCGAGCATCCAGGAGCTGTACTCTCTGCTGGCCGCCGACCAGCAGCGCAACGCTCTGATTGTCGAGGACGTGATCCGGGCCGTGCGGGCGGGACGCTCCCCCGTAGTGCTCACGGAGCGCCGGGAACATCTGGAGACTCTCGCGGAGCTTCTGAGACCGGAGGTTGCCAATGTGGTCCTCCTTCACGGAGGTCTGGGCGCCAAGAAGCGCCGAGAGATCGTCCAACGGTTGACTGCCATTGAGGCGTCAGAAGAACGCGTGCTGGTTGCCACGGGACGTTATCTGGGCGAAGGCTTCGATGATGCCCGACTGGACACGCTCTTCCTGGCTCTCCCCATCTCCTGGCGGGGTACCCTGGCCCAGTATGCCGGGCGACTGCACCGTCTGGACGAAGGCAAGACCGAGGTGATCGTGTACGACTACGCCGACTTGGCCGTGCCTGTGCTCGCCCGCATGCACGAGCGACGCCTGCGAGGCTATCGAGCCATGGGGTACGACGTGAGCCAGGCGGCGAGCGAGGCTCGCGAAGCAGAGTCGGTCTTCGACTTGTGAGCGCGGGACTCTGGTGTCTCGTCAATCCCTGACGCGAGACGGTGCTCAGGGATGACAGTACGTCGCCCTCGTCATCGGTGTTGTGCGGGGCGCACAATGCGGCGGCGGGAGACAACAACGACCTGCCAACATCGCTCTGGAGTTGCCCCGTCTATACGACTGTCGACATCGAGGGTCGCAAGACCGTCTAGGAGATGGCAGCGTCGTCACCCGGTCGGACCCCAACGTGCACCGGACCCGAGAAGGGTTCCCCAGAGAGTGCGAATGGAAGCGTGGCTGTGGCCTTGGTTCTATGCGGGAGAGCTGACAGAGAAGAAGAGGAAGGAGGAAGGAGAACCGTCATGATCACTCTTGACATAGGCCGGCCCTCTCATGGAAGACTGCTTCCTTGCCCGGGCAGCCACTTGATATCCGATAGTTTTCGTCCGTCGCCGCGTGGGCTGTCCGGCCGTCGGGGGTTTCGCGGGTCCTCCGCTTGCCGGCTGGGTGTTCGACGAATCCGGGAGTTATAGGACGGCTTGGCTCCTGTTGGGTGCACTCATGATGATCGGAGTCGTCGGTGTGCTTTCGGCGCCACCGCTCAGACTGCTGAACACCGCTTCGGAGAGTGAGAAGGAGGACCAGGAGGAGGTGAGTTTCGCAAAGTGAGACTTGACCTCATCGGGAGGAAGAATGGGAACGGGGCCACTTTTGTGACCCCGTTCCGTCTTGCGAGTGCGGTCAAATCGGTCAGATGGCGGACAGGGTCACTTGATCCAAGTCGTTGCCGAGGCGGTGGAGCCTAAGGCATCGTCGGAAAGTGTCGCCACATTCGTGATATTCGAGCCATGGGGCGCGTTGCGGTTGATGGTCACCGAGAACTGCATGGTCTTGGTCTGGTTCGGACCGAGAGTCCCCGCCCACTCGATGCTGTTCGTTGCGGCCTTGTAGCAGCTGCCGCTCTTGTACCTGGTGTTCGCAGGAATCGGGTCGCTGACCTTGAAAGACTGCGTCGCGGGAGTGAGATTCCGTACCTTGAGTTCGTACTTCAGGGTTCCTCCCGGGCCGGTCCTGGTTAGGTTGACTTTCTTTTCCAGGCTCACCAGCGAGGTGCCGTTCCAGACCGCGATCTTGCCCCAGCTTCCGTTCTGGGCCTTGTCGAGCACCGCGATGTTGATGCCGTACTGCACGCCATCGTCGCCGGGGTTGCCCGAGCCGAGGATGGTGCCGCCGATGTCATATCCGTAGAGATCCGTTGCGGCGGTCTTGTCGCCCCACGTGATCTTGGTCGTATAGCTGTCCTTCGCCGGCACGACAAGGCCGGCCGGAGCATCCCACCAATACAGCCCGCCGTCCGCAAACCTATACCGCAGACCGGGATAGTAGCCCAACGAGTCGTGGAACTGCGACACCGCTGGGAGGGGCGCGAAGGTCTTGGTCTCCAGAATGCCGCCTGCCGCGTTCGACCGACGCGCGGTGAACGGCGTGGTGCTCTGCAGGGTGAACGCTGCGTTACCCGGTTGGGCGCGAGAGTTCAGCCGCAGATGAGCGTCGGTCGTGCCCATACCCTCCCACTCCAGGGGCCAATAGTGGCTGTCGACCAAGAGCAGCGCGTGTTTCGGGCCCCAGCTGGGAGCATCGTATATGGAGTCGTAGAGGGTGTAGTCGAAATCGTACGCCCCGTTTCGCAGCCACAGCAGCATGCCGGGCACGGTGTACGGGGTGCGATCGACCTCCCACTCAGTGGTCGCATCGTTGCTGTAGATCGTCGTGTACGGGTACACGAGGCCTCGGTCGAAGCCGCTCAGATTGCGCCATTCGGCCATGTAGTACATGGGATACGTCCTGGTCAACGGCACGATCTCGAAGTAGTTGGTCGTCCAGCCGTTCGGCGGATTCTCCACATCGTCCGAGAAGAGCGTGGTCGCCCCGTCGGCCAGTTTGAAGTCGTCCGCCCACCAACCTGCCCACTGGACGCCGACATCACTGGTGTAGTGCAGGCGCAGGGTGATCGTCGCGCCGGCGTAGGCCGTCAGGTCGAAGCGCAAGGTGCCCTGACCTTCGCCATTCAGGCCCAGGCTGCCCATGCCGTCGTCGACGAAGATGCCATCCATGTCGGGTAGCTTGGTCCAGGTGGTGCCGCCATCGTTGGAGACCTCGAAGTAGCCGTAGTCGTAGTCCTGCTCGAAGCTCCAGTAGCTGGCGAACGAGAAGATCGGGGCCGTGGTCCCTGTGAGGTCAAAGTCGTGGGCCAGGTAGAAGTCCGCCAGATCGGCTCGGTCGGACCACCAGGCTTGTCCTGTGCCCAGCGGATTGTCTGTGTTGATGACCTGGTCGGGCAGGTTGATCTTGACGCCCTGCTCGGTGCCGCTCGGGCGAAGCGAGAGCTGGCCGACCTTGGCGGTGGTCAGCTTGGTGGTGTAGTCGAGCTCGACCGGGTTGGCCCAGCCGACCAGATAGCGGAAGTACAGGGGGAACGGAGCGGGCTGCATGCCGCCCAATATGCCGTTCCACGACCCTGCTTCCATGATCGTCCAGTTGGAGGGTGATGCTTGGGCGTCGGTGGTGTAGATGTCGGGCAGGCCGAAGGCAGCATGGCCGAACTCCTCGGCGATGACGCCCACGTCAAGGTTCTCCGGGTCCATGCTGTATTCGCGCACGTAGATGTCGCGGTCCGGGGAGCCGGGCGCGCCCTGGGGACTGGCCAAGTAGCCCGAGGGAAAATCGATGGCGGACGCGTGCGACCAGATGGCGAAGTCACCCTGCTGGCCACCGCCCGACTCCTGCCCCATGCCGGCATGGATGACGGTGAAGTTGTCCACGACGCCGTCGCCGTTGCCGTCATAGTCCTGCCAGGGGAAGTTCGGGTCGTCGGCGTTGATCGCATCCACGACCTCCCGCACGAGGTCCGCGGCGCGCACGTTGTGGTTGCTGCCGGTTTCATTGTCGGCGCCGTACCAACCTTCGGAGTGCGCCGCCTGCAGCCACCTAGGATACACCTCGCCTTTGGGGACGAATTGACCCTCGGATTGCTCCAGGTAGTAGTTGGCCATCGTACTGCCGCGCAGGTCCACGGTACCGAGGTTGGGATGCTGGACGACGACGCCGGCAGTGGGTCCCACGCCGAAGTACAGTTCGTTGTACAGCGTAGGGGTGGCGTCCTGGTACCAGATGGTGTTGTTGTCGCGTGGACCGGGCGCGGGGATCTGGTTGTGGAGCGGGCCGGTGGTGGTCACCAAAGGACCCCCCGGGTCGCCCGGGTCGAAGGTATCGGCGTTGGGGAACTCCACCGGCACGGCCAGACTCATGATCTGGGGCGCGGCCGGGGGGGCGGGCTGGCCGGCGCGCTCGTTCATCAGCAACTTCCGCAGCTCGCCCGGGTTCGGGGTGGTGGGATTGCGTTTGGCCCATTCCTGCCGGAACACCTGGATAGCCTGGGCTCTCGCGTCGGGATTGGCCAGGGGGATGCCCTGGTCTTCTAGAAGCAGGTCGATCTGTTCGTCACTCGGCGCCCGGTAGTGGACGGTCCACTTGGAAGCGCTGAACATACCGAGCGATTTCACTGCCAGGCCGGTATCCGCCGGTACCGCCGCCGTGGAGGGCGTCAAGCACGCCACTACGAGCAGCGCCAGCGCCAACAACAACAACTTAAGCTTCACTACTGCACCTCCCTGCAACATCCTCGTTTGCCGGTAAGGAACATCATGTTTGAACGACTGAAGTGATCGCGGTCCAGGCGAACCTCCTTTGTCCGGCGTCTCGCGGACCCTCGCTTATCCAGGCCTTCGGCCCATGCTTCTCGTCTCTGCTCATGCATAAGACCTCACTGAGGAGGCGCCTGAGTCCGAGACGTAAGGCGTTGCTCCAACCGACCGTATCTCGATTGCGGTGAATTCGCAAGACGTCGAGACCCTGGGCGGCGAACCGCGCATGGGCCGACGCCCTCCATAGCGCCTTCCAGGGCAGGGAGATCACCAACCGATACTATCGCGATCCGGCCGAGGTACGGAGTGTCTGCCCGACCTTGAAGTCCATGTGCCTGAGATCGCCCGCCGACACACGCTACGCGCGAAGCACCCGGACGCCGTGCTCGGGGATACGGCGGAGAGCATGGGTGAGTCGCGGATCGCGTGCGGGCGGCGGTGTCGCCTCGGGCGATCCCGGCGTTCGGAGAGCCAATGCAACAACGAGTCGTGCAGGAAGTCGACAGGAATGGTGCCCATGAACGGGGGCAGCGCTTCTCTAAGAAGGATCGTGCGTCCGGGCGCGAGATTCGGCCTCCATCTACTCTGGCCACGGGCTCGGCGGACCTTGGGGTTCGGGCTCGACTCGGCATTCGGTAGAGCCTGAGGAGTCGATGTGCCGGAGACGACTACGGCTCGGGGCGGAGAGCGCGCCGAGCATCTTCCCGCGGACACCATCGACAACGTTGATCGGCCAACCACGGGGATTCCGAGCCCGCGGCGGATGTTGCGCGCCAACAGTTCGGAATCTCTGTGTGTCTGGGCACCGCCACGACAGCATCCGTTGCACGGTTCATCCAGAGCGAATGGGAGCATCCTTCACTTTGAGCACGCAGCCGTGAAGTCGCAGATGCCGCAGCACGCTGCTCCGCTGAACCGAGTCAAGGGGTTACGCTGCACCGCAAATCTCGACCGTGATCGTCTCGCGCTCGGCGTCGGGCGGTGCACAGCGCAGCCCATCCTCCTGGCGGTCTTCCAAGATGAGCACGGTGGCCTCCGCAAGGCTTCTGCGCGCCCGCTCCTTGGTTGGACCTTGCCCGTTCGCCCTGGGCACTTCCAGGCAATAGGGGATATACCAATTGCCATCGCGACCATAGATGGCTGTAAACTCGCCGTGCATGAGGCTCTCCATGCTGCCCTCGCTGGAATAGCCCGTGGAATCCACCACGGGGATCGCCCCCGGGCCAGACATGGGCATATTGCCGGCGCCCGCACACGCCTGACAAGCGCGACTGAACGGCTGCCACGGTCCTGCCACCGTGGTCGGTCGGCGGTTCAGGATCAATACACCATTGGTCGTATGATGGCGGGGAGTCAAGTCGAGGGGGGTCTGCTGGGCGCGCGTCGGTCGGTGCACCTGCGCTAGACTATGGACATTGGCTGGACAATCTGCAGGCCAACCGAATCGCCCAGAGACTGATGAAGGGGTTCACATCGTATCTGCCTCCGAGATCTCCATCGACCCGCGAGTGATGCGGGGCAAGCCCGTTATCCATGGCACCCATCTCGCGGTGGAGTTCGTTCTGCGGAAGCTCGGCGAAGGCGCGACGGAATCCGACCTTCTTGATGCGTTTGCACATCTGACGAGCGACGACATCCACGCCGCCTTGGCCCACGCCGCGGACACGCTTGCGCATGAGGAGTCTTGCGTCCTGAAGACGACCGCGACTCGCGCGGGTAGGGCTCCATGCGTTTTCTCGCTAACGAAAGCCGCGGCCATGCGCCCGCGGGCCAAGTGGCGGAGCAGCCGGTGGTGTTGGCGGCGGCGCTCGACGGTTCGGAGTCGCAGGGCGGCGCACCTGCGACTTCCTCCCCGGCAGCCTGCGGGAGCGAGGTCATCGAGCGGATACGAACGGCTGCCACCGACCTGGAACAGAGCTTCGGAGTCGCCTCTCTCACTCTGTTCGGCTCGGCGGGGCGCGATGAACTTGGACCCGGGAGCGACGTCGACATCCTGGTGGACTTCATCGGAGGGTCTGACTTCAACCGGTATTTCGGCGTGAAGTTCCATCTTGAGGACCCTCTCTGTTGCCCAGTTGACCTCGCCACCGGCCCGATGTTGGGGCCTCGCTTACTCGAGAGTATCGCGGAGGATCTGTTCTATGTCACGTGACCCCATCGACGCGCGCCATCCTTGCCCGCGCATATTCAGCCATCGATTCTGACATTGTCTGGTCGGCGTAGGTGCGCCCGTCAACTCAGTTCCCGGCGAGCCCGCAGGAAGGTGAACGAATCTGCCCTGCAAGCGTGCCGCGTCTGCTGATCGACTGGTACCGCTCCTACGGCCGCGGCTTTCCGTGGCGCTCGACCACTGACCCCTTCCGAGTTCTCATGGCAGTCTTCATGCTCCAACGGACCGGGGTCTCGCAGGTCATGAACGTCTACGATCAGTTCATCCAGCGGTATCCGGATCTCGCGTCAATCATCGAGGGCAGCGCGGAGGAACTCTCGCGCGTGCTTCGGCCGCTCGGTCGGGTTGACCGATGGCCCGTGCTCAAGGCGTTGGCGGTCACCCTAGTCAAAGAACATGGCGGTGACATTCCCGATGACCTCGCGTCCTTGGATGCTCTTCCGGGGGTAGGCCAGTACTCGGCCAGAGCCGTCCTGTGTTTGGCGTTCGGGAAGCCCCGGATCATGCTCGATCCGAACTCCTATCGGCTGCTGTCCAGGGCCTGCGGGATCGTTACCAACAAGGCTCGTCCCCATGCTGACGTCGGTCTGATAGAACGACTCGACGCCGTCGTTCCGCACGATGACCCACGGGCATTCAACCTCGCTCTGTTGGATGTCGGCTCGACCATCTGTCGCAACAAAGCGCCGATACACGAGTCTTGTCCGTTGCGCAAGGTGTGTCGATTCTGGGTCGAATCGGCAAAGACCCCACAATCTGTCCGCGTCCTTCGGTAAGATGTCACCAACGATGGAGCGACCGACATTCATAGATCTCTTTTCCGGGGCGGGAGGATTGGCCTGTGGCTTCGAGAGGGCCGGCTTTCGCTCGGTGTGGGCGGTGGAGATCGATGCTGATGCGGCGGCTACCTATGAAGCGAACTTCGGCCATACCGTTTTCTCTGGGCCGATCGAGGAGGTCCACGATGTTCCCGTGTATGCGGATCTTGTTGTGGGGGGCCCTCCCTGTCAGGGGTTCTCACCCTTGGGAAAGATGTCTCCTCGCCCCGCGCACGATGAGATGAACCAACTCTGGCGACAGTATCTGCGAGTCGTCGAGATGGTTCAGCCGAGAGTATTCGTCGTTGAGAACGTGCCCGAGTTCATCCGGTCGGCCGAAGCTCAACGCATGATGACTTTGGCTGGGGAATGGGGCTACGAGGTCATCTCCGGGGTACTCAACGCGTACCATTTTGGGGTCCCTCAGAAGCGCCGTCGAGGCATCATCATAGCCTCTCGCGCGGGGCGACCGCGATTCCCCGACCACGACGATCATCGAGCCACCGTAAGGGATGCTATCGGCGATCTTCCGTTGTGGCCGACAGATCGGGATTGGCATCTGTCCAGGAGCCCCCGCCCGGAGTCGATCGAGCGCTACCGGCAGGTCCCTCCCGGCGGTAATCGCTTCGACCTTATGAGAAACCGCCCGGACATCACGCCCAAGTGCTGGCTCAACAAGCCGACCGGCTCGACGGATGTCTTCGGTCGTCTGGAATGGGACAAGCCTGCTCTCACCATCCGCACGGAGTTCTTCAAGCCGGAGAAGGGTCGCTATCTGCATCCGGAAGCCGACCGACCGATCACGCATCGCGAGGCCATGAGGCTTCAGACGTTTCCCGACGATTTCGTCTGGGTCGGTTCGAAGATCTCGGTGGCCCGCCAGGTGGGTAACGCGGTTCCTCCAGAACTGGCCAAGGCCGTCGCGACTTCGGTGAAGACTCTTCTGCACTCGCCGGTCTCGGTGCGCGAATCCGCCGCCTAGTTGTCGCAAGGAGGTCATGATGGCCGCTCCATTTGCCAGAGAGATTCTGGGGTGGCGGGGGAGCAACCCGAACAACGCGGACAAGGATAGTTCGGCGAGCGTCCGGATCGGCACCCGAATCCTCGAGCAACTTCAGGTGACGGACCAATCCCTACTCAAGCCGCAAGAACTGGGCAGTCGACTGGAAGTCGAAGTCGAGCGCTATGTCGCACGGGAACTCCCGCTCGCGGACGAACGGCGACAGTGGTCGGTCTCCAGACGGAAGGTAGTCAGCGACTTCGAACAGTATCGCCACCTGGCCATGCTGGACGTGCTGGTCGCCGCGGACAAGACCGGCACCCTTGAGGTTGCCACCGGGGGAGACTACCTGGTAACTCCCGACGTCACCGTCGGCGTCGCACTGCCGGATGGACGGCTGTTCCTTCACGCCGCGATTTCCTGCAAATGGACGATCCGCTCAGATCGGGTACAGAACATACGTCATGAAGGCGTGATTCTGACCCGTCACCGCCGCGGGCGACAGCCGCACATCGTCACCGTCACCGCGGAGCCGTTGCCGTCACGTCTTGCCGCGATCGCCAGGGGCACGGGGGAGGTCGACTGCGTTTACCACGTGGCGTTCGACGAGTTGGTCATTGCGACCGAGGCGCAGGAGGATCCCGACCAGCGCAGGATTCTGGATGTTCTCATTGCGCAGGAGCGTCTGATGCGGTTCGAGGAACTCGTGGCGACGCTGCTGTTGTAGGTCGAGACCTGAGCCTGCGCTTGAGGTCCGAACCCTCGGGCGAAATCAGCCTACTCGCCGCGTCTCCAGCTCTCTGCACTCAACTCGTCGAGTCGCGTGCGTGGGCCTGTGCCGAGGTCCCCGCCCGTCTTTATCCCCACGAGCGCGCTGTGTAGGTGCTCGGCGAGTACCGAGCCGATCGCCTGGATGGCGTCGTGCCGGTCGAGTCGCTCCTCCAGGAGTCGATCCAGCGTTTGAGCCGCCGATAGCTCGTCGCCGAGGGCGATCTGCGTCTCGACGACGGCGTGAATCACAGCGTGAACTGTGGCATTCGGCAACTGCGCCCCGGCCCGGCGGTGATGGTCAGGAGTGCATGACGGTGGCTGAACTCGTCGCGAAGTTGAGGGACGTGTTTCTGAGCCTCTCGGCGGGGACAGAATGCGTACATCCATCAATCGAGGCTCCGAGAAGGGAGCGATCATGTCGAGCATACTGGTGTGGGCAGACATTCCGGTCACGGACATGGACCGGGCCATGAAGTTCTACAGCGCCGTACTTCAAACCGAACTACTTCAGCCGTTCCCCGGACAGCCGGTGGCCGTACCGCCGCCGGACATGGGTCCGGTGGCCTTCGACCTCGTCATGAGCACCGACCACAGGCCGAACGCGACGGATGGGACCAGGATCTACCTGAGCGCGATGGGCGACATCCATGGCATGGCGAAGCGGGTGGAGAAAGCCGGAGGACAGATCGTCATGCCGCCCACCGATATGGGCGAGATGGTGGGTACCATCGCCTCCTTCATCGACTCGGAGGGCAACCAGATCGGCATCCAGCAGCCCGGCCAGAGCTAGCGGTGGCATGAAGACAAGGGTGGGTATTCCTGCGCCGCTCCTCGAGCAGGTCAAGGCGGTCGCGGTGGACTTTGCACCTTCTCTTCTGCCCAGCGAATTGGATGCATGGTGATAAAATGCGAATACGTATTCATATCACATGCGGCACTCTCGACGGGGGCAAGGCGGTGGCGTGTGCAGGTGAAAGGAGTCTGTGGATGCGTGTGACCGAACGAGGACAGGTGACCATCCCGAAGAGCATCCGTGACCGCTTCGGTTTTGAGCCGGAGACCGAAGTCGAGTTTGTCGTGAGCGAAGGCGCCGTCTTGCTCATGCATCGCGGCGGCGCGCGTAGGCAGGCTGTGCGGCAACTCTATGGGCGGAAGAGTTTCGCCGCCTCCACCGACGAACTCATGAAGCTTCTCCGAGAGTGAAGGAGTGGTTGGTGGACACCAACGTCATCCTCGACGTCCTTGGTGCGGATCCCGAGTTCGGAGAACGATCTCGGCTCGTTCTCGAGGAAGCTGCGGTGACGGGCGCGCTCGTCATCAACCCGGTGATCTTTGCTGAGGTGGGAGCGTTGTTCGATTCCATCGAGGAACTCGATGAGCTTGTGCCCGAGAGCCTGTTCCGGCGTGACGGGATCCCGTGGGAGGCGGCGTTTCTCGCGGGTCGGGCTCTCAGTGTGTACCGGCGGGCCGGTGGTCCCCGGGAACGCATTCTGGCGGACTTCATGATCGGAGCGCATGCGGCTGTTGCGGGCTTCGGTCTGATTGCCAGGGATCGCGGCTACGGGCAGCACTTTCAGATCGAGGTGCTCGACCCAGGTGAGTTCTCTCCGCCCACCACGACGTAGATGCCGTACGGAAAGTGCCATGCCGGCCGACACAGCAAGATTGACCGTCCGTCTGGCTGCGCGGTGCGCTCCCGGCCACTCGCCCCTTCCCGGGCCGGGACGCGGTTCGGGAAGAGACGGCGTCGCGGCTGGCGGAGGAGCAGTAGATGACCGTGGGGTGCCTGCCGGTGCCGAGGCGTCTCACCCCACCTTCTTCGGAATAGCCGCCGTCCCCGCCCCGGGCGGTCGTTTCCGCCCGTCAGGGGTACCCATTCCGGAGACTTCCGGTTCCCGGCCCACCCGGGACTGCTT
>Ga0172369_10007609_pt1 | contig 12523 bp, 12 predicted proteins | sample LakKiv25m_FD_114539 | JGI IMG/M metagenome (GOLD analysis project Ga0172369, IMG submission 114539) | Freshwater microbial communities from Kabuno Bay, South-Kivu, Congo - kab_022012_11.25m | ecosystem: Environmental > Aquatic > Freshwater > Lake | place: Democratic Republic of the Congo... | reverse complement strand
GCCGGGATCGAAGCGGCCAAATGTTCGAGTTTCTGGCGGGTCATGCCGCGCACGCGGGTTACATCACCCAGGGTTGCGAAGGGACGCGCCGCGATCAATTGATCGGCAAGCGACGGCCCGATGCCCGGCAGGCGAAGCATCTCCTCGCGCGGGGCGGAATTCAGTTTATCGAGCAGGGCGTCATTGTCCATTTTGGCCTCCAAATTCCATTCCATCAGCGCCGGTCATTTTCCCAATAATTCCTTCAAGCGCGGATGGTTTGCATACACCCCATGATATTTTTCGGGCATCATCACGGCGATGCGGCACATGATCTCATCGGTGTACTGCCGCAGGGTTTCATCGCGGTTTTCCCTCGGCAAAGGCGGAAGTGTGAACGCGGGCCCGGCCTTCAGAAAAACGTGGTTGCGGCGTAAATGCTTTACGTTTCCCCAGAAAATCCTGTCCTCGGTTCCCCAGATCGCCACCGGAACAATGGGACGGTTGAGTTTCGTCGCGAGATAACTGACGCCCAGCCTGCCCGTCATCAATGAACCGGCACGCGAACGCGTCCCCTCGGGCGCAATAACCATCAGGTTGCCCTTTTTCATAACATCCAGTATTTTGCGCATGGCCTTAATATCGGGATTGAAGCGGTCAATGAAGATGAAATTGAAATATTTTCCCAGCCAGTTTAAAAACGGATTCAGTTCCCACTTCTCGGCGACCGGGATATACATGTCCCAGCGGTCGAGCGCATAGAAGGCAAGCGGCGCATCCACGATCCCCAGGTGATTGGTGGCGATCACATAACTCGTATCCCGGGGCAAATATTCATAGCCGCTCACCTCCACTTTGGCAAGCAGGTTGAAAACGAGGCGGACAAGCCAGCGGATGAAGTATCGCATGGATGCACCTAATTCCTCAACATTTCCTTCAAGCGCGGGTGGTCTGCATACACCCCGCGATATTTTTCGGGCAGCAGGACCGCGAGATTGCACATGATCTCATCCGTGGCTTCACGCATGGCCTGGTCTCGCTCCCTGCCCCTGGGAATCTCGATGTAAAACGGTTTCCCCGCCGTGGCCGTAATGTGTGACTTTCGAAAACGCTTGATGTTTTCGAGCACGACCCGGTCCTCCGTTCCCGTCAGCGCAACAGGCACGACAGGATATCCACTTTTACTGGCGAGGAAGGCAACGCCCATCTTCCCCTCCTGCAGCGCCTCGGTCTTCGAGCGCGTACCTTCGGGCGCGATGACCATCAACCCGCCCTGCTCCATGCGCTTGAGAATATCGCGCAGCGCAGCATAGTCCGCTTCGAAACGGTTGAGCCAGATGGCATGGATGGAACGGCCCAGCATTCCAAACAGGGGATGATTCCTGTATTTTTCCGCGATGGGCATGATGATGTCCTCGCGGTCAATGGCATACAACAGGATGGCCGTATCCAGCCTGCCAAGATGATTTGCGGCAAGGATGAAATTTCCCTCCGGCATATTTTCCATTCCGCGTAAATCCACGCGGGAGATGATGTTCATGATAAATCGCATGATGGCGCGGACAGTTGTATATTTCATGGGTGCAATTTTACATTAATTTCCACCAAAAAATGATTTTCTGCTGCCGGTGGATTGCACAAAGGCCTGAAAAGAAGGAACGCCCCGAAGGTTGAAGAGGGCATTTAACCGCCTTTCAAAACCTTCGGGGCGATTGTTTCAACCGAATGAAACGCGCCCAACTCATTTCCTAACGCCACAAATAATCGTTGCTGTTCTTCTTCGGTTTCTCGCTCCGCCTTGCAGAGCCATACTTCTCGAAAATGCGGAGGAATATATCAAGGTCTTCGGGGAGCATTTCAACAATCTCGAAGCCGATGTTAAACAAAGCCGGGTCAATCGGGTGGCGGTCGCACCACCTGCTGCGCGCCACAAAAACGAAGTAGCCTTTATCCGAGAACTCGTTTGTCAGGTCCATGCGCATCAGGAATTCGACATTGGGCGGTATCTTGTTCCGGCTTTCCAGTTTAAACCCACCCGTACTGATGTCGGATAAATGGCCGATCAGATCACCTGTCCGTTCATTCATGACACGCATGTAGTAGGAAAAATCACGTCTATTCAGTTTACGTCGCTCGGGCATTTCGGCCTCCTGTAAAATCAAGTATAAGGCACGCGGGAGACTGAATCAACTGGTTTTTAAATTTAACCTGATTTTAAAATGTGCGTCAAAATCGTTGCGCCGGAGCCACCGATGTTCTGGGCCATGCCTGTTCTGGCACCGTCCACCTGCGTCGCGCCGCACTCGCCGCGCAACTGCTGGACAACTTCCACGATTTGATACATGCCCGTCGCCCCGACCGGGTGTCCCCGCGCCTTTAATCCGCCGCGAGTGCAGACGGGCACGCGGCCCTTCGGGTTGATCTCGCCATCGAGGCCGAGTCTCGGTCCCTGGCCGCGCCCGGCAAAACCGCATGCCTCCAGCGAAAGCACAGCCATGATCGAGAATGCATCATGCAACTCGAACACATCGATATCCCCGGGAGTAACTCCCGCCATCCCGTACGCCCGTTTGGACGACTCATACGCCGCGGACAAAAACAGCGGATCCTTGCGCGCGTGGACGGCAACCGTATCCGTCGCGGACGCCGAACCTGCCACCGTTATTTTGGGCCTGCCCGTCATGGAAGCGACTTTGTCCGCCGGGACGAGCACCGCCGCGGCCGCGCCATCCCCAATCGGGGAGGCATCGAACAAATTGATCGGCGTCGCCACCATGCTTGATTTTTCGAATTGATCCGCGGTGATTTTCTGGTGCAGGCGCGCAAATGGATTGTGCATGGCGTTCGCGTGCGCATTGATGGAGAAGGGCGCAAAGTCCGCGTGCTTCCAGCCATACTCGTACATGTACCGCCGCATCACCAGCGCGTTGATCCCGACAAACGAGATGCCCTGTTCCGCTTCGTAGTCCGCATCCGCGGCAGTGGCAAGGGCAGCCGTGATATCATGCCCGGCCTTGTCCGTCATTTTTTCGACGCCCACCACCAGCGCCGATTCGATGTCGCCGGAGGCAACCGCCATCAGTCCCGCGCGAAACGCTGCCGCGCCGGAACCACACGCGGCTTCGATCTTGACGGCTTCCTGATGCCAGAGTCCAATCCAATCCGCGAGGAAGGCCCCCAGTTGATTCTGCCCATTCACAAGCGGGGAAAGCATGTTGCCCACAAAGAGCGCGTCCACCTTTTTCATGCCTGCATCCTGCAATGCGGCAAACGCCGCGTCGCCGCCAAGTTCGCGCAGGGATTTCTCCCAATGTTCGTCAATTTTGGTCTGTCCAATTCCGAGAATCGCCACTTGTCGCATAAATATCTCCAACCTGATTCTACCTGATTGTTCAATCAACAGCCATCAGATTTCAGGAACAATGGGGGTTGCGCTCCCGTCCATTCCTTGCTATGCTACATCATACAAAGGAGTTTAAATGTTCAGGAACATTCCTTCAACTTTTCTGCTGGCTGTCCTGTTGACGGCCTGCCTGTCCCCCTCGCCCACCCCACTGGCAACCCCAAAGGCTCATCCGTCGAATCTTCCTGAACTGGGCGGCACATGGAACATAAAAATGAGTCAATCGGGCGGCATCATGGGCATGTCGCGTTCGATTGAGATTTTATCCGATGGAAGTTTCGAGTTGAACGACCTGCGCGCCGAAAAGACAGTGGACGGACGATTAACCAATACGGAAATGACGAGCCTGCGCGAATTGGTCACAAAAGCCGAACTGATGCCACTGCCCGCGATCGAAGAAGCAGTGTGCGCGGACTGTTTCATTTACAATCTTGAAATTCAAGCCTCCGACCAGCCATTTTCCATTCAACTAACCGATATCAGCCTGCCAGGTTCTGGACTTGAATCATTGGTGGAATTCCTCCGCAGGTTCATGGACCGGGCGCCCAGGTAATCATCGATGCAACCGTCCAACTGGCTCGAATCGTATCTCGAAAAAGTTTCGGCATCCTGCGAGGAGGGGCGACAGGCGGTCGAGTACATTCGCGCCCATCGAATAAAAATCAAGTTCAGCAGGGCGCGTAAAAATGTGGGCGCGTTCTGGACGCCGGCGGGCAACATTCACTTTAATACCGTTCATCACACACCTGCATCCGTCCTCGCCAACCCGCGCGGATGGACTCTCCTGATCCACGAAGTGCGGCATTTACAGCAGGGCGTATTGACCGCGCTTTCGGTATACGGTGAATTGGATGCATGGCAATATGAATTTCGCGTATATCAAAGGCTTACAAAATCCAAACTTGATCCCAAAATTGCGGAAATATCATCCCTCCCATTGAATTGGGAACGCGAGAATCTACATCGCGCGCGCGGGTTGATGCAGGAAATTGCCGGCAAAGGCTATCGCGCGGACCTATTACCGCTTTATCCTTTGCACCTGGAAATCAAGTATTGGGTTACACGAAGAAAACCTGTTTAGTCAAATCAGCAAAGAGTTTACAAAATCAACAACTGTTTTTAATGTAAAACACAAAGTTTTGTTGTATGATGTCTCCAAGAGAAAGGAGGCCCAATAGACAATCCCCCGAAAACACATCACGAGGGAAGACCGTAGTCCCCTCACCTGGTGAAAGAAGGTTTTGTTTTCCTACCAGACGTCCCTGCGACGAGATTGCTACGGATCAACGCTCTTCTCTCACATAGTACGTCCTTTTAGCGGATGGGTGACACCCATCCGCTTTTTTTGTCCAGGTTATATCTTATTCAGCGCTTTCCTCATTTTGTCCAATCCCTGCAAAAGCAATTTCCGCGAAGTCCCAAAGTTGATGCGGACATGGCCTTCGCCTTCCCTGCCAAATATCCTCCCTTCGCTCAGGGCAACCTTGGCCTCCCTTTTGAAAAACTCGAAGGGGGAACCTTCGATTGCCGTGGACGTGAAATCGAGCCAGCCGAGATATGTCGCTTCAGGAATTGTTGTGCGAACCTCAGGCATATACTCGGTGACGTAACTCACAAGGATGTTGCGGTTTTCGGTCAGATAACGGCGTAATTCCCTGAGCCAGCCATCGCACTTTCCACCAAAGGCTGTCTGCGCCGCGAACAATCCCATACTGCCGACGTGCAGGCGCATGTGATTGACCTCCCTCTCGTAGCGGTCGCGCAGTTCCTTGTCCGGGATGATCGCAAATCCGCAAAACAGACCGGGAATATTAAATGTTTTTGATGGGGCAATCAATGTGATGGTATGTTTCTCGATCTCGGATGATAATTTTGCCATCGGCGTGAATTTGTTATCGTCGAGCAGGAGTTCGGAATGGATTTCGTCTGAAACGATCAAAACGTCGTTGGCAATGCAGATTTCCGCCATTTTCAGCAGGTCTTTGTGCGAGAAGATGATTCCCAGCGGGTTGTGCGGGTTGCACAGCAGGAACATGCCCGCTTTTTTGACCTGCTTTTTGAAAATATCCCAGTCTATTTCATAGGTCAGGATGTTGCCCGTCACATGCCTTGCGAACGGCGCATCCAATTGCGGGATGCCGACATTGTTTTTGACCTCATGAAATTCATTGTAAACAGGCGTTTGCATGAGAACGCCTTTTTTCGGTGTGCAAAATTCGTGCGCGGCGACGGTAAACCCGCTGACAATGCCCGTCACAGCCACGACAGATTCAGGCTCGACCTTCCAGCGATATAACCTGTCCATGCGCGCGGCGACAGTTTCCTTCAGGCTGGTGGAAGGCATTTCATAACCAAGCACACCGTGATCAACAGCCCGGTGGAGGGCATCGAGGATGGGCCGGGGGGCGGGAAAGTCCATGTCCGCAACCCACATGGGCAGGACATCCTTTGGGTAGTAATTCCATTTGTTGGCGCGGGTGGGATTGCGGCGATTCGGGACAATATCAAAGTTGGTGGGCATGAGTCGGACTCCGTAATATGGGATGTCGACAAGTATACAGGGAAACGCGAAAGAAGTGGATGGCAAGCCATTAAAAAGCGCTGGCATGGCCGATTGAACCATGCCAGCATCCTGTCCAGGGAAAAGCGATGCGGGATTTTCTAAAGGGATTTGATTTTCAACCACAGAGTTGGAATGCGGCTGACTTTGTCCATTGCGGAGAGGCTGGCGCGCCGGGTGAAGACGTCGTAATCGTTCTTTTCGATCTCATCGAGGATTCCGCTGTAGAAAGTGGATGCGGCGCCGATGGCAAGTTGTCCCTCGCGCTCGAGCATTTTCACGCCCGCCCAGGATTCTTTGTAGAGTTGGCGCGTGCGCTCAAGTTGAAAACGCATGAACTGGCGCCAGCGTTTGGTCACCCTGCCTTCAGCAATGTCTGATTCGCGAATACCATAGAAGACCAGTTCCTCACGCGGCAGGTAGACGCGTCCATTGCGGAAGTCCTCCCCCACATCGCGCAGGATGTTCGTCAGTTGGAGCGCCACCCCAAGTTTGATGGCGTACGGGACCGCTTCATGGCCTTTAAAGCCAATGATGTACATGCTCATCAGCCCCACCGTGGAGGCGACGCCGTAACAATACGTGGCAAGTTCGTCGAAGGTCTGGTAGCGGGTTTGGGATAAGTCGCGGGCAACGCCGTCAATCAATTGCAGGGCATAGCGGCGCGGGATGTGATATCGGTTCAGGGTGTCTGCCCATGCGGCGGCGACCAGGTCATCGGTCGGGGATGAAGCGGATTGGACGACCTGGCGCCAGTAGAATAACTCGAGGTCGCGGTCTTTTGGAGAGTCGACTTCGTCCACAATATCGTCCACTGTACGGCAAAAGGCATAAAGTGCGCGGACCGCAGAACGCTTTTCCTCGGGGAGGAGTCCGGATGCAAAATGAAAGGACTTGCTGTGCGCGGCGGTGATTTTTTCGGCCTGTTTGTAGGCTTTGCGAAGGGCTGCGTCGCCAGCCCAATAGGAGAAGAATGGACTAGTGGAAGGGTGCGGAACGTGCCCCGCAAGGGCGAGTAGTTGGTTTTCCCAATTGGCGCTGACTTGCATGGTTTAGTCTCCTGGTTGGATAGTCGGCTAGTTTAATAACTCACCTTACGCAGAACGTCCCGAAGGCTTGCCCTGAGTTGACCGAAGGGTTCCCGTAATGTAGGCTTGCTTTCTGCCCAAACCTTCGGGACGGTGCGTAACATCAGTTAATAATCCGTATTGTACAGATTTTGTCATATTTGTCAAGGTTTTGCAAATCTATCTTGGATAAAACCTTGACAAATAGTAGACAACGTGTAAAATAACATTTAAGATCAGCTGCCTCGATGCAGTCAGGAACACCTGCCCCCAATCGACCACCGATCTGTAAAAATAACAGGAGAACAAATGAAACCAACAGCACTCGTAATCGGCGCTGGCATCGGAGGGATCGCCACCGCCGCCCGCCTCGCCAAAAACGGATATGACGTGACCGTGCTCGAAAAGGAATCCACCCCCGGCGGGCGCACCAACCAAATCGTCCGCGACGGCCACCGCTTCGACATCGGCCCGACGCTGTTTCTCATGCCCGAAATCTGGGAGGAGACTTTCGCGTCGCTCGGCGAAAAGATGAGCGACCACCTCGACCTGCGCCGCATCGACCCGACCTACAAAGTCCACTTCGAAGACGGCCTGCAACTGCAACTGACTTCCAATATCGGTGAGATGCAGGCGCAGCTTGAAAAAGTGGAAAAGACCGCCTTTACTGGTTTCCTGAATTACATCGCCGAGGGCGCGCGTCACTACAAACTTTCGGTGAAAAAATTCGTTGGCCGCAACTTTTACAATATCTTCGAATATTTCAGCCTGACCAACCTGCCGCTCATCTTCCAACTCAAGGCCCTGCAAAAGCACTACGCCAACACCAGCCGCTTCTTCAAGGATGAACGTCTCAAGGCCGCGTTCACCTTCCAGAATATGTACCTCGGCCTCAGTCCGTACGACGCGCCCGCCACCTATTCCCTGCTCCAATACACCGAACTGGCGGAGGGAGTCTGGTATCCGATGGGCGGGATGTACGCCGCGATTCAGGCGTTGACGAAGATCGCGGAAAAACTGGGCGTGAAGTTCATGTACGACGCGCCAGCAAAAGCGTTGAATGTTGAACGTTCAACGTTAAACGTTCAACGCATCAAAAGCGTAACCCTGGAAGACAGGCGCGAAATGAGCGCGGATATTTTCGTGGGCAACGCGGACCTGCCTTACATCTACGATCAACTTCTGCCCGACCGCGCCGCGGCGAAGAAACTGGACAAGAAACTCTACACCTGCTCCACCATCATGTTCTACTGGGGCGTGGACAAGGCCTATCCGCAGATCCAGCATCACAACATCTTCCTCGGCGGCGACTACAAGGCCTCCTTCGAACAGATCTTCGACAAGCACAGCCTGCCCGACAATCCCTCCTTCTACGTCCACGCGCCCGCCCGCACCGACGCGGCCGCCGCGCCGAAGGGACAGGAAACGCTCTACGTGCTGGTGCCCGTCGGCCATCTCGACGCGCGCTCCAAACAGGATTGGGACGCGATGGTAAACCGCGCCCGCCAAACGGTCTTTGCCCGACTCGAAAAGGAGATGGGCGTCAGCGGCCTGCGCGAACACATCAAGTTCGAAATCGTCCACACGCCGAAAACCTGGAAGGAAAAATTCAACCTTGTCAAAGGCGCGGCCTTCGGCCTCAGCCACAACTTCTGGCAGGTCGGTTATCTCCGTCCGCAGAACCGCCACGCCAAATACAAGAATCTCTACTTCGCGGGCGCGTCCACGCACCCTGGCACAGGCCTGCCCATCGTGTTGCTTTCCGCCAAACTGACAACTGAACGAATTCTCAAAGAGGTAACAAGTCAAAGAGTCGAAAGTCACAGCATGGAACGTGCACCAGCACAGGCATAAAGTCAATTTAACAGGTACAATAGCATTGCAAAACCTTTGCACTGACTTTGACCTTCGACCGGAGACAACATGTTCAGCACAACCCCCGCCTTCAACCTGAAAGCCGTCCTCAAAGAGACAGGCCTCGCCGCCGACACCCTGCGCGCCTGGGAGCGCCGTTACGGCCTCCCCACGCCTGAGCGCAGCGCGGGCGGACACCGCCTGTACTCGCAACGCGACATCGAGACGATCAAATGGTTGATCGCGCGGCAAGCCGAGGGACTTTCCATCTCCCGCGCGGTGGATTTGTGGAACGAACAAACCGCATCAGACTCCGACCCTCTGGCGGGCGCGACCTCTTCAGCGCTCACCACGCTGAAAGCAACTCCTACCGGCACCTCCCTTGACGCCCTGCGCGCGGACTGGATCGCGGCCTGCCTGAAATTCAGCGAGACCGCCGCCGAGCAAACCCTCAACCAGGCCTTCTCGATGTTCCCAGTCGAAGCGGTCTGCATGGATGTTTTGCAAAAGGGACTGGCGCAGGTCGGTGAACTCTGGTACGACAACCAGGCCAGCGTCCAGCAGGAGCACTTCGCCTCCGCCCTCGCCATGCGCCGCCTCGACGCGTTGTTGTCTGCCTCGCCCGCCCCCTCCCGCAAGCAGACTGTCATCGTCGGCTGTCCCGCGGAGGAGTGGCACGCTTTCACGTCACTCCTGCTGGCCTTGCTCCTCCGCCGCCGCGGACTGGGCGTCATCTACCTCGGCGCGAACGTCCCGACCGAGCAATTCGCCGAGACCGCGGCCTCCATCCGCGCGGACCTGGTCATCCTCGTCGCGCAGACACTCGTCACCGCCGCGACCCTCCAACAGTCCGCGCGGACGCTGGCGAGTCAGGGCGTGCGCGCCGCGTTCGGCGGAAGAATCTTCAATCTGCATCCGTCCCTCGCGGAGAGCATCCCAGCCCACTTCCTCGGCCAAAGCCTGATCGCCTCGCTCGACGAAGTGGATCATTTGATTGAATCAAAAACCTTTAGGGTCTCAGAGACCCTAAAGGTTTCCAAACCCGTTTCACAGGAATACGAGGCCGCGCGCCAGTTCTTTGTCGCCAAACGCCCCGAGATCGAAATGACCCTGCGACAAATTGTTCAACCGCTGGCCGTCAGCCCGGAAGGTTTGATGTCGGGTATTGTCCATCTCGGGAATAACATTGTTGCCGCGCTGCAACTTGGCGACATCAATTTCCTCTCTGGCGAAATGGAGTGGTTGAAGAACCTGGCCAAGGCGCACGAACGCCCCACCCAGGAATTGGCTGATTTCATGGGAAGTTACGCCCGCGCCGTGCGCCAACACATCAACGGGGCGGGACGTCCCATTTCCGATTGGCTGTCCAGTGAAGTGGACAGACTTCAAAATTAAGGAGAAAACATGAGCATACGCATTGTCACCGACAGCACCTGTGACCTGCCTGAAGCCATCATCGAAAAACACGGCATTACCGTTATCCCGCTGTACATCAACCAGGGAAACAACTCCTATCTCGATGGCGTGGATTTGACCCGCGAGGAGTTCTACCGCAGGCTGCCCACCTTTTATCCCGCGCCCAGCACCGCCACTCCCAGCACCGAAGTGTTCGCACAAGCCTGGAACAAACTGGCCGACGCGGGCGCGCAGGCCATCCTCTCGATCCACATCTCCGAGAAGTTGAGCGCCACCATCAACGCGGCGCGCGTCGCGGCGGAAGAGTTCACGCGCATCCCAGTCACCGTGCTGGACTCGGGACAACTCAGCCTCGGCCTGGGCTTCATCGTCGAGAAGGCCGCTCAACTGGCGGAACTCGGCCACAAGATGGAAGACATCCTCGCCAGCCTGCACGAACTGATGAAGCGCACCTACGTCTTCGCCTCGCTCAAGACGCTCGAATACCTGCGCCGCAGCGGGCGGATGAACTTTGCGCTGGCGCGCTTCGGGGAATTCCTGCAAATCAAACCCCTGCTCCACATGAACCAGGGCAACCCCGTCGCTCATCGAGTCCGCACGCAGGGACGCGCCACCGCCCGCATGATGGAATGGCTGGCCGAGTACGCGCCTTTCGAGAAACTCGCCATCGTCCACGCGGGCGTGCGAAAAGAAGCCGAGGAAATGCTGGAACGTATCAAACACCTGCTGCCGAATGGCGAAATCCCCATCGTGCAGATCACGCCCGCGCTTGGCTCACATCTTGGCGTCGGCGCGCTCGGATTCGCCTGTGTTTCAAAGGAAACTCAATCATGAAAAAGACAGATCGCAATTCGCTTGTCGTTTTCCCAATTCTGATCCTGGTCGGTTATCTGGTCGCGCTGGCGGGCAGCCAGGGCGGCACGGCGCTCGGCGGCGTTCCGGTTTTCATGCTCGCGGTCGGACTGGCCTTCCTCATCCAATGGCTGGTCTTCATCCCAGCGTACATCTTCCAAACCGAAAAATTCTTTGACCTGACAGGAAGCATTACCTACATCTCTTTAGTCGGCGTCGCGGTCTGTTACAGCAGATACAGCGTTGACCTGGACGCGCGTACCATTTTACTCGCGGCGCTGGTGATCGTCTGGGCGCTCCGCCTCGGGACATTCCTGTTCACCCGCATCCGCAAGGCTGGCAAGGACGACCGCTTCGATGAACTCAAACCGTCCTTCATCCGCTTCCTGAACGTGTGGACGATCCAGGGTTTGTGGGTCACGTTCACTGCCGCGGCTGCGCTGGTCGGCATCACCACTACGGCACGCAAGGAATTGGATGTCTTTGCCATCGTCGGTCTTCTCGTCTGGATATTCGGCTTCGCCTTGGAAGTCATCGCCGACGCGCAAAAGAGCCGCTTCAACGCCGACCCGTCCAACAAGGGCAAGTTCATCCGCACGGGACTGTGGTCGCGCTCGCGCCATCCGAACTACTTCGGCGAAATTGTTCTTTGGATCGGCATCGCCATCATCGCCATCCCTGTCCTGCAAGGCTGGCAATGGGTTGCGATGATCTCGCCGATCTTCGTCACCCTGCTCCTCACCCGTGTCAGCGGCATTCCCCTGCTCGAAAAGAAATCGGACAAGAAATGGGGCGGGCAGGCAGATTACGAAGCGTACAAGAAGAACACGCCTGTGTTGATTCCCCGCCTGTGATTTATCACAAAACAACTGAAAGTCTGTTGCAAACGCACACCGTTGGTCGAGTAGGCGGCGAGTAGCAACACTGTTTTCACATAGTCCACCTGTTAGCCGCCGTACCGAGACCAACGAGTTTCCAAAGAAATAATTATATCCATGTTACTGGTGGTCTCGATACGCTCTTCGCAAAAAACGCTCAGAGCTACTCGACCACCACGCAAAGGAACACAATGAATCTCCTCAAAATCCTCCAACTCATCGCCGTCATCCTCACCATCGTGACGGGACTCGTGTCCCTGCTCTGGCCGCGCAGTGTGCAAGGCTTCACGGGGCTGACCGCTCCCGACGGGCGCGGCATCACCGAGATCCGCTCGATCCTCGGCGGGCTGTTCATCGGTCTTGGCATCGCCGTCCTCGTACTGGCAACCCGCGAGACCTATCAAATGCTCGGCATCATGTACCTCGCCATTGCCGCCGTGCGGATTGTCTCCATCTTCGTGGACAAGTCTTCCGTCCAATCCAATTGGATCAGCGTCGCCACCGAGATCGTGCT
>Ga0172369_10007606_pt1 | contig 12525 bp, 7 predicted proteins | sample LakKiv25m_FD_114539 | JGI IMG/M metagenome (GOLD analysis project Ga0172369, IMG submission 114539) | Freshwater microbial communities from Kabuno Bay, South-Kivu, Congo - kab_022012_11.25m | ecosystem: Environmental > Aquatic > Freshwater > Lake | place: Democratic Republic of the Congo... | reverse complement strand
TTGAGGAACAAGGGGAAACATGATACAGTAGGCGTACGCGCTGGCCCCAGGCTGCCGCGCTCCCCCCAACATCGGCGGGGAGCGCCCAACCGCACCGAGCGTTCATATAAGTGGGATTTCGGCGCAAACCTGGCGTTCATATAATCTGGGATTGGTCGTTCATAAAACGTGGGACGCCGTTCATATAAAGTGGGATTCAGCGTTCATATAACTTGGGATTGGTCGTTCATATCTTTGGGATTTGGCAGCTAAGCGGGTTTTGGCGAGAGGGAGGCGTTTCGATCCTGGTCACCGTGGGCGAGTAGAAGCAACTGTTCACCTTTGAGGTGACGCACGAATTGCAGGCAGGTCGTATTGTCAAGTAGGTCAGCGCATGGTATGATGAGATTGATAACCTAAGATACATTCAGCATCTCGGATTGAAGTGGGTAAATCGATATGGTGACAGGACGACGGCTCAATGCTCGCTTTATTAGAGTGAGAAAAAGATAATATGATATATATTGCTTATGTTAACGATATCTCAGGTCTCTGACCTTAATATCGTGTAAGTATATCTAAGAGGATTTCATCGCTGATGAACACTCGTTATGCGCAATTCGGCTTTCGATATATCGGAATACTGCTGTTGTTGATCCTGCTGGCGTCAAATGCGCAGGGAGCAACCTGGGTGCTGGCGATTGGCGCTGGGCGCTGCGATGGACCATTACCTGGGCTCCCCGCGACATCGCAGAGTATACACGATGTTGCGGTGGCATTGAAAGGATTGCAACCAGATCAGACTACCGTCGTCGAACTGACGGACAACGCCGCGAATGATCGCTCGAGTCCCACCCCTGATTCATGTAAACGGGCGCTACGAGATTTACGCAAGCACATTAGTCGTAACGACCGCGTAGTGATATTTTATAGTGGGCAGGTACTGATTCACGAGGCCATTCCCTATTTTATCCTGTCGAAGCTTAGTGCAGTAGAGTCAACAAAAGCCATCGAACAAGGCGCGATTCGTGTTGAATGGCTTCGCGCCGAATTGGATTCACTGAATTGTCGTGAACGGCAACTGTGGTTAGATCTTTGTCCTGTAAATTTGAGTGTCAATCCCCAAGGTGAATATGATCGTCTTCCCCTCCCGGCCTCGGTGGTGACTGCCGCGACGTTAACTGATGGCATCACCATATTGGGATGCAGTCCTGGTGAGCGAATGCATTATGGACGAGACCAATTCTCCCTCTTCAGCAAGGGATTACTCAAAGGATTGAGCATCCAATCGGCCGACGCCATCACGGTCGCATCGTTACTCGATGACACAAAGGACTATATAAACAGTTCAACTGCCGATGCATTACCTCCCAGTGAGACACAGACACCATTGCTGATCAGTAAGTCAGCCACCAAAACTATCACACCATTACGTCCTGCACAGCTAATCGCCTGCCCGGAGTTTCAAGGCGAATATGGCGGTGCTTTTGCTGATGCCGTGTATCAGCATCTAGATGAATCACATGAGGTGCCTTTAGTTGAAGGCACTGACCTGGATAGAGCAATAAAAACCTTGCAATTGAAGCCATCTGACATCTCGACTGCAGATGCTGAAGCATTGGGACCGGCATTACAGGTGCGCTACTTCCTGCTTGGAACTACACGGCAAGCTCCGGGGGGAATGATACTGGTCACGGCTCAATTGATACGAATCGATAAGGAGAAGGACCGGTATATCGCTCGCGACACCGACATTTCGTCAACTTGCGAGGTGAATCCGGCAGATGCGCAGGCCTGGAAACCCCGGATACACGGTATGGCAGACGCACTGCTGAATGCTTTTCGACAAGTCCGGTTAGTGTATGCCTTGCCCAGCTTGTCTATCGAGAGCACGCCGGCCGGCGCAAGCGTGACAGTCAATACCGAGGCGCAAAACGGTGTCACGCCATTAACAGTCGTCATGCATGCACGGGGCACAGTACAGGTGAGCGTCAGTCTGAAAGGATATATCTCGGAGACTCGCGAGATTACCTTGGAAAAGCGGAAAACAACAGCGCTCCAGCTCATATTGACACCGCAGACAGGTTCACTCGAGGTAACGTCAATGCCGGAAGGCGCGGTGGTCTACCTGGATGATAGTGTGCAAGCAGCCGGGACCACACCATTGCGTGTGGAGAAAGTATCTTCAGGACCACATCGTGTGCGGACGCAGATGAAAGGGTATCGTGCCGAACCGCAATCCGTCACGGTAGTCGCAAACGAAACAGCTTCCGTCAAATGCGAATTCGTCGAACTGCCCAAGGCTGCATTAACCATTACCAGCGATCCCATCGATGCGACGATCATGATCAACTCACACGTTTATCAGCAGCAATCGTTGCCTGAAAGCATCATGATGGACCTTGGGGAGGCGCCCGAGGACGTCACGGTGTCGGTGAGTAAACTCGGATATAAGACACAAACCCGAATAGTGAAGATGAAAGCCGGAGACCGTCAGGATCTTACGGTGCAACTTACCCATGTCACGATAAACCCGAAAGACAACGCGGAACTCGTCTACATCGATGCCGGCCCATTTTTGATGGGAAGTGAAGATAAGAACGACTCGCATATCGATTCCGATGAGATACCGCAGCGTAAGATTGCATTGGATCGCTACTATATCTATAAACATGAGGTTTCGGTGGCACAGTACCAGCATTTCTGCGACGCAACACAACGCCAGATGCCTATTCAGCCCAAGTGGGGCTGGATCGCAGACCATCCGATCGTCAATGTCACATGGGATGATGCGGCAGCATATGCACAATGGGCCGGGGCAAGCTTGCCCACCGAAGCCCAATGGGAAAAAGCGGCGCGCGGGACCGATGGCAGCCGGTACCCCTGGGGCTTTAACTGGTTGGATCCCTTCGGGAAGAGTCCCGTCGATGTGAAAGTCCACTGCTCATTAAAGATGCGGGGTGATGCTGGCAAGACTATGCCGGTGACCAGCTTTGATGGGATGAAATATCGAAACGGCGTATTGAACATGGCGGGCAATGCCTCGGAATGGTGTGCCGATTGGTATGAATCGAGATATTACCTCCGCATGCCAGAGGCGAATCCCACCGGACCAGAGACGGGAACGAGGCGCGTGTGGCGCGGCGGGTCATGGGATATGAATGTCGACTATTTATTCCGAACCGCGAAACGCTGGTCGGACCTTCCGGATAAACCGCCGCTCGATGGCACCCGCGGTTTCCGTTGTGTCGTAGTGCCACAGACCATCGAATAATCCGCGCACGGAGGAGAACGCTCATGCGATATCTGCGTTGCCTGCTGCTTTTGTCCGTAATGGTGATCGTGCCACTCCTGGCGCGGGCGCAAGCGCCTGCCGTGCCGCAAGTGATGGCTGTCACAGTCACGCCACAAGCTGGTTGGGAAGGCGATACGTTTACCGTCAATTTAACGGTGAATGCTGCCACCGAGTTATTGCGCGTGGTAACAGAGGAGAACTGGCCGATCTTTGACAAGCCGATTACCGCACAAAATATGACCATCAAGCATAATCAGAACGGCGACAAAGAGGTGGCATTGACGCTCAAAATCGTTACGGCAGGTGCCAATCCGGCGTATCAACGCACACTGAAGGCCTTAGCTGGCGATGGTAAAAAGCATTATACCGAACCGGGCATGCCAGTGAGCTTCACGGTGCGTCCGAAATCTCCGGCTGTGATATCGGCAACAGCCTCACCGCCTCACGGACTGACCGGAGGGAAATATACCTTCACCGCCACGGTGTCGGAGCCGACTGAATTTCTCCGTGTTAAAGACGAAAGCGGGTATGTGTGCTTTCAAATGTCCTGTGATGTGCCGGGTACCGATGCTACGGTCACCAAGAATAACGATGGTACGAAGACAGTAGTCTTCGAGCGTTATATCGATAAGCCGAAGGAGCGCAGACTTGTTTTCGTTCCAGTCCATGGTGGCGTCGAGTCAGCAAATGCGTATACATTGCGTTTTTATGTAGACCCGGTCAGTATTCCGCCGTTCCCTGATACCAAACTTATGGTTGTCGTCAACAGGTCATCCGAGAAAGAAGGCGCGAATAACATTTCGCCGGCTGAATTAGAGTTTGAGCGCCTTTTCCTAGATAAGGGTTATCGAATGTTCGATAAAACACAATGGGTGATCAACCGTGTAAAAGATAAACGAGTCCAGCAAGCGATGGTCAAACGAGATATACGGTTGCTTAGAACGCTGGTGGCCAATTACAATGCGGATATTCTCGTGTATGGCGATGTGACATCGAGCGAGGGTAATAAATATGATGGAATGGTCACCGGCAATGCCTTGCTCAGTCTGAAGGCGATTATCATTAAGGGAGACCAGAGTGAATTTGCCATCATGAACCAAAAGGGTAACAGTACAGAAGATTCACCGCAGATGGCGATGGCAATGGCTGAAATTGATGCGGCACGAAAAGCCTTCCCCGCACTCATGAGCAATATTGATCGACTAACAGGACGACCTTCTGATGGCCCGACTTGTACTACCACCACATCATTGGTACACATCGCGGTATTGCCACTGCAGAATGCCGTGACACCCAACGCCGTTACATCACGAGACAACGATCAACAACATGATACCCCGCAAGCGAATACCATTGGGGACTTGTTAGCGGCTAAACTTGAGTCGATTCTGCTGAAAGATCCGCTGGTCACGGTAGTGTCCTCAACACGCCGCGATGAAATAATCAGAGAGCAGGCATTCCAGCAGACCGCGCTTGCCGATCCGATTACCGCCGTAAAGAACGGCAATATGCTTGGATGCGAATATCTGATTTGTGGGCTGGTCGAGAAATACGGTTTTCGTTCTGATAGCGGCAAGACATATTCGATGGCTGTCCCATACCTTGAGAATATTTATCGTAATGTACGAGACCAGGGCCAGTGGGAGGTAAGCGTCAAACTTAAGTTAATCGATGTTAGTACCATGCAATTATTAATGGCAACCGACGGTCGTGAAGGTTACGGCAGCTATAAAGATATTTTTATAGGTAAAAGTATCCTGTTTGTGTCAAACAACAAAATGCCGAATGCGAATAATCTCGACATTGCATGTAATGAAGCACTGCAGAAGGCGATTAATACCATCAGTGAGCGGATCGATATAGCGTGTCCGAAATGTCAAAAAACGGCAAATCTCGCCGGCACACTCTGCCCGCAGTGCCAGCAAGTGCTACGGAAGCCGCGTCTATATTGCGGGACGACAAATAGGTTGCTACCGCGGGGTTTTGAAAAATGCATCTATTGCACAGAACCCCCGCAACCGCTGGAATATGACTTAACCAAGTTCATGCCTGCCAAATCGGCGGTTGCGAGTAAGATCGATACGTTCGGCACGGTGACCAGTGCGCAAGATCTGTTGGGCAATCGCTTCGCCAATGCGATTTGTTATGACAAGATGCGCAAGAAAGAAACTTATGATGCGACCTATCCCTTACACGGTCTGTATCAAACAGTCGCCGGTACACTGATGCTGACTAGCGGCAGCGATGCGGTGTCTGTCAATATTGCTGGCGATGACCAGATACTCAAAACCGTTACTTTGAGTAGTGATCAACCGTCGTGTCGATTTAAGATACTGATCGGTGGCATTGAGATGCTGCACGTATCGCTCAAACCCTCTTCGGGAACTGATGTCAAGGTAATCCTGGTGAATGCTGAATTGCAATAACTTCTCGCGGGAGAATCAGATGAAACATACTGGCCTTTGGCTCGCAGGACTTGCAATAAGTATTCTTTGCGCGGGTTGCATGACCCAACGCACAACGATCACGCCGGCGCCGCCGAAACAGGCCGCGCATAACGTAGATACCGGCGAGCGAGTCAGCTTCGTCTTTTCTGGAAATGATCTTAACAAGCCGATTGTCACCAAAACGGAAGATGGTAACAAGCCGTTTGTCACCCAAACTGACGATGGGAAAAAACCTCCTCCTCCCTGCCCGATCTGTAATAAAACCTCCTGTAATAAAAAGAAGCACACATTCTGCAGAATCCATAACTTGTATGACTGCAAGGAAGAAGATGGGCCATGCCCGATTTGCAATCAGACAAACTGTACCGAATCTGATCATGGACGGACTCCACGCCACCCTGACCCTCCGATTCTCTACCAGGACTGGTTGAAAGAACAGCCCGCATCACAACCGGAAGACTGAGATAACCCGATGGATTTCTTATTGGCAATCTGCACGCGAGACTATCTGCGCGAAGTCAAACTCAGCGCGCTGGGCAATCGCGCGATACAGGCGATGCTGTCCGCCGACTTTGATGGGCTAGATTGCAATACGCTGCTGCCGGTGCGCTTCCAGCGGAATGCCTGGTGGATTGCGCCCTGGGATGCGCAGGCGATGACCATCAAGGTTAACGACCAGCCAGTGCAGGAGAAACTCCTGGAGCACGGGGATGTCATCGAGGTCGCGGTGCCGGCGCACAGCCTGTCGTTTTCTCTGCTGGCTGTCGATCTCTCCCGGCATCGCCTGAATTGTCCGGTATATCAGCTGCCGCTCGGACATGCCATTCAGATTGGGAGCGATGCTGCGTGTGACATCTGTTGTACTGCGACATCGCAGATACTGCCCCAGCATGCGACGATGCAAGAACACGATGGACAGGTCTGGCTGCAATCCGCTGAGTCCGCCAGCATCTACCTGAATGGGCGACTCACCGAATCCACCCCCGTGGCGCCCGGCGCACAGATCGCAATGTTGGGGCTTAAACTGATCGTGCTCGGTACAAGCATTGCGATCACCGGATTAGCGGTCACCGTGCGACTACCCGAGCAGCATACGTTCCCGCTGGTCCCCGTGCGTGATGCCGATACCTTGCCACCACGTTTCTTCTCGCGCTCGCCGCGCATTATGAAGGCATTGGAAGCCGGAACGCAGGATATCGATGCGCCGCCGGCCCTGCAACCAACTCAACCCTTTCCGGTTTTGTTGTCAATCGGACCGTCGCTGACCATGGCGCTGGCGATGTTGGCGAGCATTGGCGTCGCACTCACCCACGCCAATGTCGAAGGCGCCGTTATGACCAGCGGACTTTTTGCTGTTAGCATGCTGATCAGCGCGATTCTCTGGCCGGTACTCATGCGGCAGTATCAGCGGGGACGCGAACGCGAGGAGCGACGACTGCGTGAAGAGCGATATACGGCCTATATCAAAGATCAAATCAAACAGTTGCATGATAAGCAGCTGCGGAACCGTGCCATCCTGACCAATATTGTGTATCCCCCCGTTTCAGAGATTGTCGGTTTTCTGCACTCCCCAGACAAGGAGCGCCGATTATGGGAACGCACCGTCGAAGATGCTGACTTTCTGGATATCCGCCTGGGACTCGGCACGCGAGATTTTGACGTGCAGATACATATTCCGAAACGTGGCTTCTCGATGCACCAGGACGCACTGACGCGAAAACCTGAACAAGTCTTCGAAGACTTCCGGCGCATCAGCGATGTGCCGATCACGATTCCGCTGCTACAATGGCGTACCGTGGGAATGATCGGCTTGCGCCGCCATATTGTGGCGACCGCGAAGTGCACTGCGCTATCCCTGGCTGGCCTGCACGCATATGATGAAGTCAAACTGGTCTTTATTTATCCTCACTCCGAATACCAGGAATTTGGGTGGGTGAAAGAGCTCCCCCATGTCTGGAGCGACGATCGCACTGTGCGCTATGTCGCATCGACGGTCGACGAAGTGCACCATATTTTCTCTTGCATCAGTGAGCTGATCACCGAGCGCCAGGAGAAGCGCAGCCAGTCTGATTCAGCGCCTTTGCTGCCCCATTTCGTGTTCTTCATCATGGACGACCGTTTGGCCGAAGATGAACCCCTCATGCGCTTGATTGCTGATCCGGTTAACAGTGTAGCCTGCTCCGCCTTCTTTGTGTATGGCGAAATCTCCGCACTCCCGAAGGACTGCCGGGCGATCGTGCTGCATGAGGACAGTATGAGCGGCATCTATTATAAAGATGGGTACCAGAGCCGTTTTGATTCATTTGCCGCAGATACGATCTCTCCCGACGCATTTTATGCATTCTCGCAGCGCCTGGCTACGAAGCGTGTAAAAATATCATCACGGAACTTGAGCTTGCCGGAACGTGTTTCCTTTTTGAGCATGTACCAGGTGGGCAATGTCGGCGAACTCCATATCGAGGAGCGCTGGCGAAACAGCGAGTCGCACAAATCGCTAGCGGCCCTCATCGGTGTGAAAGCCGGCGGCGAACTCTTTGCGCTGGATATCCATGAGAATTACCACGGGTGTCACGGCCTGGTCGCCGGGACGACCGGCGCCGGAAAAAGTGAATTTCTACAGGCATATATTATTTCGGCTGCCATTAATTATCATCCCCATGATCTTGCGTTCGTACTGATCGACTACAAAGGCGGCGGCATGGCGAATATTTTCGACGGCATGCCGCATATTGCCGGTAAGATCACCAACCTATCGGGAAGTTTGCTCAACCGTTCTCTGTTGTCGATTAAAGCGGAACTGCATCGCCGCCAGCGCTTGTTCAATGAACACGCCATCAATCATATCGACAAATATCAACGCCTATACAAGGATCACATCGCCAGGGTGCCCCTGCCGCATCTCGTGATCATCTGCGATGAGTTTGCTCAACTCAAAGCGCAGCAACCAGACTTTATGCGGGAGCTGATTGATGTAGCCCAAATCGGGCGCAGCCTGGGAATTCATCTGATTCTTGCAACACAAAAACCCGCCGGTCTGGTTGACGATCAAATCTGGAGTAATTCCAAGTTTCGTGTCTGCCTGAAAGTATTGGACCGTTATGATAGCAATGACATGATCAAACGTCCTGACGCGGCGACATTGAAGATTCCTGGCCGCTGTTATATCCAGGTGGGATATGACGAGATTTTTGAGCTCATCCAAGCGGGGTATAGCGGGGTTGAGTATCAGCCGACCGCGCATTATATCGACGATGAGGCCATTACGGTAGCGCAAATCGACAATACGGCGCAACCCCTGCGCAGTATCCGGGAAGAGATTGCCAGTGAAAGAACCGGTATGTCGCAACTCGAAGCAGTCATCCGCAACATTATCGAGATCTCACGACAACAGGCAATCGAGACACCAATGCTCTGGCTCGACCCCCTGCCATCCCTGCTGCCATTACCGGAATTGCCAGGATGTACCCCGGATGTACTCTTTACCGGATCAGAGTGGCCAGACAATCAAGTAGCACTGTCGGTGCCGGTTGGATTGCTGGATATCCCCGCGGAAAAACAACAACCGGTGTTGTCTGTCGATCCGATGCTCGATGGCCACGTGTTGCTGTATGGCGCAGCGAGCACGGGGAAAACGACATTTCTACAAACATTATTATATGGCTATATTATGCGGTTTTCTCCGGATCGCCTGCAATATGCCATTTTTGATTTCGGGGGACGCAATCTTGGCTATTTCGCGGACGCTCCGCATTGCGCAGGCGTCTGTTATGCCGATGACGCCGAAGGTGTTGAAGCGATGCTACGGGCATTGCTTGATGAGGTGGAGACCCGGAAGACGCTCTTTGCCGAGAAACATGTCACGACGTATGAATCGTATATTGGCGCTGGTGGCGTGCTGCCTGCGATCGTGCTGGTGATCGATAACTACGGTGTCTTTCGCGAACGGTATTACCAGTTGGAGGAGCACATCGTTCGCCTTGCAGCCAACGCGAAAACTTACGGCATTTTCCTTATCATGACCGCGAATAGTAAAAATGCGGTTTACTACAAAATCACCGAACAGATTGCGTGCATCCTCACCCTGCGTCTCAACGACAGTAGTCATTACCGAGACGTTCTTAATGTCACCTCCAGGATGGAGCCGGAAGATAACAAAGGTCGTGGTTTGATGGGGTATCAGGGATCTGCCGTCGAATTTCAAACAGCCGTAGTGACGGCAGCGACAGAAACTGACCGTGTCGAGCTGATTACACGCGATATTGCACAGATGGTGACGGCCTGGCAAGGCGCGCCTGCCAGTTTACGATTTAAAGCCCCTTCCACCGCCACCGTGCCCAAGCCGACAACCACTATCAGCGCATCACCGATGCAGACGAGCACGACGTCATACCTGAAGCCGGTGGCCCTTGATCAGCATGCATTGCTGGTCGGCCACCTCATGCCAGGGCATCTGCCGCTTGGCTTGCCATTGTCGCGCTGGAATCGATTGTTCATCGCTCAACTCGGTAATAACATCGACGGCTATCTGCGCTTCCTGCTTCAATATTGTTGTGCGCGTGAACAACGCCAGATTTTGGTCATCGATCACCCGAATGGCGAATATGGTGACTTGTGTGATGCCTTATACGTGAGCAAGTATATCAATAACGCGGCAACTTTGGATATGACGCTGAACACACTGGAAGATATTCGTGAGGAACGCCGTGCATACCATGACCAATTATCTTCGCGACTGACCCCCGAGGAGCGCTACCATGCGATGCTGGAACAATTCGGAAATTTATTTATTGTCATGACCAATTTTGCGCAGGTATATGATATGATTAGTAATGATACTGCTCGCCAGCTTCCGCGCCTTATCGATGCCTGCGACGGTTTGAATCTATTCTTTATTTCCCAGGGGCAACCCGCGACACTCTCAAGGTATAATATGACCGATATGTACCGGTGTCTGGTCAAGTGCTCAGCAGGCATCATTATCGGCGGGGCTCCATCGCAACAACATGTGCTCGAGCAGCGGATGATGGGTTCGATGATGGAGCGGGTCATGCCTCCATGTCAAGGTGTCGTGATTCTAGATGACGCGTATGCCTTCGTCTCGTATCCCGAAATCAGTTGAGTCATCATAATAAAGGGTCATGCGATGAGCAAAGAGCTGAATTTGCAGTTCACCCTGACGGTCGATGAATACTGGGCACTCGCTGCCGCGATGGGCGCCACGGCGATGTATGGCCTTGCCGTCCCCGACTGGCTCGCTGACAGCAGCGAGACGCATCTGCAAGTGAAATGGGACGAGCTGGTGCCAGGTTTGTTGCAGAAAGAATACCTTCGCTCTGATGGGAACGTGCTCGCACTAGATGAACGCCTGCAGGCTCTGCTGGCGGTCTGTGCGCATGCGCTGTCAATCTCGACGCTGCAGCTCACCGTTGACGGCATACTCCTGCCGCCCCGGCACTTCTTTCAATACGAGCAGTGTATTGTGCAGCGCACGCTCGATACATCAAACGCACTGGTATTCATTCCCTATGCGACGCCCCTGGACGCCTTCGAGGCTATCGCGCACGCTTGCCAGCCAATGATGCAGGACATGCCGTCGTCGCCGCAACTGCCGATTGCGCTTACTCCGGCGCAATATACGACGTTTATGAACGCTCTCACTGCGGACCAATGCGACCTCGCTCGTGACGTCATCACCGAGTTGTCGGAGACATACGCCGACGAGATTACCAGGGCATTTCATAGCAGGAAGCGCTTCTGCTCCTGGGCAGTGACCACCGTTGATGATGCAGGCGAATCGTCGCAACAAGTCTCCCTGTTCTGTTATGGGACGCACACAGCGTGGGGCATCGAGGTGGTCGACGATGCGGCATGCGCCATCCGGCTGACCGGTATGACCGCATATGAGACACTTGGCAGTATACAGGGCGTCTTGCGGGCGATTCTGCAGAGCCACGAAGCCGTTGTTGAGGCAGCATCATGAAGAAACTATCAATCAATGTCATCGTGCCAGCGGTTGGCGACGAGATGGAATTTCAGATTCCGGAAGTGATGCGTGTTGACACCGCGTTGCGGTTGATCAGCCGTATTATCGTGGACACATATCCTGGGATAAACGTCGCTCCGGCTCAGTTGACATTGGTGAGGCTGAGCGATTTGCATGCCTTGCGGCATGACTGCTCCTTTGCGCAGATGGACATTCTGGATGGCACCCGGATGTTGCTCATGTAAGAAGCTGTATGAAAAGATATTGTCGCCAGATCGCGGGTCTGTGGCGCGCCTGGCAAGGCGGAGTTCCCTGATGGATCAGGATGATCCATCACCCGAGTGTATGCAGACATACATCAGGATGATGCGCCGTAGGCCTACATGGCAGGAACTCCAACGCGGCCAGGCAGGGGACAGGCACGCGAGGTGGTGGCGAGAGCTTTTCATACAGCTTCTAAGAAATAAGGTGGCGTATGGCAGTCTTTCGTATAAATTATCCGCAGGTATTAGCACAAGCCGCAAAGATGGAGCATCTTGCGACAGAAGTGCAACAGCGTGTGCAGCAGTTGGAAGCTGCAGCCCAATATCTACGCTCGCATTGGGAAGGACCGGCATCTGTGGCTTACTTGGGAAAAAATGAGGCATTACGTCTCTCAATGCTGCAAACCGCCAGAGAGATGCACGAAACAGCGCAGAAATCCAGCGCCCTCTCCTGCACTTCCATTTACTCAAATTAAGTCGGCCATTTAGAGTGGCGTGACCGTGCCGAGATAGGAACGGGCGCAAAGTGCAGTTCCGTTTTTGCCCTGACATCGAGAT